>Ga0182027_10009730_pt1 | contig 13763 bp, 10 predicted proteins | sample 712E1DmetaG_FD_121300 | JGI IMG/M metagenome (GOLD analysis project Ga0182027, IMG submission 121300) | Permafrost microbial communities from Stordalen Mire, Sweden - 712E1D metaG (Illumina Assembly) | ecosystem: Environmental > Terrestrial > Soil > Wetlands > Permafrost | place: Sweden...
CCGACGATGACCTTGGTGGCTAACGAGGCTGTAGACGGTTTTACCCACGCACTCACTGTCAGGGAACCGGGAATATCCAAGGCAGAGCTGTCCGGAACTTTGACGCTCTGATGCGGATCGTTGAATGAGATCGCTTGCCCGATCTTTCCTGCCGTCCAAGCCGGCAGCGTCGTGCCCAAAAGCGTTCCTGAGTTTCCATTCCCGGATGAATCAGCGGCAACTGCACCCGTACCCTCGTCAAAATTCCAATAGCCTACCAAGCCGGTCGTTATATCGGCGTGAGCAGTATTGAGCGAAAAAAGAAGCGCGGTCAGGAAGACTGGCAGTAAAATCGTGAGTTTTTTAAACATCGTTTCAAGCATCATGCGATTAGATTTATTTTATCATGGAGAGGTTTCATTCCCAAGTACCGACTCAAGTAGGAACGATTTGCCTAATATGTGTATTCCTGTTATTCTCCTCAACTGGCGTTCTTTTCCATAGTGGACTGGAATGTGCCTTGTCAGCCCAAAATCCAAATATAGTCACGAATGATACCTCCAAGCCTTGAAACCGCCTCCGGTAAGGAAGTCGGTTTGTTCACTGCCACCGGTCCGACCGGTAACGGCAAGACTACCCTCATGACGCTCGTCGCGTGTCTGCTCAATCATTCAGACCACAAGCCTGATCCCCTGACGGACCGCATAGTCTTCGTCGACATGAGCCAGATCATCGTATGGGGCCGGAAGCTCGATACGGAGCTCGGCGAGATCGTGCGCGGCCACCAGCCGCTCATGGACGCCGGCGGATTCCTGCCTGATGACGCCGCGGAACCATTGTTCCTCACCTGGCGGGAATGGGCGCTCGAGCATTACGCAAACGTGGAGACGTTCCTCGGCGCCGGATTTCCAAGGACCAAGCTGCAGAGCGAGAAATTCCTGGCGCCGTTCAGAAGGCATGCCGTGGTCTATACAGTAGCAAGCTACCTGAGAGTCGCGAAAGCCATCCTACAGCGCCAAAGAAAGACGTCCACATCCGAACGCCGTTCAGACGACGAGGGTGGCGAATTGGTCGTCAAAAGGAAATGGCAGGAGTTCTTGGATCACACCGAACCGGCCATCCAAAGCTTGAACGGCTACGCTCTCCACTTGGACTACGAAGACGGGCTGTCATGCCGTTTGAACCAGATCTTCCGCCACCTCGAAAAGCTCGGGCTGGAATCACCAGTCAAACAATCGCTGGTCAAGCGGGCGATATTCCGGCTTAAAGACCCGGCACATCCGATCCACCAGAAGATCCGGGCAATCGAAGGACCGGCCACAGCATAGTCCTGAATCGGACCCATTATTCGTTCCTTTGTATCCTCCAGCGCCCGCGCGCTGGGGGATTTTTATATAAAAACCCTTGATTTGACTTTATGGACGTTTCTATGCTTTACTTATAGCAACGAGCCGTCCGGCTCATTTTCATTCACGAACATCGCCCTCAATCCTATGCAAATCCGAAACATCGCCATCATCGCCCACGTCGACCACGGCAAAACGACCCTGACCGACGCCATCATGACCCAGTGCGGCCACGGCAACGAGGGATCCATGGACTCGAATGCGCTCGAACAAGAGCGCGGCATCACTATTTACGCCAAGAATACCTCGGTGACCTACAAGGGCACCAAGATCAATATAGTAGACACCCCCGGCCACGCCGACTTCGGTTCCGAGGTCGAACGCGTCCTTCGCGCTATCGACGCCGTTTTGCTAGTCGTCGACGCCCAAGAAGGCCCGATGCCGCAGACCCGCTTCGTCCTGAAGAAGTCCCTGGAGCTCGGCCTATTGCCAATCGTCGTCATCAATAAGATAGATAAGCCCGCCGCCAACCCGGCTCGCGTCCACGATGAAGTCCTGGAGCTTTTTATCGAGCTCGGCGCCACCGACAAACAAATCGATTTCCCCACGATATATGCCATCGGCCGCGAAGGCATCGCTATAAAGAAGCTGACTGACGAACGCAAAGACATCACTCCACTGCTCGACCTCATCGTCGACTACGTCCCGCCGGCTAACTCGAACAAAGATGCCCCGCTCAAGGCCCAGGTCTTCAATCTCGGTTACGACAACTTCCTTGGCCGCACGGCAGTAGCCCGCATATACGAGGGCACCATCAAAGACAGCTCGAATGTCTGGGTCAAAGATATCTCCGGCAAGACATTCACCAGCAAGATCACCAAGCTCTTCACTTTCGACGGCAAACTGCGCGTCGAGATCCCCCAAGCCGAATCCGGCGACATCGTGACCGTGGCCGGCATGCCCGACATCTATATCGGCGAGACCATCGCCGACGACGAAAAGACCGAGGCCATGCCTGCTATCAAAGTCGATGAACCTACCATCTCGCTCCAATTCTTGGTCAACAACTCCCCGTTCGCCGGCAAGGAGGGCACATTCGTGACCGGCCGCCAGATCCGCGAGCGCCTCGAGAAAGAGCTCGAGATGAACGTGGGCCTCAAGGTGGATTTCAGCACGAATGAGATGATGACCGTCTATGGCCGAGGCGAGCTCCACATCGGCATCCTCCTAGAGAACATGCGTCGCGAGGGTTACGAGCTCCAGGTCTCCCAGCCGAAAGTCATCGTCAAAGAACAAGACGGCGTAAAGCTCGAACCGTTCGAGGAAGTGATCATCGACACGCCGCAGACGACTTCCGGCATCATCATCGAGACTCTGGGCAAGCGCAAAGGCGTGATGACCCACATGACCACGCACGGCAATCAGGTGCGCATGGTCTTTGAGGTCCCGACACGCGGACTCCTCGGCTACCGCAACGTTTTCATGATAGATACCAAGGGCGAAGGCATCATGTCTTCGCGCGTCCTCGAATTCAGGCCGTGGGCCGGCGAGATCGAGAAGCGCGAGACGGGCTCCATGACTTCCATGGCTTCCGGTCGCACTTACGGCTTCTCGCTCTGGAACCTCCAAGACCGCGGCCGCCTCTTCATCGGCCCGGCTGTCGAAGTCTACGAGGGTATGGTCATCGGCGACACCTCCAAGGGCGACGATATGGACGTGAATCCCTGCAAAGCCAAGGCTATGAGCAACATGCGCTCTTCCGGTAAGGACGAGGCCCTGACGCTCGTGCCGCATTTCGAGCTCTCTATCGAGCGTGGCCTGGAATTGATGCGCGACGACGAATACCTCGAGATCACCCCAAAATCCATCCGCCTGCGCAAGAAATTCTTGACCGAGCTTGATCGCGCCAAAGCCCGCCGCGGCGGGAGTTTTGTGTAAAGAAAAAGCGCACTACAACTAAGTAGCGCGCTGTGGAGAAGCCTGCTGGTTAATCGCGTATTATTTGACCAATTCCAGAAACTCTGGATTATTCAACAGGTCATGATGTGTCGTTCCCTTTAGACCATTCCCTTTAGAAACGATGAGCATACCCGAATCGCTCAACTTCAGAAGAACACGGCCATCCCAATACCCGACAATTGGCAATGGTTTATCAATCGACAAAACCCCTCTCGCCGAAGCCGCCGAGAAAATCTCCAATCTTACACGAGCACAAACTGCTTTTACCAATTTTTTTCTAAAGACTACAGGATCATATTCATCTCTACCGTCAGGTTCCAGTTTTGTAGCATCGACGTCATCCAGTGACATGCCAAGTTCCTTAGCCACACATTGGCAAATCCGAGTAAGATTCATCCCGTGGGATGATTGCCCGAGCAATTTACCGACTTCTAACAAACGTTTAGTTTCCATAAGGTATTATACTTTCACCGCAATCGTGCGGCCACACACCCGCGGAATGATTCGCGTACCAGTGAGGAGCCTCACATTACGGTGAAAATGGCTGTCAGGGAGCGAAGTTTTGGCTGATTTATTCATAACATAAGTAGTGCTTGATTGTCAACTTATTGACAACCGCCATTTTTGCGCTACAATTGCCCTACAAATTGCCGTTAGGCACCCGAGGTACCCTTCTAGGGATCAAACCCTAGGACAAAGGGAAGCCGAGAACCCCCGCATGACGGGGGTTTGAAATTTATTGGACTTTCGGTAATGGATACAAACTAATTATAGATTTTACTATTTCATCAAATACAGGTTCGGGGAGCTTCTGTACCCTTCTGCTCAAACGCTTGACACTTATCGCTTTTTGCTGAGAAAGAGAGACACTGCCATTTCTGCCGTTAAGGACGACCGGAAAGTAATACTTATTTTTCTTCTGCGTAGAAGTCAACGATGCGACCAATAAGAAATCTTTTGAGTACTTCCTTAGCACGAGCACCGGTCTTTCGAACATAATATTCTTACCATCTTGTTCAAAACCAAGATTGATGCCCATTGAGCACCACCAGACTTCACGTTCGCGGAAGTCGTGCTGTATATTTAATTCTTCTAGATCTCGCTTAAGCTCCGTCCACTTACCGAAAGGCTTTGAAAGCTGGTCATGCAGCTCGTCCATCCTCGTCCTTTCACCGCGCTCAAACTGCTCACAAAGAAATTGTAGACCCTTACCCGCAGTCAACTCTTTATACTTGAGCTCATAATCAATCGGCTGTTCTGGCATATCGTTTGAATGAAATTACTCGATTAAAAAACAGATCCCGATATGGACCTGCCTTCGCCGAATGGCTGATAGTGGGGAGATTATACTACCCTATTTTTGAACTCACAAGGATTCCTTGCGAGTTCGACTTATTTCCAACGCGTCTTGATATATTCCTCCGCCTCGCTCATGGTGAACGGCTGCGTAGAGTTGCCCACGCGCACGAAGAATTCCTCGGCCGAGCCGCCATTGCCGCCATTACGCAGATAGGCCGGCTTGTGGCTCTCACGCACTGTGATGATGCAGGCTTCCTTCCCTTCCGGCGACTTGTCGAAGGCGACGCCCACGTATTTAGCGAACGGCAGGCCGATCATATTCCTGACGAGCATGTTCAAATGGTTCTCAAATCCGTCGCGGTTCTTCTTGGGCAGGTTCTTGTAGTCGTCATCGAGACCAACGACCTCGCCCATGTCATTCACACCGATGGCCAAAGTGCCGCCTTCTGTGTTCATGAAGCCGACCAAGGTCTTCATGACCATGCGCTCCATCTCTTTGCTGACCTCGCCTTTCCTAGTGTCATAACGTAGGGTCTCCTTGAATTCTACGAACATGCCCTCACCCTCTCCCAGCAGGAACTCAAGATCGCGCGTCTTCAAGCGCCCGGAAGCCCCCTGGACCATCTGCTTTATGACGTACAGCGTCTCCTCGAAGTTGCTGACATTCTTGAGCTTGGTCACCCGGCCGTTCGAGTGCTCGATGATGATCGTGGCGTGATGCATCATGCGGCTCAAAGGCGATTGGTAGACTTCGACGGCCGCGACGTCGCCCAAAGAGACGGACTTGCGGCGACGAAACAAGAGACCGGTCTTCCTTATAATCTCTTTCTCGTTGATCTCATAATGCGAGAAATACCAGTCCAAGAATAGGATCACGATATAGACGAGCTGGAAGACGAAGAACGAGATATCCTTGAAGACATCGTAACGCAGAAAATGCTGAAAATTGTATGAATCGTAGAGCATCTCATAGTTATCTAGTTGTGATATGGCATAAAGGAATATGGCCGCGATGCTTTCCATCACTAGCACGTTGCGCAAGAAGACAAGCGGGCCTTCTTTGACGATAATCTTCCTCATGTGGACATACTATCATATTCGGACTATTTCTCACCCTTTTGGCTCGCCTTATGGCGCAAATCTGCTAGAATTACGGCCATGAGCGAAAAACCACGAAAACTCTCGACTGACGCGTATAAGGGCGTGCGCGATTTCTTCCCCGGCGACATGGCCGTGGAAAAACGCATTTTTGGCATCTGGCGCGATGTTTGCGAGAAGTTCGGCTACGAGGAATACGGGGGGTCCGTCCTAGAGCCGGCTGAGCTCTATCGCGCCAAGTCCGGCGAAGAGATCGTCAACGAGCAGACCTATACATTTACCGACCGCGGCGACCGCGAGGTGACTTTGCGCCCCGAGATGACGCCGACTGTCGCCCGCATGGTAGCAGCTAGGAAACGCGAACTGACCTTCCCTCTCCGCTGGTACTCCATCCCCAACCTCTTCCGCTACGAACAGCCGCAGCGCGGTCGCCTGCGCGAGCATTGGCAGCTCAATGTCGACCTCTTCGGCGTGGATTCCATTCGGGCCGAGATCGAGGTCATCAATATGGCCTATGACATCACGCGCGCTTACGGCCTCAAGGACAATCAGTTCGAGATCCGCCTCAACAACCGCAAAATCGTCAACTACGTCACCCGCGAGGTCTTCGGATTGGACGAAGAGACGGCGCATAAGATCGCCAAGCTCATAGACAAGAAGGACAAGATGAAGACTGGCGACTTCGAGGCTGGCGCCCTCGAACTCCTTGGCGAGAAGTCCGAGAAATTTGTCGTACTGCTCAACTCGCGGAATTTCGAGGAATTCACATCGCGCTTGCCGCAGACCAAGGAAGAGCATATCGGCATCCGCGAGATCCGCGAAGTCATGAAAGGCTTAGAGCAGCTCGGCATCACGAACGTCCGTTTCGACCAGACCCTGATGCGCGGCTTCGACTATTACACTGGCATCGTTTTTGAGGCCTTCGACCTGAATCCGGCCAATCGCCGCGCTGTCCTAGGTGGCGGCCGTTACGACGACCTTTTGGCCCTGTTCGGCAACGATAAAGTTTCCGCCGTTGGCTTTGGCGCCGGCGACGTCGTCGCCCGCGATCTTATGGAGACTTATGGGACCTTGCCCAAGAATACGGTTCCGGCCGATATCGCGATCTGCATAGTTGGCGAGCAGAATGCGCCTTACGCGCTCGACCTAGCTCAGTCCCTCCGCGGCCGCGGCATCCGCGTGACTGTGGACCTTTCTGTGAAGAAGCTCGGCGACCAGATCTCGAATGCAGACAAGCGCGGCATCCCTCGTGTCATCGCGGTGGGTGACGAAGAGGTCAAAACCGGCAAGCTCCGCATAAAGACTCTCGCGACCGGCGAAGAGAGAGTCGTATCGGAATCTGAGATCACGCTATAATACTGCCCTATGCGCCGCATCACCTTCGATATAGAGACGAAGAATATCTTCGACGACGTCGGCTCGAATGACCCGACCGACCTCGACATCTCCGTAGTCTGCATCCACGACACCCTGGACGACCAGTACAAGAGCTTCCTTGAGACGCAGTTCCGCGACCTCTGGCCGATTCTTGAGCAGGCCGACATTCTGGTCACCTGGAACGGCGACCATTTCGATATTCCGCTCTTGAACAAGTACTATCCCGGCGACCTAAGCAAGATCAAATCGATCGACCTCATGCGCGAGATGCAGCAGGTCCTCGGCCGCCGCCTCAAGCTCGACACTGTGGCAGGTGCCACTTTGGGCGTCGCCAAGTCAGGGAACGGTTTGGATGCCATCCAATGGTGGAAGGACGGCGAGATCGACAAGATCATCAAGTACTGTATCGACGACGTCCGCCTTACCAAGGAGCTCTATGAATATGCAATCGAAAAAGGCTTTCTCAAATACCGCGACGTCGGCGCCGTGCGCGAGCTCAAACTAGATACCTCAAAGTGGGAAGAATCGGCCGGGAGCGCCCTCACGTTCACATTGCCATTCTGATACAATAGGCCCATGGATAACGACCGACAGCCTTCGCGATCGCTCATAGGACTCCCTGGCGCCATCATCATCGCCGCGGCGATTCTGGCTCTCGCTTTTATCTGGATCCACAAGCCTACGGCATCGTCTAATACGAACAACCAGCAGGCTGCGACTCCGTCTATAGATGACCAAGCCTCCGGTATGGCTGCGGTAACAAATTCCGACCACATCCTCGGCAATCCGCAGGCGCCCATCAAGCTTGTCGAATATTCCGACCCGTCATGCCCTTACTGTCAGATGTTCAATCCGACCATGGAAGCCATCATGAATGCCTACGGTCCCGGCGGCCAGGTCGCTTGGGTCTACCGCCAATTCCCGCTCGACAAGCCTGTGACAAAGGGCGGTCCGCTCTTTCACCCGAATTCCGGCCGAGAGGCAGCGGCCTTCGAGTGCGCCGGCTCCATCGGCGGGAACTCCTCATTCTTTGCCTACATGAAGCATTGGTTCGAGATCTTCCCCCAGAATGGCGCAGACCGCACGGAGACCGTGGATGACGCCCAGATATATCAGGCCGCCAAAGATATCGGGCTCGACATGACAGCCTTCAACGCCTGCGAGAGCACCGGCGAATTCAAAGACAAGCTCGACCAGTCATACGCGGACGGCATCAATGCCGGGGTCACGGGTACTCCGTATACGATACTCATCACGCCATCCGGGACACGCATTCCTCTCGAAGGGGCTGTTGCTTATTCCACGCTCAAATCCGCCATCGACACCCTGATTACGAACATGCCGGCGGAAATAAGGACCGCGACCTCGACCGTACAATTCGGGCAATGAATAGTCCGGTGACAGTCTCAAAGACCGACTATATCCTCTGGCGCGAGTGCCGGAAGAACGCCTGGCTGAAGATCCACCGGACGGACGTCTATTACGCGAACGAGCTGTCCGCATTCGAGAAACAGATCATCGAGACCGGTAATGAAGTCGAAGCTGTGGCACGCAACCTCTTCCCCACCGGCGTTCTGATCGAGGGTCGCGACGAGGCAGCACAGAATAAAACTGCCGAACTGATCAAATCCGGTGAGAAGACTTTGTTCCAGCCGATCTTCGTTAAGGACGGATTCCTGGCGGCCTGCGACGTTTTGAAGCTGAACGAGAAGACTGGTGAGTACGATATCTATGAGATCAAGGCCTCGAATTCGATCGACACAAAGTTGCACCTGCCCGACCTAGCATTCCAAGTTTGCCTGCTCAAAAAGTGCGGCATCAAGATCGGAACGATTAACTTACTGCATTTGAATGCGAAGTATGTCCGGCAAGGAACATTGGAGATCACCAGACTGTTCACCATTGAAGATGTCAGTGAAACCGTATCAGGCATGCTTGAAGCCGTAGATGCCGAAATGTCGCAAGCATTGACCTACCTTTCAGCCGAGAAAGAGCCGGCCGGACCTTGCGAATGCGTATACAAAGGCCGCTCCAGCCACTGCACGACCTTCAGCTATTCGAATCCGCACATACCTGGATACAGTGTGCACGACATCGCTAGGATCGGCGTATCAAAAGCCAAGCTCATGGAGCTCATCGACGGCAATGTCTACAAGCTTGATGATGTCCCTGAATCGATCAAACTCTCAGAGATCCAAGCGAACCAGGTCAACGTCCATATCACAAAGCGGCCGATCATTCGTGCCGATAAGATCGCCGAGGAATTCAGGAGTCTAGTCTTCCCTCTTTATTTCCTGGACTACGAAACGTTCCCTTGCGCCATCCCGCGTTTCGATGGTTTCTCGCCATACCAGCAGATTCCCTTTCAATATTCCTTGCACGTAGCCGAATCACCGGATAAAGAGCCGGCACATTTCGAGTTCTTGCATGAAGGCACCGACAATCCAAGCCAACCTTTTGTTGATTCGCTAAAGGCCAATGTAGGAAAGATCGGCACCATAATAGTCTGGAACAAGAAATTCGAGTGCGGCCGGAATGAGGAGCTAGCCAAGAGAGTCCCCGCTGCGAAACCATTCCTGGACGATCTGAACTCGCGCGTTTATGATCTGATGGACATCTTTTCCAAGCAATATCATGTGCACCACGATTACCAAGGCTCGACATCGATCAAATATGTTTTGCCGGTCCTGGTCCCCGAATTGAAGTACGACAACCTGCCGATACGCGAAGGCGGCACTGCTTCGCAGAAATGGGATGAGATGGTCAATAGTGGCCTTTTGACCGATGTCAAGAAACAGATCGCCGCGAATCTCAAGAAGTATTGCGAACTCGACACTTATGCCATGTACGCCATCTGGAAGCATCTGAACGGGTTGCTGTGAGCAAAGCACGATAAACATCGCTTCGTCTCTTATTGCAAATGTCGCTGACTGATGTAGACTTTGAGAATAATCAAATAAATAATATGGATAACGAACCACAAAAGAGCCGCATCATCCCCGTGTCGATCGCTATCGCGGTCATACTTATCATCGCCGGAATATGGTACTTCTCGCACGCTCGCCCGGTAGCATGGACCGCTTATCATCAGAAAACCTACGGCTTCGACATCAAATATCCTGGGACGGGCTGGAGGATGACAGATAGCCTGTCACAGGAGACATGCTGCCTGTTCGTCTATTCCGTGGACATCTCGACCACCACATCCAAAAACGCGGGCGGCACGACGACTGTCATCGTCACAGCCAAAGAACCCATAAAAATCCAGATCGGATATTACTACAAAACGGACAAGTATGATCCGTTCGATATGGCCTCAACGACGCCGGTCGCTCTGGGCAAGAATACGGCATATACAGGAACTAGCGATGGCACGCTGTTCTATCTGATCCCCACGTCTCCTTTGGACGGCATAGGCGCCGCGATCTTCACCTCCGTCGAGAATACGGACGCTGTAGGCACCAAAGCTATAGTACAAAAGATATTATCTACGATGGTCTTTACGGGCACGACTACAGATGCGATCAACGCGATAATCAATCCATCGATAGCGACATCGACTGCAAAATAAGCGTTCTATCGGCTTTTAGTAATTCCTTAGGCGGTTCGCCTGGTCGTGCTGGCGGATCTTTTCGTGCGCCTTCGCCTCGATCTGGCGGATGCGCTCGCGGGTGACGCCGAATTCGCGGCCGACTTCCTCGAGGGTGTGAGTGATGCCGTCATTCAAGCCGTGGCGCATCTCCAGGATCTTGCGCTCTTTCTCGGAAAGATCGTTCAGAATGAGGTTGACTTGGTCGCGGAGGATGCGGCGGGATGATTCCTGCTCCGGCGAGAGGATCTTGTCGTCAGGAATGAAGTCCTGCAGAGTGGACTTCGAGTCGTCGCTGTCGTCGCCGACTGGGCTTTCGAGCGAAACCACGTCCTGTTCGATCTTCTCGATCTGGTAGATTTTGTCGACATCCATGCCCATTTCCGTGGCGATCTCTTCCGGCAATGGCTCACGGCCGAGGTCCTGCATCAGGCGGCGGACGACCTGCTTGTACTTGGCGATGGTCTCCACCATGTGGACAGGCACGCGGATAGTGCGGCTCTGGTCAGCCAGAGCGCGAGTGATGGCCTGGCGGATCCACCATGTTGCATATGTAGAAAACTTGTATCCCTTGGTCCAGTCGAACTTATCGACAGCGCGGAAGAGACCGAGGTTCCCTTCCTGGATAAGGTCCAGAAGCGTGAGGTCCGGCGAGCGGCCGACGTACTTCTTGGCGATCGAGACGACCAGACGGAGGTTGGCTTTGGCTAGGAGATTCTTGGCTTCCTTGTCTTCGGCCTGGATGCGCTTGGCCAGCTCCTTTTCCATAGCTGCGTTGATCAAGGGGTACTGACCGATCTCCTTCAGGTACATCTGGATGGAATCATAGGCGCTGTCGGCGCCGCCGCGCGAATAGTGCGGCGCAGCTTTCTTCTCTTTCTCCTTGAGCTCCTCGACCTCCAAAAGGCCGCCTCCCTCGAGCACGTCGACATTGGCCGCGGCCAAGCGGCTGTAAAGGTCGTCCAGGAATGTGATGTCATTCTCGATCTGCGGGAATTCCTTGAGGATCTCGTCATAAGTCACGAAGCCGCGATTGCGGCCCTTGACGATGAGCGCGGCGGCCTTGGTCTCGAAGGCCTTGGCGGCGGGTGTGAGCTTGGCAACATTCTTCGGAGATCCTTTCGCAGCTGACGGCTTGGCGGACTTCCTGACGGCAGAACGATTCTTGGCGGCCACAACGCGACGCGGGGACCGGCTGGAGCGCGCGCCGGAACGGCCTGCTTTTTTGTGTTTGCTCATATGGTGGCTAGAAAATTTACGTAAGTGATATTGTACTTCAAATACAAAAGACGTGCAATAAGGCTTTATATTTCATGTGTAGTTCAGCTTATTTGGTCCGTTTGGCGACATCCGCCTTGCGGAGAGACAGGGCTTGACACTTTTCGGCCAATTCCGCGACTTTGGGCTGATTCCCGGCCTTTTCGGCAACGCGCAACTCGCCCATCAGCCGTAAAAGCTCTCCATTCAGCGAATCTATCTCGAAATTCGAGACGAGCTCGGCCATGTGGATATCCCAGCGCTCAGGCTCGGAGCCATAGAAAGCCTCTGCCTCGAATGAAAGGTCGCCGAGAAGCGGTTTGGCGCGTTCGATCATTTGGTCGAAGCTGCTCCCGGCGATTTTGGCGATATTACTACGATACTCGGCGGCTTTTGGTGCACCGGCCTTTTCCATGAGCGACAAGAGACCAAGCATGCGCCGTTCAACTAGGTCGAGACGAGTAGAGGCCGACGCAGAAGGAGGCAATGGGGTTAATCGACCGGTGTCGGCATCTGCTGATGCCGCACCTACTCCTCGTGCGCCTTCGCGCACTCCGGAGGCTCGCTCTACCCCATTGCCTCCTTCCGCTTTTAGCTTCTTCTCTACAGCACGGACGTCGTCCCACACGGCTTGTTCCGGCAGGTTGGTCTTATCAGCAACAAGCTTCACGGCATAGGCCTTGTCGGTGGCGCTGTCGATGAAAGCGATGAACGGAAAGACGCGCTCGCGCAGGACTTTCGGGACTTTGCGCGGATCAGAGACTTCGCGGACGACATTGTCGAGCTCAAATTCGACTACCGGCTTGGCAGTGCGCAGGACGTTCTTCCAGTCTTCGGGATTGGCGAGCACGAGGTCGGCTGGATCTTTGCCACCGGTGATATCAGCGATCTTCACGTCCATGCCGAGTGTGAGCGCGATACCGGCAGCACGCATGGCGGCCTTGCGACCGGCGGAGTCCGAATCAAAAGCGATGATCACGTTCTGGGACAGGCGGCGCAATAGGCCGAGATTGTTCACGACGCCATTCTTGTCTGACTCTGCGTCGGTGAGAGCGGTTCCTGAAGCGGCAACGGTATTCTTGACGCCAGCCTGGTGCGACATAATCAGGTCCATCTGCCCTTCCACCAGAATCGAGTAATCAAGCCTGCGGATGAAGCCTTTGGCTTTGTCGAGACCGTACAGCACGGAAGACTTGTCGAAAAGCGGCATGTCCGGGCTATTCAAGTACTTGCCGGTCTTGGCGTCATCGAGCCGCGGCAAGATGCGTCCCGTAAAAGCGATAACGCGTCCGCTCGAATCGGACAGCGGGAACATAACCCGGCCACGGAAGCGATCATAATAGTTTCCGGTATTATCTTCGGCGCGCTTGGCAAGCCCCGCCTTCTCTATGAGCTCATTCGGCCACTTCTTCCCTTTCAAATAGTCATATAGATTCCTCCATCCTTCTGGAGCCCAACCGATGCGGAACTCGGCGCGAGTCTTGTCCTGCATGCCGCGCTTCTTCACGTATTCCATGGCCTCTTTCGACACCGCTAGCTGCGCCTCGAAATACTTCGCGGCCTCTTCTATGATCTGGAACAAACGATCGCGCTCGCTGTCGGCCTTCTGGTCGAAAACGAGCTGAACGCCGGCTTTTTCGGCAAGGACCTTGAGGGCGCCCTTGAAGTCGAGCCCCTCGAATTGCTCGACGAATGAAAAGATGTCGCCCTTGGCGCCGCAACCGAAACAATAGTATCCGCCACGCTCCGGCGACACGAAGAAAGAGGCCGTCTTCTCATGATGGAACGGGCACTTGGCCTTGAAGGACTTGCCGGCCTTCTCGAGCTTCATGTACTGGCCGAGGACGTCTTCGATAGGC
>Ga0182027_10009731_pt1 | contig 13763 bp, 13 predicted proteins | sample 712E1DmetaG_FD_121300 | JGI IMG/M metagenome (GOLD analysis project Ga0182027, IMG submission 121300) | Permafrost microbial communities from Stordalen Mire, Sweden - 712E1D metaG (Illumina Assembly) | ecosystem: Environmental > Terrestrial > Soil > Wetlands > Permafrost | place: Sweden...
AAGATAAATGACTTAAAAAAGAAATACCAGTTTGGAAAATCAATTGAACACTTGGAAAAGTCAAAAGGAAAAAATACAGTTCTTCATTCTTATATTAAGGAATGTTTCAGAAATATCCAGCTTGCTACAAGTCCGATTTATGGAATGATATTTGATAATGAGATTAAGGTGTGATTATTTTTATTTAGAATTATAGATTTATTTCAAATATCCCCTATTTAATTTTTAATTTTTAATTGATAGTAGCGTCAACAACAATTATAATAATCTAATCTTTCTCCACTTCTCAAACTAAACCGATTCTAAAAAACGAATTTATGAGTTTTAAAACACTTTAACAGTTACCTATTTTATTGACTAATTATTCTTAATCAATATCATTATGGAAATAGCTCAGCCATTGATCAATAAATATTCTTTCATTTTTTGGAAGATATTCCCTGTAGTCAATATAATTCGCGCTTCCAGCCTGAGCTTTTAATTCCTTGACTTTTCCAGGCCCCAGCCTTGCACTAACCATCAAGTCTTCCAAATCGATTTTTCCATCTGGTTGTTTATTTTCTTCAATTGCAATTTCAATTGCTTTTTTCCAGGTATACCATGTAGGTCCGAATTTTTTGGACTCATCTTGTTCTAATTCTTCTTTAACTTCGCTATAAATTTGACCCTGATATTCAGATACACTTGCAAAACCACCTAAGCGGGTTGATGCATATGAATGAGTCTTGAGTAAATATGCAATATCTCTGTTATCTGTAATTCTTCTGGCAACATTCCCATATCCACTGTAAAGTAATCCATCATATGCTTGTGGTAATTCTGTGATTTCTTCAGTTTGAAAGTTCAAGCATTTGCCAGGATTTTGACCTGGATTTAATGGACCATGAATTCTTACAGGAGGTTTATTATCTATTTGAGGTTCATGAGTTGCAATTCCATATATAGCTAATGCTAATAATGCACTTATCCCAAGTGCAGGCAGTCCCAAGGGCAATCCAAATCTCCTTGAATAATCTTTGAATTCTTCTAATTTTCCATGTCCATCTAAAATTTTTTCCAAGTCTTGTGCTAATGATTCTCCATTATAATTTCTTTTCCAAGGCTCATAACTTAGGTTTCTTAAGATAATCTGTTGCATTTCTTTAGGGATATTTTTTGTTACTAATTGCTTGGCTGCATTATCAAATTCCTCAGGATTTTTAATTTCACTGACATGAACAAATGGTTTTTCATTTATATAAAATTTAGATGTAAAAGAACCAGTATCAATTAAAGAATCAAATGGTACAAACATATGCTCACCTGCAAACATCTTATATGATAAAACAGCCCAGGAATAATTATCTGACTGGCTATTAGGATGGCTACCTTCTCTGAAAAGTTCAGGAGCTCTATAATTTATACAACCCATGTTGTCTCTTGGTGATTCAGACTGTCCATAAGATGCAAATGTAGAAGTGCCTAAATCATTAATTAAGCATCTTCCATTTTCATCAATAGCAATATTATCAGGTTTTAAATCTCCATGAGCTCTTTTTCGAATTGTATGCATTTCAGCTAAGCCTTTTGCAACATCTAACAACTGCTCTAAATTTTGCCTTGTTGTAGTTACTGGATTATCACATAAAAATCTTTTATAAAAAGGCATGACAATAAATGGTTTTCCATTATCATCAAATTCAAGGCTTCTTGGAACAATGTAAGCGCAAGGATACATTCCAGATTCTTTAATCATTGCTTTTAATGGAGTCAAATTTCTGGCAAGCATAACTGCTCCTTCATCTTTTGGATTTAATACTTTAATTGCACAATCACTTTTTAGAATATTATCTCTTGCTTTGTAAACATCACCCCAACATCCCCTTCCAGCAAGTCTTGTTAATGTATACCTTCCACTGGAAAGTGCTTCATCAAGTTCTTTTCTTTCTCTTTCTAATCGTTCATTCCATATTTCTCGTTGCTGAGCCCAAATATCCTGTTGTGTTGTCATTTTAATCTACATCTGCATCATAATATGTCCTCCATAGGTTCACAAAATTCTGTTCTTTTTCTGGAATTACAAAATCTCCATTTGAATATTTAGCCCTGCTGTAATTTTTCCAATCAACACTTCTTGCAATTCTTTTTGCTTCTTCAACAGGCTTGATTCCTATTCTTGAAACTGCCATAGTATCTTCTAAATCACACTTTCCATCAGTCATGCTGTAATCAATTGCTTGTTCGATTGCAAGGTCCCATGTCTTTTCAAGATTATCATCTGGTCTTCCACTATTAAAATCATGTTGTTCAGAAAGTCTCTGTATATGAACATCCCAATGATGTTTTGTTATCTTCATATCATCATTCTCAGGATTGCTTGAATTTTCATGATAATAATGATTCAAGGCTTGATGATGGGTTTTAACAAGATATGCAACATTTCTATTATTTGTCCATTGCTTTGCTCTTCTTTGTAAATCATTATCAGATATTCCTCTAATAACAGTTGGTAATTCAAGTTTTTCAGCTATAAACTCTAATTTCTGATCTTTTCCAATTGGTTTATAAGGCACCCAGTAAATAGTATTCTCAGGTTTTCTAAGGTCAAGCGGTTCATGGGTGCTTATTTTATAACTTGCACCAGCGAGAAGTGCAGTAGGAATTGCTCCCCATATTAATGCTTTTCTTATAAGATTCCATGTACCATTAAGATAATCAGTTTTTTTTACTGCGTCTTGTAAACCCTTTGCAAATTGATTCCCATCATAATCTCTTTTATAAGGATCAAACTGCAGGTTTCTTTCTATTAATTCCCTTAAATTTTTATTTTTAATTTTCTTGCATTTATTTTTGATTAATTTATTGAATTTTTCCTCACTATATTCAAATGGATTTTCTCCTCTATCGATTTCTTCCTCAAGCGGATATTCTCCAGTAATTAATCTATAACCCACAGCACCAAGAGAAAAAACATCAGAGTGAGATCGTGCGCTTTTATCATCGGTTGCTGCTTCAGGTGACCTTATATATAGATTTCCGCGAGGTCCATTGGAATGTTCTTTAAATGATTTAGGCCAATGTGAAATAGATGCAAAAGTTTTTGTTCCAAGGTCAGCCAGTTTTGCTTCACCATAATAATCACTCATTCCTTGTCTTATTGGAACAGTTTCAACAGCTATATTATTTGGCTTAATATCATAGTGTGTTATACCTTTTCTATGTAATTCTCCTGCACCAAGTGCAATTCCATTTAACCATCTCACAATTTGTTCTAAATCAAGTCCATTTCCAAGATAATTTCTATATTCACTCTCATCATTAATTACTTCAGATAAAAATACACCTTTAAATGGCATAATTAAAAATGGCAATCCTAAATTTCCCTGAAGGTCTACAAAATCAGGATCAAAATCAAAATAATTTGGAATAACATGGTCATAATCTCCAAATCCTGCTAGAGCTTCATCAACTATTGCTTCACGATTTGATTCAATCTCTCGCATTTCCATTAATTGTTTAGCATATTCACTTGGATCAGGCATTTTGATTGCAACAACAGTTCCTTTGAGTTGAAGGTCTCTTGCCCTATAGACAACTCCCCATTCTCCTCTTCCAATTTCCTTTTCCAATTGATACCTGTCTCTAAGTATTTTTCCTTCTAAGCCCGGCTTTTCAGAACCTTTTCTGGAAAGTGTTGCAGTTGTCATTTTACTTGACCTCCGATTTCATTAAATCTTAGCATCACAATAGTATCAATAGAAAATTCTACTACTCCTTCAAATCTTTTTTCATCATATTTCATACCCTTTATTTGTAATTGCTGTCTTCTTATTTTTGGATTATCAATAGGGCAGTTAAGAGGTTTTCCATATGAAGATCCCTCATTTATATATGCTGCACATATGACTCCTCTTTGATTAAGCTTTTTACTTAAAGGAACAAGTACTTCTTGAGTAAATCTTACTAAATTTTTTCTACCCGGAAACATTTCATGAATATAATCCGAAATATTTGATAAAAGAACTACATCAAATCTATCTTCTAATCTACCAAGATTTCTCACATCACAACATAAACTATTTATTTTTCGATTTCTTATGCTAAGTTTTGCTAAATTATAATCTAAATCTGATTTTAAATATGGATTAAATTTAGTGACTTTGCTATCTAAAAAAGGATCATAGTAAAAATGTTCTTCAGATTGTCTTAATCTACCTCCATCATTAGAAAATGTTTGATATAATCCATCAAAAAAATGTTTTGCTTCTTGGGAAATTCCCTGTCTCAATCCAAGATAAATCTTAAAATCAAAGGGATTTGGATTTTTTTCTCCATTTGAATCTTCTCGCATAAAAAATCTTTTAAATTCTTCATAGGATAATTGTTTTAATGCCTCTAGTTTTAATTCAGTCATATATATTGCAGGTTTTACTATATCAAAATAAGTTACTTCTCTTGCTCCACTCATTAATGAATTTATTGTATGATCTCCAGAACTTGCAACAGTTAATACTTTTTTCCCATTAAAATCTATAAAAGGAAAATATTCTCCGATATTTTCTGTTGTAAATGCATATGCCTGAGTTGATTCTTCATTAAATCTCATCTTGAAATTCCTCCCATTCTTGAATTAAATTTTTCTCTTAAATTTAAAAGTTCATCATATTTCTCGCTTTCTCCATTTCTTTTTACATAACTCTTAAAATGATTTGAATCTGGTCCTGTATCTGTCCCATAAGTCATATTTGGAACTTGGTTAGCTCTTGATTTATCTAATGCTTCTTTTTCCCAACTCTCTAATTCTTCAAGTCTCCCATAATCTTTTTGCAAACTTTCAAATTCTTGGATTGCATTTATTTTATTTTCATTTCTCCTGTCTTCCATTCCCATTTCACATGGGCCTGATGCAAATCTTCTAAATGAAAAACTATTTTCTATTTCAGCAGGAATTCTTGGATCAATTTTATATAATGCATTTTCAAGTTCAGTATATTTTTCACTTTTGCAGACATTAATTGCTTTGCATACTGCGACTGGATTTAGATAAGCTGCAAATGCAGTTTCTTCATCTTTAAATCTATTAAGATATCCGAGCAGTTTTCCCTCTTCAACCCAATCCTGACGAGTAGATGATTGGTGATTTATATTTTCTCGAGAATCTTTCTTCTGTGAATATAGTGAGATGATTTTTAATTTATATTCAAAATCAATTTTTTGTTCCTGCTCTGCGACTTTTCCTTCAAGTTTATCTCGATCTCTTATACTTCTTCCGAGTCCCTCTGATAATATTCCAAAACATACAGTAGCAGCAGCCACAAGCCCCCATCTTTTTATTCTTGACATTGGCTTTGATCTTTCATATTTTCGAGTGGCTTTTTCAAGGCCTCTTTGAGCTTCTTTTAGATTTTGATATCTATCTTTAGGATCATAAAACAAGCATTTTCTTAAAAAACCATAAAATGCAGATGGAACCTCTCCTGCATATTCAGCAGTTCTTGCATTTGCTTCTAAAGCAATCATGCTCTTAATTTCGCGAGCAGGGTCAATTGCATTTGCAAGTCTTTTTTCATGTGGAAAATATCCATTTATCAGTTTTCCAAAAAAAGCACCTAATGCATAAACATCTGATTTTTCATCAGGATGACTTTTTGGATTAAAAAGTTCAGGTGCACGTGTACAAATTTCACCAATATTATCTCTAGGATCTATACTTTGCATTTTTGGTGAAATAAATGTTGAAGCGCCATAATCTGTTAAAAGAGCATTTCCATCTGGATCAATTAAAACATTTGCAGGTTTCAAGTCAGAATATACTCTTCCTAAATTAGTGTGAAGATAATTAAGTGCATGAGCAATTTGTTTGGTAATAGCTAGTGCCTTTCTAGTTTCCATACCTTCTCCTTGAACTAATCTGTCTTCAAGACTTTCATAAACTGGCATTGCAACAAAATCATTTCCAACTATTCTTGGAACAATGAAGTGCGATGCAGCAGATAATGGAATTGTTTCTTTAAGAATAACATCATCTAAACCAAGATTCCTGTGTTCTGCTTGTCCTTGAGAAACATCTGTAAGTTGATATGTTTTTATTGCCCATTTTTGTCCATTTCTATCTTGATATTCATCAACAACACCCCAAGCACCCTGCCCTAGTCTTTTTCTAGTAGGACTAAAACCAAGTTCTCCAAGTTTTTTATTTATTCCTTCAAGCCTGATTTGACTTTTCCACAAAGCTATTTCATGATCACTAACTCCATACTTGTCTTTTAATATCTCAACAAAACCATTGTCTAAAATCGCATTTGGATTGTCGCTTAAAAATGTTCTATAATCCAAATCAGCTTTGAACATATCATCACCCTCTAGGATTCTTGCCTGTTCTTCAATTATACCGGATACATCAGTTGTTGTCATTTTCCTTCCCTCCTGAAATCACCTTTATCCATCTTCTCAGCTTCAAGCCCATGATTGATGAATGTTAATAATGAATATGCAAATATTCTTGCTTCTTCAGGGTCTTTTGAATTCATTGCATAGAATTCAATAACTGAATCTAAAGGAAGATTTCTATCATCTGCCAGATAAGTTCTAACTTCTCTTTGCCATTTTTCATAATCTTCTTTGCTTCTGCACCTTGATTCATGAGCAAGTAAAATCTCTTCAGTGATTATTGGTAATTGATCAAGAGTCATTGTATTCCCCCACCATAATTTAGTTCATGCCTATCATTTAATTCATCAGCTTCTCTTTGTGCATTTAATACATCAAGCAAAGTATAAGCAGCCCTTAATACAGAACCAGGATCATTTGATTGACATGCTAACATTTTAATAAGACCTACAAGAGCAATATTCTTATTAGTCAAATGTGCATAAACATCACTTTTAAATCTGTGAAATTCATCTGTTGATCTGTATCTATAATCCAAATGAGCATCAATCACATCAAAATCAACAATAGGTATTTTATCAAGTGCCATTTTATCTTTTTCCACTCCCATTAGATTCATTATCTAATAATTTCTTGATTGAATATTCAACAACATGGCTTCTGTTTCGAAAAGTTCCATTCTTGTCATTGACCATATTTTCAATTAATGCAAGTATTTCTTCATCCACAGTTATTGATATTTTTGATTTCATATTAAATCTCCCTGGGAACTACTGATGGTAGTCTGCTGTTTTCTTCAATTGTAATAAGATTATCAAGAACAGTTCTAACAGCTTCTCTTCTAATGTCTTTAGAAAACTCAGCAGAATAAGCAGGAGCTTTTAATAAAACATCCTGGATTCCTCTTCCATGAGTCCAATCCAAATGTACACTTAATTTTTCCAAGATTTCACCCCTGTCAACTCTTGGATCAAATCCTCTTGTTGCATTTCTCAGTGCATGCATGTTCTGGTTATTTAATGCAACATAACTTGAAAATATTTTTTGTTGATTAAATGGAACAGAAAAATCAAAGCAAGATTCAGGAAAAACAAATGGTGCAAACATAAGGTTTCTTGTATCAGTCAATACTTCATATGCTTGGCATTCAGGACTTCCACTTTCAAAATATTTGAATCCATTCACATTATCCCTTGCATGAATTGTCTCATGCAATTGTGTGAATAATCTGTTTTCACTGCTAATAATATTTTTATGTACTAAACATAATCCTTTATTAATATCCACTCCAAGATATTTTAAGAAATCTTCTTTAGATATTCCATGTTTTTGTAAATGTTCAGGTGGAACATATACTCCACCCTTGCCATAAATCTTAATTTCTTTTGGTGGTTTTAATAATGCCTTCCCGTTCTTCATTGTTTCTATCGCTTGTTTTAAATATCCGCCTTTTTGAAGCATTGATTGATCATAATATAAAAAGTATGATAATAGATTATTTGCATCTACTGTAATTACTCTGCCAAATCCAGAGGTTTCAGCATATTCTGCTAATCTTTTTTCTAAATGTGTTATTTTCATAATAATTTTGCTCCTGCTCTAAAGGCAAATTGTTTTAAATCAAAATCAAGATTAAGTTTTTTTGTACCCATATTATATGAACCAAATCCAAAGTTATGATAGCAAGAAGCTGTACTTTCATTACCTGAATTAAAATAACTTGAAACAGTTGTTGCACCTAAAAGTTCATCATTAGGTATAGGTTCCCCATCTTTTTCCTGGAAAAATAACAATCTATAATCTGCATCTTTGACATTTCTGTATGCTCCAGCAATTATCTCTACAGGTTTAGGGAATGTTGTAAAAGCTGCACGCCCAAAATTTGTAAAAGATAAACGATAAAAATCATTCCTTAACCAATTTAAATGACCTATATCATTTTCAGAAGGAAGAACATCCCCACTTGGATGAGTATGAACATTAAATATTGGATAACCTGCAAGAGTTCTAAGAGCATACCATCTGGATATTTTACAGCAGTATGGCATTTTTTTAACATAAACTCAATAAGTTTATTGCGATTCTCTTCATTATCTGGTACAAGTCCAGTCTCATCAAAGAATTTTTGTTTTGCATACAAATAACCAATATTCTCTCCCTCAGGGGTATTTCCAACAGAATTTTCAGAACCAATTATTATCCATTCTGGATATTCAAATTGACTTTTAAACATTTGTTTTCTAACTTTAAATGATGTTTCTCTAGCTGTATCTAATGTTATTTGAATTGCACTTTCAAGACCTGATAAAAAATTTCTGCTATGTAATTCTCTATGTAGCATATCTGCATTAACAACTTCAAATTTTCTTCTTGTTTGTGATTTCATCTTTACATCACATCCCAAACTGGAATATCAATTCCTTTATCATGTAATTTATTCTGCCTGTCCAGTCTTGATCTTAAAAGTTCAGGATTTGACAAGTCCTCAAATTGTGCTCTCTCATCTAAATAATGCAGTTGATTCCAGCTTAAATCAGAAAAATATTCAAATTTTACATGCTCTCCAAGTACTTTATGCATATGGCCAATATCTCCTTTATATCTTGCCATTACTTCTTTTTCCAAGATTTCTCTTTGATATTTCATTTCAAGAAGTATTTCTCTATTAATTATGGGATTGACTTTGATTTTCTCATAATCTTTCTCATTTTTTCCACATAAGCCTGTAATCATGTCACAATGATACATTTCTTCAGCAGACACAACACCATCTCCATCAAGGTCTGCATATTTCATTTCTTCAGCACTAGGAATACTATTATAATATAAGCCAGCAACAAATAAACCAGCAGCAGCAACACAAGCAGCAAGTCCAGCTAATAATCCTTTTTTTCTTCTTTCTCTTTTTAATTGATTTTCCCAATTATATCCTCTTCCAGTATTAATAAGAACAACATTTGATTCTTCAGGAATTCCATATTTCTCTCTAATTTTAGGATCAAGTACAACAAAACCTGCAGAACCAGATATTTCACTTTCAAGCCCACATTTCCTTGCTCTTTTATTTGCAATTTTAAAATCTCTAGGTTCAACTTCAATTAAAATATGCCCATCTTTTTGTGCTTGAAGTATTTCAGGCTTATGATATGTATAAGGACAAACTAGTTTATCAGCCGGGCTTTTAGGGTTAAAAGACTTAAAATACAATTTTCCATCTTTTTCATATAGGTTGGTATCATTGAAAACTCCATTTTCTCCTCTCGGCATTACTCCTATAAGTTTTGTTGCTAATCCTTTTTCTTTAATTGTTCTTGCAAGTGCCAGGAATAATTTTCCAGAACCAACACCGAGACTTACATAATCAGGTTTTGCTTCAAGTATTTCTCCAGCTTTTACTAAATATGCATTTGGAATAAAATCAGTACAGTCCCATACTTTTCCAACACCAACTCCTAATTGTTCAATTACAAACTTTTCTCTTTCAGCAGAATCTCTTAAAACTCTGTTTGGTTCAATTAATACTTCATCGCACTCCAGTCCTAATTTTTTATTGGAAAGATTAACAATTCTAAGTTTTCCTTCTAGTCCTCTGTTTCTGGATTCTCTAATTAAACTATTAATATAATTCCCAGAACTTATTGCCAAAAGAGTATTTACATTATTATCAGTCGTATAAGTTGCTGCTTCATTTACACCTATAGATTTATGTGTTCTTCCATGTTCATTAAAATCATAATAGTTTATTTTCATTTTACATACAACCTCTCTCCATTTGGAAGTGTAATAACAGGTAAATCCCCGCTTAAGAAATCAAGATATTCTGTTTCACTCATACTTCTATTTATTAATTTGTAGATTGCTTCATCTGAAAAATCATTGGATAAAGTTTTTAATGAATCTGAAATATCTCTTATTTTTATTGCTAGAAAATCTCCATTTTCAGCAAATCTATCTACAGCTTCAAGAAGATATGACATCTCTGTAAATTGATTATATAAACATAGAGAAGATATTTTTGAATCAATACCCTTTCTTTCATTATTTAAAGATATTCTGCTTCTATTATTTGTAGAATCCCAAATTCTTGCAGCTCTTTTTTGTGCAACATCATTTAAAAGGGGATTACAATCTTCAGGTATTAAATCATATAATCTTTCAATAGCTTTTTCAATTCTTTCTTTTCTTACTCCTTCAAGTGTTCTAGCTTTTTCTCTTGCCTTTTTAATTGCATCATGAATATTATTATCTAATGTCATCTTAATTTAAATCTCCCCCATCAAAGGTATGATAAAGATATTTATCATCATGTTTATGAAATCCCATTTCAAAAAGTAAATCTATTAATTTTGAGGAAAACTTAGTTGGATGATTGGATCTGTGATTTTTTAATAATCCCAATTGATTGTTTTCAGCATGTTTAAGAATTTTTTCAATCAAGAATCTTTCACATCCATTTCCCTGAAATTTTGGAGCTACAAATAAGTCATCAATAGTTACCCATAAATAATTATTATCAGGGCCTTCTTGTATTGGTGTCACTCTGACACTGCATGTTCCTGCAAGTTCTCCATTATTTGTTAGAGTTCCTTTATATCTATAATGCTTTCCTGTTTCCTCATCATAAGTAAAATTTGGGTTTGGCATTTTATTTTTTTCCTCCAGAAATAGATTCTAATTTTCTCTGTTCATGAATATCAAATGAAATTCCCCTGCCTTCTAAATAATCATTAATACCCTTAGAAGCAAGTTTTACATCAGAATTATTATATCTATTGCCATATTCATTTATTGCATCATCATATAATTTTGCTGTCTTTTCATCACCTAACATTTCATAGCATCTCTTAAGATCACTTAGAACGGTCATATAATTGAACCTGTCTTTAAATCCAGAAGAGAGTGATCTTTCATATTCAGATATTGCAGCTCCCAAATAATTTCTAAAGTCTGCTTTTTGAGCCCTGAATAATCTTGTTTCTTCTTTTTGCATATCTTCTAATTCAGATAAAGTAGATTGAACACTTCTAATTTTCATTTTATGGATTGAGTCAAGTTCATGTGATTTTGAACAAGCTTCAAAGAGAGTCCTGCTTTCTAAGAGTTCTCCTCTTTTTCTTCTTAGTTCACATTCATAAACAGAGTTTGGATGTTTATTCAAGAAATCTGTAGAATTTCTAAGATATGTTTCAGCTTTTTTTGTTTCTACTCCATTTTCAAGTGATGCATAAGCATCTTGATATGTTGTATATAATTCATGAAATTCCATGAAACCAGAAGGAATCATGCTATATTCTTCTGCAAGTTTTATTTTTGCAACTATTTTTTCATTTCTTGGAATTTTATCATTATGTGGATTAGGCTTAATGCCAAATAAGAATGATTCCAGGTCATGAGGATTAATTTCAGCTCTTTCACAAGTCTCTGCAATATCCTCATAAATATTAGACCTTGCATAATCAGAAACAAAACCAAGTTTTTCATAATCAATAATATTATCATCTCTGAATAATTTTCCAATAATTCTAATTTTTTCGCAATAAGTGGCAAAATCTCCTATATAAAGTGATTTTCCATTTTCATCTCTGGCAAGTTTGTCCCATTTCTCTAAAAATTCAGGATGTTCTCTTATTACTTCATAAGTTTTTTGATGTTTAATTTCATGTGAAACAGTTCCTTCACCAGCTTTTCTTTTTAATCCTAATCTGTCTAAATAACACCATCCAACAGAATCGTTATTAGTAACTACAGTTACTACTTGTTCAAGAATATCTTTTTTTAGATAATTTCCAGGTTCAACTCTTATACATTTTAATTTAAAATCCCTTGTTTGTTTTTCCCTGCATACTGTTTCAGCAATATCTTTTATATCCTCAGGATTTTCTTCAATATCAGCTTTCCAGCCCCTGATTGGAATTCCATATTCTTCATAAAATTCACTCCTCACAGGACTTGGATTTACAGAGTTAGTTATATCATTTCTCCAATAATTGAGTTGAGTAGCTCCATGAAATAGAATTCCAGCTAAAGCTAGTCTCTTACCCCATTTCCTGCAATAGTCAAATACTGTTCTTTTTCTTGATTGCATTTCATATCCTATCACCTCAAATATAGTTCTTTTCTTCCCTAAGACAGTTTCTTTCTTCCCTAGGGTTCTTTCTTGTCTTAAGAAAGAAGGCTATCCTATTTTATCCTACTAAATCCTACTTTATAAAGGTTTCTATATGTTACCATTTTATAGTAACATCATATAGTAAGATTTAAAAACCTGAATTGAATATTAAAAAATATGGAAACAGATTTTGCTCTAAAATTAAATGAAGCAGAAGGCTTATTGAAAAAGCTTGATAAGCTTGATCAATTTAGTCTTAAATATGGATTTCTGCCTCCTCAAGAGGCAACTAGACTTGTAGAATCAATGCAGGCTCTTTCAGAAAGCATTCCTGAAATAGCCTCTCCTCAAAGTCTGGACGAACTTATAGAGTCAGAATTAAAAAGAAGGATTCATGGAGAAGCAGGTTATCTAGAACAGCAGATTAGTGGAAGGCCGTATGATTTTGACACTGTCATAAATATTTTTTCAATTCCAGAAGAAGATATTGCTTCTTTAAGACCGTGGCTAGAAGCAAATAAAACTAAGACTGAAGTAGCAATAGAAAGATTGTTTCATTCAAGAGACTTCGAGGGTTTTGAATTAGAAATATCATCAGATATACCCCAGGTAAGAAAGAAAGTCGAAGAATTTGCAGGAGAAAATATTCAAAGATATCACAGGATAATAGGAGAATTCTTAGAAAGTTTAACAAGAGCAGGAGCATTTTTAAGAGATATAAATGCCTTTCCAACCACTCTGAATAGGTCTTATTTTAATAGGCCCAATAATACCCTTGCATTAAGTATTCCTTCATTTTGTTTTTCAAAAGAAGATGGAACCTTCCATATAAATGAAAAAGCATTAATAAAGAATTATGGCCATGAGGGAATGGGTCATGCATTGAACTATCTCTTTACAAATTCAGATAGTTTACCATTTTTTCTTACTCATAAATCTAATTTGAACAGTTCAACCAGAGAATCAGTTGCACAATTTTATGAAAGAAGATTACTTGAAGATTTAAAAGATTCGAAAGATACTCAAAAAAGACTTGGAATAGAAAGTAAATTTGATGAAATATATACAGAATCAAAAGATACAGAACAGCTTGAAGAATATAGTAGAAAGATTATCGCATACGCTACCTGTGTTTTAGGAAATAAAAGTCTTGGAGATTATAATGATCCTTCAGTATTAAAAAATAAAATAGAGCTTGTTAATCAAGTAGCAATTGATAAAGCAAGGATATCTCTTTGGATGCAGCAAAAGAAATATAACTTTGATTCAGAGGGAAATTTAGACC
>Ga0182027_10009732_pt1 | contig 13761 bp, 13 predicted proteins | sample 712E1DmetaG_FD_121300 | JGI IMG/M metagenome (GOLD analysis project Ga0182027, IMG submission 121300) | Permafrost microbial communities from Stordalen Mire, Sweden - 712E1D metaG (Illumina Assembly) | ecosystem: Environmental > Terrestrial > Soil > Wetlands > Permafrost | place: Sweden...
CCATAAAACCTTTAAAGCAAAGTTAATAGTCGATGGAAAAACCAAAGAGCCGTTAATGAGCCGCTTAAAAAAAGAAGCGTTAAAACATGATAAGAATATTGTTTCTGCTTTTGTTGATAATTCCGGAGTAATGGAGTTTTACGATGGTATGTCAATTTGCGGAAAAGTCGAAACCCACAATAGTCCTTGCGCGATTGAGCCATACGGTGGTGCGATGACGGGTTCAGGCGGAGTTTTCAGGGATGTCTTAGGAACCGGCCAGGGGGCAAAAAATATTGCCTCAACCGATATTTTCTGTTTTGCAAATCCGAATCTTCCTTCAAATGATTTGCCGTTAGGTTGTTTGCCGCCGCGGTATTTATTAAAAAGAGTTGTAACAGGAGTAAGGGATTACGGTAATAGGATGGGAATTCCGACCAACAACGGTTCCGTTCATTTCCATAACGATTTCCGGGCAAAACCAACCATTATTGTCGGAGCATACGGAATAATTCCTACCAAACTTGCCCAAAAAGGCCAGGCAAAAACGGGCGATGTGGTTTTGGCTTTGGGAGGAAAAACAGGTAGAGACGGAATCCACGGCGCAACTTTTTCCAGCGCGGAGATGACTGACAGAACAATTAACGTCAACTCTTCAGCGGTGCAAATCGGTAATGCAATTGAGGAAAAACGTATGTTTGACGCGATTATTGAAGCCAGAGATGCAGGATTAATCAGGGCAATTCAGGATTGCGGAGCGGGCGGATTTTCTTCGGCAATCGGCGAAATGGGAGAAGAAACAGGTGTAAAAGTTGATCTTGCATCGGCGCCTTTAAAGTATCAGGGGTTGTCTCCATGGGAGATCTGGGTTTCGGAAGCGCAGGAAAGAATGGTTTTGGCAGTTCCGAAACTTAAGTTAAAAAAATTATTGGATATTTGTAAAAAATATAATGTTGAAGCGGTAGTTTTAGGAAAATTTGATAATAGCAAAAAATTACAGGTCTACTTTGGAAAAGATTTGGTTTGTAATTTAGAGATGCAATTCTTACATCATGGATTACCGCAAAGAACTATGAAAGCAGTTGCTCCGAAGCTCAAGTTTTCAACCAAGGTTCCATCTGTTCCGCAAAGTGAAAAACAATGGATAGAAACTTTTAAGAAAATTTTGGGAAACGGCAATATTTGCTCGAAAGAACCGATTGTTAGGCTTTATGACCATTCGGTGCAGGGAACAAATGATTTGCAACCGTATAGCGGCGAAAAACTGGATGGTCCAAACGACGCGGTGGTTTTAAGGCCATTCTTAAATAAAAAATACGGCATGTTAATCAGTCACGGTTTAAATCCGGTGTTAAATAAAATTGATCCATATTACGGAAGTTTGTGGGCGGCCCAGGAAGCGGTCGCTAATTATGTCGCAACCGGCGGAAATTATAAAGATGCCTCTTTAATTAATAATTATATTTGTCCATTTCCCGACGAAGAATCACTTTGGAGTCTTAACCGGTCGGTTGAGGCGGTAATTAATTTTATGAGCGCCTTAAAAATTCCGGTAATTTCCGGTAAAGACAGTTTGTCATCAACTTATAGAGGGAAAGACGGAAAGGTCATTAAAATTCCGCCGGTTTTATGCATGTCGGTTTTTGGGAAAATTAAGGATGCTGCTAAAACAGTCTCCGCAGATTTCAAAAAAACAGGATCGGTTATTTGTTTGGTTGGAAAACAAGACGTAAACGCGATGGGCGGCTCGGTTTATTTTGATAACAATAATCTTTTAGGAGATAAAGTGCCAAAAATGGATCTGAAACTTTTCACAAAAATCGCGGATTCAGTTTATGCGGCGATCCAAAAAAATAAATTGTTTTCGGTTCATGACATCAGCGAAGGCGGACTGGCAGTTACAATTTTTGAAATGTGTGTCGGCGGAAACATGGGAGCGGATTTAAATTTAGCAAAAATTAAATCTTCGCGTTTTGATTACACACTCTTTAATGAGACGGCGGGATGTTTTGTAGTTGAATTGGAAAATGAGGAAATTGCTGGAGAGGTATTTAAAAATGTTCCGTTTGTAATTATCGGAAGAACGCAAAAAGAAGCAACGCTTAATATTCAAAATGGCAAAAAAACATTATTCCGGGCAGATTTGGAAAAATTAAAAACTGTTTGGCAAAAACCGATGGAGGAAATGTTTCCATGAAAAATATTAAACCCAAAGTCGTAGTCTTAAAAGCAGATGGAATTAATCGGGATGAAGAGATGGCATTTGCGTTTGAATTAGCCGGAGCCGAAAGTAAAATCGTGCATGTTAACGATCTTCGCAGCAAAAAAGAAAAATTAAGTAATTTTCAAATTCTTGGTATTCCCGGAGGGTTTGCTTATGGAGACGACATTGTTTCGGGAAAGATTTTGGCAACAGAAATGGTTTCTTTTCTTTCGGACGAGTTAAAGAAATTTGTACAAAGGAAAGACACAGCCATTCTCGGAGTGTGTAACGGTTTTCAGGTTTTAGTCAGGACAGGCTTGGTGCCTTTCCGCAATATCGGCGGGATGGACGCAACGCTTATTAATAACGATTCGGGGCATTTTGAATGCCGTTGGATAAAACTAAAAGTTGAAAAAAATTCAAAGAGTAAATTTTTAAGCGGAATGGAAAACAAAATTATTTGGTGTCCAGTGGCGCATGGAGAAGGAAAGTTTTTTGCAGAGAACTCAGTTCTTAACAAAATCGAAAAAGATAATTTAGTGGTTTTTAGATATGTTGATGAAAAAGGAAATGTGACACAAAAATATCCTAATAATCCAAATGGAGCGTTAAACGCGATCGCCGGAATCTCCGATGAAACCGGAAGAGTTTTGGGATTAATGCCGCATCCTGAGTGTTTTGTCAGAATTGAACAGCACCCGAATTGGAGAAGGGGAAACGTTAAAAAACCTCAGGGCTTACCTCTATTTCAAAACATGGTAAAGTTCGTCAAAGAGGCATAATGATTAAAGCTGTTATTTTTGACATGGACGGGGTAATTATTGACAGTGAACCAATTGAGTCATTGGCATGGGAAAAGGTTCTTGCGGAATACGATAAACAACCGATTTTTAATGACAACGGACTGATTCATGTTGTAGGTAGAAACAGTTTAGAGGGGATAATAAAAAAGCACGGCTTAAAAGATGACCCCGAAGTTGTCAGATTTAGGAAGAGAGTAGTTTTTGCGGATTTAGTCGTTCAGAATTTAATTCCTAAACCGGGTTTTACAAAATTACTAAAAGCATTAAAAAAAGAAAAATTTAAATTGGCTCTGGCCTCAAACAGATTTGAAAAACATGTTTTGTTGATCGCGGATAAGTTAAAAATTAAAAAATCGTTTAAAGCAATTATCGGTAATAGTCCGGAGATTAAGACGAAGCCTGCTCCTGACATATTTTTAAAAGCGGCAAAGCAGCTTGGTATAAATCCTGAATACTGTTTGGTAATTGAAGATTCAGAGTATGGGATAACTGCGGCAAAAACGGCAGGAATGAAAGCTATCGCGGTTCCAAATAAATACACCATGTATCAAGATTTCTCAAAAGCTGATAAAATAGTAAATAGTTTATCGGAAATCACAATGCAAATGCTGGGAAATTTATGAAAAATAAAAAAATTACTTATTCGCAAGTTGGAGATAACTACGAAACAAAAGACCCCATTAAAAAATTATTTCAAAAAGCCGCGAGAGAAACAGGACAGAATTTAATAAAACATGGGTTTGAAGAAGTTGAGGATTCCCGCGGAGAATCGGCGTATGTTTGGAAACAAAACGACGTTTACATGGCTTCGGTTATTGAGGGTTTAGGAACAAAAAATTTAATTGCTGATGGGACACGAAAAATAACCGGTAAAACATATTATGATGTCATAGCCCACGATACAGTGGCGACAATCATTAACGATTTGGTTACGGTCGGAGCAATTCCTCTGGTGGTTCACGCCTATTGGGCAATTGAAGACAACGATTGGCTTTATGATACCCAAAGGATGACGGATCTGATTAACGGTTGGAAAAACGCTTGTGATTTGGCAGGCGCGTCATGGGGCGGAGGAGAAACAGCAACCATGAAGCAAGTCGTAGTCAAAGGTGCAGCCGAGTTTGGCGGTTCGGCGATCGGAATTATTAAAGGAAAACCGATTACAGATAAAAAATTAAAAGCTGGCGACAGAATAATTTTAGTTAAAAGTAACGGTGTTAACGCTAATGGAATTTCTTTAACCCGGGCAGTTGCCCAAAGATTACCACGGGGATATGGTGCTAAATTAAAAGACGGAAAAATTTACGGAGAAGCTTTGCTAACGAAATCAAATATCTACGCAAAGCTTATTCAGGATCTTTTGGAGAAAGAGGTTGATATCCATTATATTTCAAATATAACCGGGCATGGATTAAGAAAAATAATGCGGGGTAGACTCCAATTTACTTATCTAATTGAGAAAATATTTGAGCCGCAAGAGGTTTTTGAATTTATTCAGAAAAATGCCGGACTTAGTGACTTAGAAATGTATCAAACATATAACATGGGAATGGACTACGCGATTTTTGTTCCGGAGAAAGATGTTCAGAAAACCCTCAAAATAATTACAGAAAACAAATTTGAAGCAATTGATGTGGGCGTTGTTCAAAACGGCGAAAAGCAAGTAATTATCAAACCCAAAAACCTAACCTTCAAGGGAGATACTTTAGACCTTCGATAAACATATGCAATTACTTCAAAAACCCGAAGAGTTTTTAAACGATTTTGTCACTGAAATAAGGAAAGCCGATAAAAGCATATGGATTCAAACCATGAGCATTGAACCAGGAAAGGTAATGTCTTCAATCGAAAAAGAGCTTATGGAAGCAATAAAAAGAGGCGTTGATGTACGCATTAATTATGATTGGGTTACGGAAAAATTTGTTCATGGGGATTTACCCTTATTACCGGTATTAAATAGTAAAAAACGAAGTTACAACAAAAGCGTACGTGATAAAACTTCACAAATGTTAGACAGATTGATAATTGCCAGAGTAAAAATCTCAAAAACCAATCAACCCAATCTTTTCTTATCACACGTGCCTTTTATAAATAGGAATCATATTAAAATGTATATCGTTGACGATAAAAAGGCCTGGATTGGCGGTATTAATTTATTTGATGTCGCATTTGAAAATATTGATCTTATGGTTAAGACAGATAACCAAAAAATTATTACGGTTCTTCTGGAACAATTCAAAAAAATAAATGAAAATAGAGAGCAGAATGATTACAGTGTTAACTGCGATAAGGATTACTCGCTCTATATTGATGTTGGCAAACATGGAAAATCAATTATTTACGATACTGCTTGTAGTATGGTAAAAGACTCCAAGAAGAATATTATTTTTATGTCTCAGTTTACTCCGGATAACAAATTACTGCATGAATTAATTGAAGCTTCAAAAAGAAATGTAGCAATAACGGTAATTACCTCAGGTGAAGATGATATTGTACTTGGTCATTATCCTGCAAAATTGTCGTATTTATATTTTAGATCCATACTTAAAAAATATCCTAATATTAAACTGATAAATTTAAAAAAGCACGTTCACATTAAGTTGCTGTTGGTCGATGATAGACAAGCGTTATTCGGTTCGCATAATCTTACTTTTTCCGGAGTGTTGTTTGGGACGGAAGAAATAATGTTTAAAATTTCGGATCCTGAGTTATTGGGGCAATTAGATAAATTTATTCAATCTCAAATTGAAACTTTAAATTCTCATTAGCTTTCGGCCAACCTTTGCAATTTTTTTACCATCAACTTTGACAATGTCGGCTGTAAAATCATTTTTTCCCTCAAGCATTGCCGAACCGACAGCATAAATATCCACGGGCGTTTTTGCTTTTTCAAACCAGGAAATTTTATCCTTGTTAAACCCGCCGGAAACAATAATTTTGACTTTACCAAATCCTTCTTTGTCTAACGCGTTTCGCATTATTTTTACAAGAGTAGGGTTTACTCCGTGTAGTTCGTTATTTTTTTCAACCAGTTTTTGCAAGCTTTTGTCAACTAGATCTCCCGCCGTATCGAGTCTCACTCCCCAGAGTTTACTTCCAAACGTTCTGGCTACTTTCAGGCTTTCAGTAATGCAATCGTTGTCAAAATCAACCAAAGCGATCAAATTATTTTTCGGAAAATACTGATTAAATTTTCTTGCCGTTTCAACAGTATTTCCGTTACTGGTAGCAATTAAGGAGTGGGGAATTGTGCCGACCGGTTCGGTCGTAAACCAATTGCCATGAGCACTAGTGCAAACGTTTGTAACACCGCCTACGTTGGCCGCGTAACCGTCCAATTCCTGATTTAGGAAATAATCAAACCTATCGGCAAAAAAAAGAACAGGTTTTTTATTTGCCGCTTTAACAATATTTTTCGCGTTCGTAGCGATTCTAGTCTGTCTGGCTAAAATTCCCAAGTATAAAGATTCTAATTGGGCGAAATAAGCGTAAGGTCCAATAATGTGCATAACCGGTTGTTTGCTTTTCAGAACATCTCCGTCTTTTAAAGTTTTAATGGTTAATGTATTCCATTTTGAAACCCACTTTCCGTTTTTAAAATAGCCTGTTCCGATTTTCAAAAGCTCAATAGCTTGGGTTACACCGCAAAGAACCGCATTGTCATTTCTTTGAAAAATCTGCATGGTAATCTTTTTGAGATTATCCTCTTTTAAAAGAATTTCTTTGGTTTTATTAAAATAGCTGGCAGAATAATAACCCTTGCGGATTTTATCAATTGTTTTTTCGTCCCAATATTTTGATTTCATTAATGGGGATTATATAGTAAATAAGCCTACTTGTCGACTTCAAAAAACGTTGACAACCAATAAAAAGTGGAGTATGGTTTTCTTCGTTGTGAAAGCAAAAGATTTTAACCTACAAGATCAAAACGGAGAGTATCATAAACTTGCTGATTATAGAGGGAAGTGGCTACTTATCTATTTTTATCCGAAAGACGATACTCCCGGTTGTACCAAAGAAGCCTGTAATTTCCGCGATGCTATCAACGAGTTTGCAAAAAGGGAAGTGACAATAGTCGGAATTTCCAAAGACAGCATAGATTCCCACAAAAAATTTGCCGACAAATATTCATTAAACTTTACGCTTCTTTCCGATCCTGGCCATTTGGTAATTGAAAGTTATGGAGCGTGGGGGATAAGGAAATTTATGGGGAAAGAATTTACCGGCACACGTAGGAACTCTTATCTTATTAACCCGACCGGTAAAATGGCCAAAGAATATATGAGTGTTAATCCGCTAACGCACTTTGAGCAAATCCTTGGCGATCTAGACCAACTACTAAACTAAGCTAGTTGTTAATCTTCCGGAGCTTCCTGGAATTTTCTGGCAAAATCATCGTTCCATGGTTTTCCCGATTGCGGACCTTTTTGCATTTCTTCCATCATGGTGAGAACTTTTTTATGACCTTCGTCGCTTGATTCCTGAATGTGTTTTTGCGCCGTTTTGCATCATCTCTTCTGCCGTTTCCCCATGAATTGGCATATCGCAAGGACCGCCCATCTGTCTGCAGGTTATTGTTTTCATTTATTTATCACCGCCTTTCGAAGAATATCTTAGCTCTTTTTACGATAGTGGACTGTAATTTAAATTGCTAATAACAAAAACGAATTTCCAGTCTTGATAAACGGTAAAGAGAGAATAAGTTCTTTGATTATCAGTTTTTTCGGAAAGTAAGCTTGAGTTTATTATAAAAAGAACTTGTTGAAAGAATTACAATTATGGATGTTACCGTATAAACCAATGGTATAAAAAGTTTTATATTTCTGATTAAATTTAAGCCTAAAATTGCGTTGAAAATTACTCCAAAATAAGTAAACACAATCGGATGCCAAGCAAATAGGATAAGAGAGTTTCTTCCGATTTTTTCAAGCAAGGAATTTTTATTAAGTATCATGCTGAATGAAATCCAAGCAAAAATTCCACTGAAAGCCGCGACATAAAAGGCAAAGTAATTATTAAGATGGCTTAAGCGCATGTCAATTTGGTGTCCGTAAGCATTAAAATCAATAGTTGAAATAAAAGCTCCAACAATTAAAAGCGTAACAAACAGAAGATATTTATATTTGGAAAACAGCAATTTGGCCTTTTCCGATTTATTCCATAGAAAACCTGCTCCGTAAAAGACTACGGCAGAAATGGCGGTTTCCGCGCCAAAAGGAAGCCTAATATTCGATGCAAAAATAGAGAATAAGTATCCAAAAACGGAAAAGAGCACCAGTACTAAAATAAGGATTCTGGTTTTTGCAGAAAAATTGGCAATGGGTGTAAACAAAATTCTTGTTACAAAAAGCGTCGGAAGAAACCACAAGACATCGTTAAACACCATCAGGCCGTTGTTGCTGTTGGCATAAAAGATGCTTAAGAATTGTTTGATAACTTCAAAAGAGAAAAGATTGTGAACTTTAAGTCCCGCAAACCACAAAATAAAGGAAATGAAAGCGAAAATAAAATAGGGGATTAATAATCCTCTGGCGGATTTTTTAAGAAAGGTAAGAAAGTTTCCATATTTCTGATGGTTATAAACGACGCCTGACAAAAAGAAGAATAAGGGGATGTGAAATGCATAAAAAAGATAGCGGAAATCGTGGCTTCCCAACATGTGCGCGTAAATAATAAAAATAATACCGATTCCCCTTGCAATATCAATCCAGTGTACGCGCTCGGTCTGCATTAAAAAAGTATCCCACCAAAATAAATAACTGTCAATCCGAAGTTCATTTTAATAACAGGAAACTGTAAGCTGGGTTACAAACTATTATTAAGGGGTGTCGACGTAGGGGTGTTTATCGGAGTGGGAGTAACAGATTGCGTTGTTGTTGGAGTAGGAGTATCAGTCGGGTTTGAGGTTGGTGTGGGAGTAGGAGTGCTTGTTGAAGAACCGCTAAAAATTATACTTGGATTTTGAGTTTTGGCATCGGTAACAGTGAAATTACTGGTGGTGTCTCGTATTGTAAAAGTATCTGTTCCAGCATTTTGCGAACTAACATTAAAAGTCGCCTGGCCGTTTTGCGCCTGAACATTAGCAGACGGCGTAATAGTCAGGCTGGAATCATTGGAAGTTTGAGTAAGTGTTAGATTATCGGAAGACACATCAGTGTTGGTGCAGTCACGTATATCAACACTAAGCGTTACTGTAGAACCGGTTGCCGCTGAAATTGGAGATGTCGGGGAAACATCGGAAAACCAAGTATTTGGTACACCATTAGCTGTTGTGCAATTAGGATTCCCCGTAGAGTTTCCGGAACTATTATTGGTAAAGGTAATGCTGGGGTTATTGTTCTTAACATTAGTGACCGTAAAATTGCTGGTGTCATCGTGTATAACCAACGTGACTGTTCCGACAACCTGAGAGGTAACCGTAAATTTGGTTTCACCGTTTTGAGTAGTGATATTGGAATAAGGAAGTTTATTACCGTTAATCAGTGTGTTGGAATCTCCTGAACTTAAGGAAATGCTCAACTTGTCACTTACCGGGGCATTTTTTATATTACTATTACAGTCACGTATTTCAACTATTAAATCGACAGAGCCGGTGTTGGTTGTAATTGTGGGATTTGGGTAAACATCAGAATACCATAGATTCGGCACGCCGGAGCCGGTTGTGCAATTAGCATTTCCCGTGTTATTACTGGCAGAAGAAGTGTTGGTGGTGGTTGTGTTTATGGTTGGCATTGGCGCAAGCGTTGGAAGGATAGGAAAAGTGGGAAAAGGCGTTGGTAATGCTGTATCGTAAGAACCGGAATTATTATGAGTACCTAAAACATCACTATTGGTATTGGGGGGAGTTGGAATGGCAATAGTTGGACCCGAGTTGCTGGTTTTAGTGGAATAAAAAATGTTGTCGTTAGCGTTTCCGGAAGTTTGATTCATTTTGGAGAGAAGATAGCCCCGATACCACATCGCGACAGCAATAAATGCAATCACGGAGATTAGGATTATAACCGAAATTTTATGTTTAATCAGAAAAGCTACTATTTTTCTGGCCGGTTCTATGTTTAACGGGGGCAAATGGGGAAGATTGGGCAACTTAGGCAATTTAGGTAATTTAAGTTTCATGGCAAAATTATACCACTAATGTGGTGTTATAATATTTTTGTGAGGAGCCTTAAGTATCTGGTAATCATTGGGAACGCAGTTTTTATTCTGTGGATTTTATACAATGGTATTGATGAAGGATTTAAGGCTACGCTTTACCAAGCAGTTTCCTACATTTTGTTAATCTCTTTGCTTATTTTAAACATTTTTCTTCTTTCCCGCAAAAATAATTGACAGGAGGCAAAAAGAGGAGTCTGGTATAATAATTTTGTGGATAAACCGACGGATCTAAAAAAAGAACAAAGAATTACCACAAAGAAAGTAATTGTTACCTCGGTTGCGGTTGATGTTATTGATGTTATTTTAAATTTTTCTATCGCGGTTTTATCGGGAAGCGTTGTAATGATGACTCAGGTTTTGGAAGGTGTGTCGGATTTGGCTTCTTCGGGTCTTCTTCTAATCGGTTTTAACAGGTCATTACAAAAAGAGGATAAAAACCACCCTTTTGGCTACGGAACGGAAATATATTTTTGGAGTTTTTTGTCAGCCGTGATAATGTTTGGTCTTACCTCAACCATTTCTTTTTATTTTGGTTGGCAAAGATTTTTTCATCCGCAACCCATAAGAGATATTTACGTTGCGGTAATAATTTTAATACTCACTTTTTTTACCAACGGCTATGCTTTTTTCATAAGTCTTCGAAGACTCCTTAAGGAGAGGCCTCTGAAGCACATTTTGAGAATTTTCTATCGCTCGTCCTTAATTGAAACAAAAACAGTTTTCATTTTAGATTTAATGGGAACTAGCGCTTCTTTGCTTGGGTCTATTTCTTTAGGGATTTACATTCTAACTGGCGATATGAGATTTGACGGTTTGGGAGCCATGATTATCGGAATAGTTTTGGCCGTTTTCTCTTTGTTTCTGGTTACAGGAATTAGGGAGCTTTTAATTGGCAAAAGAGCGTCCGCGCAAACAGAAGAAAAAATTAGACAAGCCGCTTTAGAAGTTACGGAAGTAGAAGAGGTTTTAGGAATAAAAACATTGCATATAGGAACGGAAAAACTTTTAGTGGACTTGGATGTTCATATGCAGTCAAAACTTGGAACAAGAGAGTTGGAGAGATTGATGGATAAAATTAAGGATAAAATCCGCAAGAAAGTCCCATCTGCCAAATATATTCAGGTGGAACTGGAGACCCCGAGAATAAAATAATTGACAACAGACGCAAAAAAGGAGTTGCAAACCCGAAACGTAAAGGCGTAAACTTTGGTAAATGTTTCAAGAGGAGGTGAATAAAAATGGATAAAGATAAAAACAAATCCGGGGAGGTTCAATTGAATGTAAATGTTAATTTCGACACAACCCCCATTGTTTATACAGATAGTATTCAGTTTACAACCAATGAGGATGGTGTTGTGCTTGACGTGATGCAAAGATTAATGAGTTCAAACCAAGTTAGAATTGTTTCCAGAATCGGAATGAGCAGGAGCCACGCCAAAAAATTAGTTACAGAATTGGGTCGGCTTTTAGCTTTAACAGAGGGGCAAGGTAAAACTTCGACAAAAGGAAACTAGAATTGACAAGAGGTAAAATTATTTTTTTGTGATCTCAAAAACTTTATTTTTGGATTTTTCGCCAGACATTAGCATTACAGCGCTTTTATTCACCGAAAAATATTTTGCCAAAGCTTCGCGTACGGCGTTATTAGCTTTTCCTTCAAGCGGCGGTTCGCTGACATAAACATGTAAAGCGCCGAAGAGATCTTTTTCAATCCTTGGCTTTTTAGAATTCGGATGGGCGACTATCGTAATCCTCATAACCCCATTTTATCAAATTATTTTCATCTCGTTGACAACGGGCAAAAAGGGGAGTATTTTTCTTGTAATGAGGGATCCAAAAAAGACGCTGGAAGAGAATTATTTAGATCTTAATTTCAAATCTGCATATGCTTCGACGGAGAGCCTAATAGCCTTGGAAAAGCAAGTTGAGTTGTACCATTCTCAAAAACACAAAAAGTTTATTTTTGTATGGGAGTACGGTTATTACTTTTCTACGTTATTAATACAAAAGTCTCACATCCATAAAAGTTATCTTGTTTTAGCTGCATTGTATACTGAAGCTAATAGTGCGATAAGGGCAACGTTTAATTTAAACCTACAAGGATATCACTCAGATTCGATTGTTACATTAAGAAAAGCACATGAATCTGTTATAAGAATTTTAGCCTGTAGAAAAAATCCACAAAACACTTGGAAGATTCTTTCATCTTCAGACATAAGTAAGGCGAGTGGTAAAATTAAATTAGATCTAAAATGGGTTTATGATTTAGAATCAAGTTTTACTCATTCAAATAAACTTAAAACTTTTCAAGCTGGAAAGGATCTTTTGGAAGGGAAAGAAAAATTAGGAGTAAGTTGGGGTCCTCAACAGAATGAAAAAGAGTTTTTTACATCCGCTTGTTTATCTGTTTTTTGGTTATTCGTATTAATAAAAAGTGCTAACAAAATCTTTTCAAATCAAATAGAAAAAATTTGGTTAGATAAGCAGACGGAATCGTGTGAATTTCTAAAAGATTATTTAAAAGAAAGAAAATCAACTTTATTCGAAGAATGTGCAAAAGTAGAAAAATCTCTATTAGTTTTTTAATTTTAGCAAATTATTCTGTTCTGCTATAATTGCTTCATGAGTTTATCGATTGGCATAGTCGGATTACCCAACGTTGGAAAGTCGACGCTGTTTAATGCTCTTCTTAAAAAGCAGACGGCGTTTGTGGCAAACTATCCTTTTGCAACAATTGAGCCAAACATTGGTATTGTTCCGGTTCCTGATCCGCGTCTAATCATCCTTTCCGAGATAGAAATGGCGGAACATAAAATGAGTTCAAAACCGCCAATTTTACCAGCAACTATAAGCTTTATCGATATCGCAGGATTAGTCAAAGGAGCGGCTACGGGCGAGGGTTTGGGAAATAAATTCTTGTCCCACATCAGAGAATGTGATGCCATTGCTCAAGTGGTTAGGTACTTCAAAGATTCTAATGTTATACGGGAAAAAAGTTCCACCGATGCTAAAGCAGACTTTGAAGTTGTTAATACGGAATTAATTTTGGCGGATTTACAGACCTTAGAAAATCAGCGCGAGCCAAAAAGAAACGCCAGCAAAGAAGAAGGTTACAGATGGTCGGCTGTTCAAAAATTTATTGCTGCTTTAAATGCGGGAAAGTTAGCAAGGCAGGTTGAACTAACCGAAGAAGAAGCAAAAGAAGCAAAAAGCTTGCAGTTATTAACAATGAAACCGATGTTTACGATTGCCAATGTTGACGAAGATGAATTAAGTAAAGATTTCGGGGCGGACACTATTCCGGTCTGCGCTAAAACCGAGTCAGAACTTTCGGAATTAGCAGAAGACGAACAAAAAGATTATCTGGAAAGTTTGGGTGTTAAAGAATCGGGATTGGAAAGAGTTATTAAAGAAGGTTATAAAATTTTGAATTTAATATCTTTTTTAACAGCGGGAGAGAAAGAAGTCAGGGCTTGGACCATCACTCGCGGAATGACAGCGGTGGAAGCGGCCGGCGTAATTCACACGGATTTTATTAAAGGTTTTATTAAAGCGGAAGTAGTTGCGTATGCGGATTTTGTTGCGGATAACGGATGGAAAGGCTCAAGGGTGTTGGGGAAA
>Ga0182027_10009733_pt1 | contig 13760 bp, 9 predicted proteins | sample 712E1DmetaG_FD_121300 | JGI IMG/M metagenome (GOLD analysis project Ga0182027, IMG submission 121300) | Permafrost microbial communities from Stordalen Mire, Sweden - 712E1D metaG (Illumina Assembly) | ecosystem: Environmental > Terrestrial > Soil > Wetlands > Permafrost | place: Sweden...
GCTCCCCGGCGGTCGTGGTGCAAACGAGGCTGCTGGTCCTGCCACCACATGATGAGATCCTTCTGATGCCGCACCTCGCTCAATTTGTAGGTAACCGGGACCTCCTTTCCCGTAAACGGATCTTCTCCGGTTGCGTACATCGAGCACGAAACGGTCATGGGAATCGGAATGTATTCCTGCACGTTGCGCGCCTTGATGCCCCTGCGCCTGAGGTACTCGCCCAGTTCGCGGGCATCGTGATCCGTGCTGCCGGGATGGCCGGCGATAAAATACGGTACAAGGTACTGCTGCTTGCCGGCGCGCGCGCTCGCGCCTGCAAAGAGTTCCTCGAACCGCTGCCACCCCGTTTCTTCGGGTTTCCCCATTACGGAAAGCACTGCCCGCGCCAGGTATTCCGGCGCAACCGACAATTGTCCACCCGTGGCCTTCTTGGCGATGATCTCGATGATCTCGGGCCACAACAGCGCAAGGTCCATGCGCACCCCGGAGTTGATCGACACATGCTTTACCATGTCCAGCCCGCACACGGTGCGGATGAGTTCGGCAAACGCCGACTGGCCGGTTTGCAGAAACGAACACACCGAGGGCGCCAGGCAGCTCCGCCGCGGGCAGGGCTTGCCGTCCTTGGGCCGTCGGCAAAAGAGGCTGTACATATTTGCCGTGGGACCGCCGAGATCCGACACAATCCCTTTCCAGCCGGGAAGCTGCGAACGCTTGCGGATTTCCCTCACCACCGAATCCTTGGACCGGCTCTGAATGATCTTCCCCTGGTGCGCGCCAAGGCCGCAGAAATTGCAACCGCCAAAGCAGCCGCGCACAACGGTGACGGAGTCCTTGATCTGCTCGTACGCGGGAACCGCCTGCTTGTACGAAGGATGAGGGCGATACGAAAAGGGCAGCTCGTAGATCCGGTCTATTTCCCCCTGGGTAAGCGGTTCGGCCGGTTTGTTGACCAGCACGCCGAGCGTGCCGCATTCCTGGAGAAACGCGGAGTCGGGATTCTCGTAGAACAGTCTTGTCATTTGCGAAAACGCCCCGCGCGACTGCTGTATCTCTTCAAACGACGGCAACCGCACGAACCGTTGTTTCGGGTCGGCGGCGACGGCGTCGAGCGCGTTTTTGCCGAGCCTTACCGCGGTGCCTGGGATGTCGAGCATGCCGTCGATGGGCTCACCGCGTTTACAGCGCGCGACAATGGCGCGCAGCGGGTGTTCGGCCATGCCGTAGGCCAGGAGATCGGCCTTTGCGTCGAGCAGGATCGGCTGACGGAGCGAGTCGGACCAGAAGTCGTAGTGCACGATCCTGCGCAGGCTCGCCTCCACGCCGCCGATCACGATCGGCACGCCGCTAAATGCCTGGCGCAGCGCATTGCAATAGGCAATGGTTGCGCGCTGAGGACGAACCCCCGCCCTGCCGCCGGGAACATACGGATCATCGCTGCGCGGCTTCTTCTGGGCCGTAAACAGCGACAGCATCGAATCGACGTTCCCGGCCGTCACGCCGAAGAAGTGCCGCGGCGCGCCCAGCGCCGTGAATTCGGCCGGGTTCTTTACATCCGGCATTGCGATGATGCCCACGGTGCAGCCGAGCGACTGCACATACCGGCCCACCATTGCCGCGCCGAACGCAGGATGGTCCACGTAGGCATCGCCCGTCACGATGATGACGTCGAGTTGTTCCAGGCCGAGAGCCTGCATTTCTTCCCGGGTGGCGGGGAGAAACGCGGAATTGCTTCCCGGTCTCTGATGGATTTCTTCCATAAAATAAAAATTATGTGATTGCACACCACAAGCGGATATGCATCCGGGGCAAGGAAAAGATTGTTTTGAAAGCCAGGCTCGGATACCGCAGCGCAAGACCTGCCGGTAGTGGAAAAGCCCGCTCTCAAATGCGGGATATTTAGATTGTATTCAACGTCCTTTGGTGAGTGTTTCACATAAGTAAATCCATGGCGGCATGTTCCTGTTGCTTCAATGATCGATTGCTGTTAGGTAATGTGCGCACCGGAAAACAGTGCGGAGCATTTTCTTTCTCCCGCCCCATGCAAAAAGTAGTTTTATCTGGTACACAATCATGAAAAATCTTGTTCGAACTTCGGGCATCGTCATCTCAATTGCGCTGTGCATAGCGGCTGCAACGCTTAAGTCGCATGTGAGCCCAACCCTCTGCGTGGGATGCGGCGACTGCATTCGTATTTGCCCGGTTTCGGCTATAACCTTGGTTCGCGGCAAAGCAGTAATCGATGTAGAGACTTGCATTGGTTGCAAAATGTGCAACAAGATCTGTTCCTACGGAGCCATCCGATGAAACAACCGTTCAAGACCGCCCTGTTCGCGTTTGCCGTGACGCTTGTCGCAGTTGTCGCATGCGTTAAGTCTCTGGAAACACCGCTTGGCCCCACAAAAGGCGCATATCTGAGCGTGGACCCAAGTTTGTGTTCTGGGTGCCGGAAATGCGTGGCCGTGTGTAACGCCGACGCAATAACCATTGTTTCGAACAAGGCGGTGGTCGACCCGACAAAATGCAATCAATGCTGGAAATGCCTCGACGTGTGCCCGTATGATGCGATTTACTGATGCACAAGAGGCTCGCCGCATGAAATGTAAATGTGCCTCCTTTTGCTGCCTGTTGCTGCTCACCCTTCCCGCCTATTGCGGCCAGGACATCGACGTGCGTTTTGGAGCGGTTGGCGGTGAAAAGAGTCAGGGTGACCCCGGCATCTCGAATTGGGCGCCCGCGGTGGAACTTCAATATCGGTGCGCGGTGCTCCTGCCGGACTCCTTTTCCTTTCTTGGCAGCGAAGAATTCCGAAGCTACAGCCGGATTTCTTCCGCCCTCCCCCTGCCAGAGCTCAATTATCCGGTCAACTCGGTGACGAGCGCGGGCATCGCGTACAACGGACTCGGCACGATTCAATTGAGCGGATTCTCGCATGTTCTTTCCCAGAGCACGACCATCCCTTTCCCTGTTGCAAAACAGGAAATCAATAGCCCGCTTGCCTCGGGGGGCATGACTCAGCGATTCAAGAATGGGGCCGATCTTTTCTTCGATATGCCGATATGGCGGTTCAGGCTCGCGGGAAATGCATTCTACAACAATCTGGTGTACGATTATTCCAAGGCGGACACCACAATCCAAGTCGATTCCGAAAGTGTGCACGAAAGCCTCAGGCGGCCCAACAGTCACGACGCCGATCTCTGGTACAACGCGTCCGTGGCGTTTGACGTACTTGACAAAAAGCTTTGGATCAAAGCCGCCGGCCTGTTCAAGGATGATTTGAATCCCTACAACGGGTACAACATTACCGGCTACTTCGTGGGTCTGGAGGGTGAATCAAATGTTCTCTGGAACACTCTTGCCGTAAGCGGTGATGCGTTTGCGCGATATATCGAAAGCGATATCATGGATCTCAAGCAGTACGGAGACAGATTCGGGACAACCGAGCATCTCAGGCTTGTTGCGAAGATCCCGTCCGGCATTTATGTCAAGGGAGACTGCGCCTTTGAATCGGCATTGACAATGAGGAAGATCAGGGCGGAACTTTCGCTGCGAAAGGCATGGGTAAACCAGTACAGTGTCGAGGCCGGCGCCTGGACAACGGCCGGCGGGCTTTTCCCGCGGCAATGCGCCTACATTTCTTCCACCATAGCCGTTACGCCGCGCGACATGCTGATTCCTTCGGTTCGGATATTCACGCACTGGACCGGGTATCTTGCTGGCGGCGATTCAACACTGTACTGGTACCGGACCGACCTCGGGCTTTCGTTCCGCCACGATTTCCCTCTGTCGCCATCGTCCATGCTAAAGAACCTTTCGTTCAATTGCGGAACATTGTACAGAAAGCTTGTCAACATGCCATACGATATCAGCCCGCAAAACATCGATCTTTATGTGGGAGTGAGCGATTGGCTGTGACAGCGGAGCCGACTATGGAAAACGTCAGTCATAAATACCGCGGGATGCCCGGCAGAATCGCCGTTTGGCTGCTCTGTCCCCTGCTGGCTTGCGGCATTGCGCTGGTCGGGTGCGGCGACTCTTTCGTCGATTCGTTCAACAAGGCCCCGGTCGAGATCACCAAGGTCACCCACGCGGCCAACTGGTTTGACCATATGCTGAACACCGCCGATGGAACCACCAGCGCCAGCCTGCGCGTCGACAGCGGGCACTTAGGCTCCACTCAATGCACCCTTTACCTTTACTCTAAGTTCTGCAACGGCATTTTCCGCATTCGGCTGGGTGAAGCTCCGCCGAACTATACGTTCTCGACTCATATCACCAAACCGCCGTACTGTTCCGATTCAACGTTGTCCTTTACAACGGCCTATGTCTGTTCCAGCCTCACGCCGGGCACAAAGTACTATTTTGACATCATGGGCTTTTGGGGATTAGTACAGCCCTGGCAACTGGACAGCTGCTTCATCACGGAATCCGAGGTTCCCGCAGGCACTTCATCGAAAACGGGAAAGTAACTTATGAGACATCACTCTCTTGCCCGGTACGCCGGGTTGTTCTGCCTGTGCGCGACCGCATCCTGCACCCTTGGTCCAAAGGTGCAGGCCCGCGCCGGGGGAAAATCTTCGGCTGTACCCCGTTGTTTCGATGAAGCTGGCCGGCCGCAGCGGCGAAACCGGCGAGGATTCTCTCTTGTATAAAGACGTCTCGGGACTCACGACCGCACGGGACATTTTCAGTTGCATCAACGTACTGATGACCGTTCCCGTGTCGCCCGCAGGCGATTCGATCGATCGGACAGGCACTACGCCCCTGTCCGCGCGTTGAGACCTGGCCGCGGCGTGTCTGGCCTGTAAAGTTGTTGCGTTTTCCCCGCCTGCCGCCGGTCGCGCCGAAACGCAGAGAGCCCGCGACGGTTCCCCGCGCGGGCTCTCTCACCAACCAAGTGGATCTTGAAACTGTCTTACTTCATCACGAGAAGGTCTTTCTTGTAGAGCCTGCCTTCGGCCTGAACCGTGGCGAAGTATTTCCCCGCCCCGCATCTCGAAGTATTCCAGGTCACAGCCGACTGGCCCAAACCCAGAACCTGCGAGAACACGCGTTTCCCCTGCATGTTGTAAATCGACACGACGATCCTGTCGCCTCGTGTGCCCACAATGTTCTGGAGCCGCAACGTTGCGACGCTCCGGATCGGGTTGGGATAGCACATGATTGATGGAATTGCGCCGGCCTTTACAAGCGCTGCGCCCTGCACGCCTCTCACCGCGGTGGACAATGCATTCTTCGGCAGCCGGTCTGCAAAAGGATACTGGGTGTAACGGACAAGGTCTGCCCGCTGCTGGGCAGTCATGTTGATAAATGCGTTGCGCGACACGACTCCTTCGCCAAAGTGCCAGAGAATCGCTTCTGCAATGCCTCTTGCGCGTCCATCGTGCATGAGAAGAGCCACTTTGTTTGAATATGGAATATACCACTGACCCCACAGCGGAGAGGTGCGCCATTCATTGGGCCCAGCAAGGCCTTCCGTATACCCATTGTCGCCGTCCTCCGACCCCATGTCGTGCAGGAGCATGTCGGTAAACGGCTGGATTTCGAGATTCTTGAGTTCGTCGTAATCGGTTTTCGTTCCAGTCCTCATCGCGGGAATGTGACACAGGTCGCATTTGGCCTGGCTGAACAGCGCTTTGCCGCGGATAGCGGAAGGATCTGTCCATATTTCTTCGAATGCTTGTCCTTTGTAAAGATTTCCGTTGAGCCATATCGTGCCGCCCGAGGTCGCTTTGGCTATCGACGAGTCATAAACAATATATCCCTTCCCCATCTGTCGCGGAGGAGGGGCCAGAAGCGACACATATGTGCGGAGAGTATCCAATACCTCCGGCGCCAGCTCCTGCGCATCCGGCGGGCCGTTCAGGTATCCTTGGTTAGTAAAGTATTTGTTCGAAATTCCCAGGTCCATGGCAACGCAAGAATAAATCTCCGACTTGAGGCTTACGAGCCCGCATTTCAACCCGAATCTTCCAAGCGAGCCGGGACCGGTAAAATAATCGTTGAGACGATTTACTTTTCCCGCTATGCCGGTGCCGGCCTTTCCCGGCAGACTAATGAAAGAAAGGATGGTACTTTCGTCGATCGCCTCCAGCATTCCCATGCCCGCAAGGTGCGGAATGTACCGGGGCGAAATCCTGACATTATCCATGGAGGTCACGCCCCAGGCGAGATTGCTGAAAGAATATTTCGGTTTGCGAAGCATAAAAGGCGTGCCGTCTTTATACTGTCCCGGTACTGAATCAAAAGTAACATTTAGTTTCCCCTGGGGCACCGCAGGCGGAATTGCTTTTGTCTGCAGACCCGGACCAAACACGGGATGGTCACCCACGGAACCGTCGGCATGAACCACCTGCAAATTGCAGAAGGTAAGGGTAGTGAAGTTGGGATCCGATCCGAACATGTTCTCCGGATAGCCCTTGGCGTCCTCGAAATGGCAGGCAAAACACGTGCTGTTCTTATACATCGGGCCGATGATGTTTGGCTTGTAGAAGGGACTGTGCGTAGTGTCTGGGAAACTATTGGGCGCGCCATTGCAGTCGAATGGTGTTGCATAGTTGTACACCATGCCTGTTTTCCAATCCGTGTCGAAAACTGCTTTTCCCTTCATGAAGGCGGACGATCTGCCGGGCCCTGCATTCTGCACATGCTGCGTAAATGCAAACTCGGGAAAAGTAACCGTATTGACAGAAGCATCTCCAGCCGGATTCGCCCATGGATGTTGGAACTTGTGGCTTATTTTTCCAAGCCCGATGTAATAACGTTGGGGTTCTGAATAGTAAAGTTGGCCGTCGGACATAGACCTGGCGGCAGACAATTCGTAATCGATGTATTGGCCGTAGGACAGCCCCCGAACCATCCATGCATACCAGCGTATTAGAGGAAACTGGGTGTTGGTCCACGTCGCCTGAAAAGGCTCTACGGTCCGACCAAATAACGGAATTGTTTGGGGTCCCAAAAATCCTTTTGCTGAGTCGTTATCCCAAGGGAAATTCCCGGAAAGACGGTTATCGGCATACGTATCGTGGTCGCAAAGCGTATCGTAGCCGGACATGCCGAAGAACCGGCCATTAGACCAGTTTGTCGCTTCGCTGGGGAAAAGAATAACAAGCATGGAATCGCCCCAATCCGCGAGTTTGTAGTTAAGCGCGGTGTTCTGGAAGTAATTCCCGGAAAAATGGTCAAAGCGCCATTCGTCCTCATGCCTGTTGCGATAGCGTTCGCTACCCTCGATAACCAGGGGCCATTTGGGCATGGCTTCGAATCCAACACCCATCACATAGGTAAACCACTTGGTATCCGTCGTATTCGTGCACTGATGCAGTGGAATCCAGGCGTAAAAATCCTGGGGCTGCCCCATCCAGCATTGCGTAAAAAAGTAATCTATCGTATCTCCCGGCGCAGCGTCTATTGCATAAGTGAAGGTGTTTGCGGAAACATGCGTCATGGGCATCGTATTGCAGGTCTGGCCATGACTGTTGTTGATCCAGCTAACCGTGGCCGAAAGAAGATAGGGCGCGGCTTGTGGTGTTTCCGTAAGCCGGGGGCTGTATGTGAGCGTTAATTTTCCAGGAGTTGTGGTTGCGTCCTGCTTCTGGGTAAAATAGAAAATATTCGGGAAATCGGCTGATGCAGTGAACCACAGGCCAAAAACAGTGATCATTCCGATTACAAGACGAGGCAGCCGTCTTACTCTCATTGTCCCCCCCTTTTGGTAGGATAAGCGATTAAGCTGAAATGACTTTTTCAATTACTACTGTACTGAAGAACCAGACAAAGTGCATCCTGCATCTAAATATACCATATATAAAGCATTTTTTGCCCAAAATCAGAAAAATGTTCAAGAACCCGCAGACATTCCGTACTCATGGCGAATACGGAGCATCGTCCGAATTTCAGAATTTCAACTGGTGCTTACCGTTGCGCGCACCTTGTAGGGCACGCGCAACACAAGAAATCCGTGCAAGCTGCAGCCTTACTCACTTGATCTTAACAAACCTCTCAACATATTGCATCGCGCCCTGCCGCATGGTGACAAAGTAGATTCCAGTCGCCAGTTGAGCGGATTCCAGCGAAACAACGTTCGGTCCCAAACCGGCCAGCCCGTCGAATATCGTTTTTATCCGCGATCCGTTAGGAGAGGTGAGCGTAATCGTCACCCGGTCTCTTGTCGCAGCCGTAAAGTAAACACGCGATCCAACCAGACGGAGCATCGAGGCTTTCCTGCTGGGAATCACGGTGTTTGTGACCCCCACGGAGTATTTGATGTTTCGTACGATACAAATCCACTGAACGGTATACGGATAAATGTTTCCTTGTGTCCAAAGCGTGTCTGCCGCAACTCCCGGCGGAACCCCGTACGACGTCGCCTGGGCTTCCTGAGCAATATCGCTCACTGTAATAGTGTCCACCGTGCCCTTGGCATATGCCCCGGTTTTCGGAATAAACCACAAAATAGCAAACTTGTCCCCGGCCTTGAACTTCGTTGTGTCGGACATGTCGAAGTATTTGGCGAAATTGGAATTTATCTTTACAATAAGCAAGGAATCGTTTCCGATTTGCATATAGGGATATCGTACTTGGTGTGAGGTGACCTGTCCGCTGCCGGGATACATGGATTTGAGCGGCAATCCCGACATGAAGCGCTGGGCAATTGCCATCTGGTTCCACAACCGGTCGAACTGCCGGAAATCGTTGAGCTGTCTTCCTTGATTTTCGGTATTGAATTCCATTCCCGAACCACCGTCTAGAAGATGCGGCCACAACGGGTCGATTCCAAATTGCGCTGCAACCGAATCGGCAACCGCGGTTTCGGCGAAATAGGGCACTCCACCGTAAACCTGGTCCTGGAAACAGATGTACGGTTTCTTTGCAGTCTGATTCATGAACCAGTAAAAACCGGGGTATTCGTAGGCCTCGTGCATGTCGTTGACAATAGAGACACCTCCGACATATGCGTTGGTATCGGCGGCTACCGTGGGAATATAAAGAGGCTCCGGCTCATTCAAATCGGTTCCGCAGACAACCAAGTGTCCGTACGGGTCAACGGCATGTACGAACGCGGCAAAATTTACCAATTGTTGGCCGCTGGGCGTTTGCGTTTGATCGGCGGTGAACATGCTGTTGGCGTCGGTTGCCTCCACAATGTTCCAGGTAATTGCGCAATGATGCGCGAATCGCGCCGCCATTTCCCGGTAGAAAAGCTTGCGCGTGTCGGCAAACGGGTTTGCTGTTGTAAGCAGGTTTTCGGCAAACTCGAAACAGGATGCGTTTCCGGGCTGGGAAAGGGCGACGTTGATAAGCAGCCCCCTTTTCGTCAAGTGCTCAAAAACCATTTCCCACTGGTCAAGTTTGCTGCAGTCGAAGGTCTTGAGCGCGGTTGCCGACGTCCACGGAGCGCTGCCGGAATCTACATAAGGGTACACATCCTGGGTGGGGCCGGGGCGGTTGAAAACACGAACGCACTGACTGTTGAGACCCTTTGACGAAAGGTAATTAATAGCGCCGAGAAGTCCTTTCCCTTTGCCGCCCCAGGTTGAATCCTGCGCCGTCCAGTCGGCAACGTGCGGAGCGAAGGTGTGGGCTGCAGGCGAGTTGTCGAAATCGGTGTATGCCAAGATATTGTCCGGGCTGTTGCTGCCGGCTTTGATAAAGCACTCGCCTGTTTCGGCGAATTGCAGATAGTGCTTGTTGACGTAGCGCAGCATGCCGCGCGCGCGGAAGTCGGGGGCCGCTTTGTCGGAAGCCGCAACAGCAAACGTGCCGGTCACGCCGTCGATGGTGGCGTCTGCGGTCCCGGCCGTGGCCGACGGATCGACCGCCACGTTCGCCCCGGTCCTAAACGACGCGGTGTACGTCCAGGTTCCTATGACGTCGGGACAAAAGTGAACGCGCCATTTTGTTCCGCTCGTTGCGCCGGAAATTGCCGCGTTGCCGTCTGCCGCAAAGAAGCCGGGGACCGTAAAAGATTCGCTTCCAGTTGTAAACGTTACGTTAAGCCGGTTGTTGAGAAACGTTGTGGTATCGGACTCGGAAGCAGTAGGGCCATCGAAGGTGATTGTAACGGTGTGCCATTTCTTGAGTTCGCCGCTCACAATCCCTGCGGCCGCAGAATAGGCAAAAGATGCAAACCCGAGAACCGCGACGCATGCGATGGCAAGTTGTGTGAAACGCAAAGAAAACCGATTCATGGTACTTTCCCCCTTTTCAAGTGAAGCTGCACGATTTTCTGGAATAAGGAACGCTGGTTTAATCGCTCAACTTAGGAATTGGCCACAATCGTGACAATTTCAATGTTTGTAATTTAATATTTGTAGTTCGCCTAGGTGAAAAAAAAGCGAATTGTACACTTTTTAATGTTCATTGGGCAGCCTGTGCATCAGTGCCGTCTGCCGAGCACGGACAACAGACGGTCCGGGAAGCATTTCCTTTTTCACAAGTGCATCCAGGAAGTAGATTTAGCCAACAAATATCAGTTGCCAGGAATTGCTCCTGCCTCCATCTGTGCAGCACGGTTCACCCCGATTTCCTGGTCACGATTATCAGGACGACCAATTTGTCATGATCCTCCAATACCTCACCGAAGGGTTTCTTCTCGGCCTGGCCACGGGACACATTTGTCTCGCCACATGCGGCCCGATCTATGCGCCGTTTCTCCTGGAAAGCCGGCGCAATTGGAAAGCAAGCCTTTTCGCTTTAGTCAAGATTTCCCTCGGCAGATTTCTCACCTACGCGTTGTTCGGCGTAGCCGCCGGGTTCCTGGGCCGCCAGGTAGCGGATCTCAACAGGTCCTATTTTACCGCCATCGCCTACTGCGTCTTTTCGGTTATGCTTTTTCTCTCTGCATTCAGGGCAAACCGCAGGGAAAAGGGCTGCATGCTTCCCGCGTGGGGCCGGTTTGCCGACAGCCCGTTTCTTCTGGGCGTGGCCACCGGAATCAACTACTGCCCGTCGTTCCTCATAGCCCTCACGCGCGCCATCGACCTTTCGGGCCCGCTGTCCGGGGGCTTGCTTTTTTCCGCGTTCTTCCTGGGCACCAGCATTTTCCTTGTGCCGCTTTTCGTTTTCGGCGTCCTTGGCAACAAACGGGTCCTGCGGATTGCCGGACAGGTCTCGGCAGTCCTGGTTGGAACGTGGTTCATGACCCAGGCTGTTGTATTTTTTGTAAAGGCCGCCGCACCCCTTCCGCGCCACACCGTTGCGGCCGGCGACATCGTGACGCTTCTTGACAGTACAAGAGCCGCCGTCCTCACCGCCGACACCGGCGCATTTGTCGTGCTCAGGAACTCCCTGGGGAAAAACCGTCCGGGGCCGGTAGTCTTTGCCGGCGACACAGCGGCTTTGCGCGGTGCGGCATGCGTCTTTGTCGACAGGAACTGGCCTGCACGCACCGGCATTGCCTTTGACGCGCTCAAGCGGCCCGGCCGGTTCGTATTTGTTCTGCCTGCGCCCGAAGTACAGGTTGACGAATCGTACACGCGAAGGCTGATCGATTTCCTCGAAACGTACTCCTTCAGAAAATCGGCGAATGCCGCCATTCTTTTTTCGCCTCAGCACATCGAGCCTTCCGAACCAGCAAAATAAGTTTGCGGGCCGGAATTGCACCTCTGCAGGCCCCTGAAAAAGCCGTGTGGAAACCATAATCTGTCGAGTCGCAGAATCTAACCGGCCCCAGCCCTAGCCGCAAAAATGCAACCTTTCTTGGATTGCCTGCGCCAGTTTCTAGAATCTATAACACAAACAAAAGCAATCACTTGTAGATCTTTACCAATCTATGGCACACACCTTGCAGTTTTTGAAACCAACAGACACTATCATCTGCAAATCTTTTACTCGAAAGGAAAGAATCATGAAAAACCTTGCCTCGGTTCATGCTTTTTTGTTTGCCCTGTTTCTCATTGTCTCTGGAACTCCGGCTCAAGACGGGGCGGTTGTACCTGGCGATTCATTGAGCAAACAACCGGAGTTGTCCGACAACGGCATTGCCAATGGCCCTGTGATCGGAGCCGGCGGCCGCGTCGCACTCGGAGCCCTTTCCAGCATTCAGAGCAGATGGGGCGCGGCAGGCTGGTATGTGCAGCCGACCGGAACAAATTCCCAGCTGCGTCTCAAGCTGTCTCTTCCTTTGTCCGGAAGCAGCGATATGAGTCCGGACAACAATGCCAGTGTCCCGGACGTGGCCGCAACCATCGAGCACGAATGGGGAAAAAAGTACTTCGGGGCAGGCTGCGGTCTCATGATTCTCTATATGCAACCTTTCAGCAGAACGTTGACAGACAGCTACGGGAACCCGCAGAAGGTGCATTTTGACGGGACATGGGGAGCCAACTGGGTCCTGCTGGTGCGCGGTGGAAAGCCGAACGCCGGTTTTAGGGGCAGGCTGTCGTGGCCCATTCCGCTCCTGAGCAACGGCACAGTTCCAGACAACTACCTCATCGAGTACAGCGCGCTCGGGGTCCTGGGAAATGATTTCATCAAGGGCGGGATCGGCGTTCAGGGCACGTACAAAACCAGGAAATCCGTTGAATCCGCCAACAATTCCGGCTTCTTGTCCCTCTCCAATGACGGGCGGTACGCGGCGCAGGACCTGTACGTGATGGTCCCCTGCGGAAAATGCGCCGTGTGCCTCGGAAAACACAGCGTGCTTGCCCTCAGTGCCGACATCGCTGCCCTTTTCCTCCCGAGGCCGAGCGGCGCCGAAAGTCTGGGCGCACCTTGCGTGCAGGTCGACTACTCGTTTTATTTCAAGTCACACAAGGGAGCCGATGTCCTTGACGGAACCTTCTGACGAAATCGCATTCGTTTGAGCCGGTCCCCGGCGTTTGCGCCCGGCAGGAATCCCTAAACGATCCATGCCGGGCCCTGCCCTTGCAAAGCGGAAACAAGAGATGCATTCTCCGGTTCCTGAAAATATTGCTTTTTGTGAAGCGCACAGCCCATTTTTCTGTCAAGGAGCGTCCACCGCCGATTTCGCACCTCAACGGCGGCAATGGGGCCGCCATAAGGTCGCACCGCATGGTGAAAAAGGACCAGCTATGTTTTCAAAGAAGAAACGGAAGACAAAACGAATACATCTGGTGTATTACCTTCTCGTTTTCGACAGCGAGACCGACGACCTTGTGGGCCATGTCGTGGACATCACCACCGGCGGCATGAAACTGATGGGCACCAAAGCCCTGCGGCCCGACACCACCTATCATTTGCGGATGCTCCTGCCCGGCGACGACGGCGGCAGCAGACCGGTAAATCTCGACGCCCGCTGCATTTGGCTCACGCAGAACATGTTTTCGGACTTCTGGGGAACGGGCTTTGCGTTTACCGGCATTCCGGACGACGACATCGCGGCCATCTCCGGCCTTATTGACAAATTCGGATACTAGGCTCCCCCGCCATCGCTTGACCGTCGTTGATGTTGCGGAATCCACCGTTTCAGACTAACCGGGCGTTTCGTATCAGCGGCCTTTCTCACATTGTATCGCAAGGGTAAAGCTGCGGTGCTCCGCACCTTCCATTCCGTCGTTTACCCTTTCGTTCAGGCTCGCCGGAAAAAGGGAGGCTTGGAGGCAGGCATCTATCAAAATATTGACAAAACCGCCTGGCCGGTATTGTAATTTATGATCGTGAATCATGATGGCCGTTCTTCACCTCATCCAAGGAATTCCCATGAAGAAAATCCTTGTAATCGACGACGACGCAGCGCTTCGCGAAGTAATGAAAACGGTGCTGTCCGGTTCCTATGAGGTCAAAGAGGCGGGAACGAA
>Ga0182027_10009734_pt1 | contig 13759 bp, 14 predicted proteins | sample 712E1DmetaG_FD_121300 | JGI IMG/M metagenome (GOLD analysis project Ga0182027, IMG submission 121300) | Permafrost microbial communities from Stordalen Mire, Sweden - 712E1D metaG (Illumina Assembly) | ecosystem: Environmental > Terrestrial > Soil > Wetlands > Permafrost | place: Sweden...
AAGCGCCCGCATCAGAAATCTGATGGCTGATTTTTTTTCGTCCAAGTTGGATTTAGTGATCATATTGAATGTTACACTATCACACACAGTGCGTACTTTCAAACATAACCAGATAAGCATGCTTATCCGAATTGATAATATCTTTGTTCAGTCCTACTATAAAAAACATGCTTGATTAATATATCAATTATTGGTATAAAAGAAAATATGATTTGGACAGTGAAGCTGAACAAACGAACCGTCAAAAATATAGAACGATTGCCATTACGGGTCAGAGATACCCTTTTCACCTTGATGCGGGAAATGGAAATCAGCGGTCCGGTTCGGGGCAACTGGCCAAATTATAGTTTAATGTCCCACGGACGCCACCATTGTCATTTGAAAAAGGGAAAACCAACTTATGTGGCAGTATGGGAAGTAAACAATAGAGAAATAAGATTAATCGAGGTGATATATGGCGGCACACACGAAAAAGCACCCTACTGAAGCTATTGAAATTAGATTCATAGGCCCTATTACAAATAGAGCACGCGCAATAGAAAATCTGAAAGACTTGGGATTTATAGTTTTGACTGATTCTATTCATTGGCGTGAAGCCTTTCCTGAATACGACAGTGATGATTCACCGGCTATCTGTTTGCGCGGTGCAAGAGTAAAGGAAGGGCTTACCCAGATAGAATTGGCAAACCTGACAAATATTCCCCAGCGGCATATTTCCATGATGGAGAATAGCAAAAGGCCCATAGGTAAAGAAATGGCAAAGCGTTTGGGAAAAGTTTTGAACATAGATTACAAAGTATTTCTTTAAGCACTTGACCTGTGCGGAAGCTTTTAGGCAGGTGCATATTTTTAAAATCGGAACTCGTTGAAAAGTTTAATTCAACGCGGCTTGCTGTTTGGAACCAGCAAAGGTTTTCGCTGAATGAGGTATAAGCGAATGGGAAAGAAAAACTTATCTATTTTCAAAATATCCAACCTCATTTTATTAGTAATTTTAATATCACTACTCCCGCATTCCGCATCTGCAGAAACAAAAACCTTTGTTAAAGAATACACCTACCATGCAGGTGATGAGGACAGTAAAAATTCAAGCAGAACTATTGCCCTCAGGGAAGTGAAAATGCTTCTCATGGAGGAGTTGGGTACGTATCTGGAAAGTCAAACAGAAGTAAAAAACTTTCAAATGACAAAAAATCAGATTACAACCCTGACTGCTGGAATAGTGAGCGCTGAGGTGATAGAAGATAAATGGGATGGCAAAGTATACTGGCTCAAAGCGAAAATCGCCGCAAACCCGCAGGACGTAATCAAATCCATTGACAGTCTTCGCAAAGACCGTGAGAAGGTAAAAGAATTAGAGGAATTAAGAAAAAGGTCTGAAGAACTTTTAAAAGAAAATGAGCGGCTAAATAAAGAGTTAAAGATAGCAAAGGATGAAACGAAACAAGAAACCGCTCAAGCATATAAGCAAAATATCAACAGTTTAAGTGCCACTGAATGGGTTGAAAGAGGTTATGAATTAGCTATATCCGGTAACTACACCGATGCAGTAAAAGCTTTTAGCAAGGCCATAGAACTGAACCCTCAGGATGCAGCGGCTTACTGTAACAGAGGGGTTGCTTATGTCAGTCTTGACAATTATCAACAGGCGATTGAGGATTGCAGCAAGGCCATAGAACTGAACCCTCAGATTGCAGAGACTTACTATATAAGAGGGCTTGTTTATGTCGGTCTTGGCAATAACCAGCAGGCGATTAAGGATTTTCAGCAAGGCTATAGAACTGAATCCTCAGTATGCAGCGCCTTACCATGAAAGAGGGGTTGCTTATGTCAGTCTTGGCAATTATCAACAGGCGATTAAGGATTTTAGCAAGGCTATAGAACTGGAACCTCAGGTTGCAAAGGTTTACTATATAAGAGGGCTTGCTTATGATATTCTTGGCAATGGTCAGCAGTCGATTAAGGATATTAAAATAGCCGCCAGATTAGGGCATAAAAAGGCACAAGATTTTTTAAAATCAAAGGACATTGTGTGGTAACATAAAGTGGATGAGAATTAATTTGACAGTCTTTGTAAAGTCAAATATTGGTCATGACATGAATTTACCGTTTTTCGGTTAGCAGTAAGAGGTGACATAGCAACCTTGGAACAAGTCCAATATTGGCTTGAGGAGTTAGAGCGCAACAGGATTGATACACCGCGATGGAATCAAGAAAAATTTGTGTTCGAGTACGACAATGTTACAGTTGAAGTCGTGGCTTTCCTCAAGTTAGTTCGAGCAGTCCAAAGTCTACGATCGCTGCAAATTCTTTGCGAGAACGGATTGTTTATTGATTTCTTCACCATAATCAGATGCATCACAGACTGCCTAAATGAGGTTTACTTTTTGCTTGAGACCTACCCTGATCAATCTTCCAATGTAAAGAAATTCATTGCAAACTTCGGAGAAACAACCATAGACAAATATTTATTCCCAAGAACCGACGTTGTGGAATCAAAGAAAATCCAAAACTCGAAAGCGCGTTCCCTTGGTAAGGACGCTGAGTTTAATAAAGCTCAAGAGGGTATAGGGCGGATATTCAAAACCTTCTCAGGGTACATCCATTCAAATTACTCTCATATCATGCAGATATACGGTGGCAAGCCCACAGATTTAAAATTTCAACTGTCTGGAGTACCAAGCTGTGATCAGAAGCTACAGCACTCAAAGTTTATAGGCGAAATGGTAAATAGTGTTGCGATAACCATAGCGTTTATGGCTCAGAAATTGAGTTTGGAGCAATTAGAAAAGGACATTGTCAAATACTGCTAACCAGCGGTTGCACTAGATCGGCCAAAGGGCAGGTAACCAGGTAAACCGCCGTGGGGAGAAGAAATGAGGACTCCCCTAATCCACATATTTTAATAATCCAGTAAAATGGTGCAGAGGATGGATTGCTATGCCGAATAACGAAAAGCGAAAAGTTCAGTTGGAATATACCAATAATGAAAAACTGGATTATCAAGAAAAGCTCTTTACGGCAATCGCAACAATTTCTTTATTAATTTGCCGACTTTCAAATATTTAATAACTTAAAAGCTTGACATCCTGCATCTTGCCATTAAAATAAGAAAAAACAATTACAAATATATTGCTTTAATAACTGCCCAAGGTAGTTTTTAAATTCAGGAGGTTAAAAAAATGAAAAGGATTTTGTTGTTTCTCGCTACCAATATCGCCGTAATTTTTGTTCTGAGCATTGTCCTGCGCCTGATTGGCGTGGATAGTTTTTTGGATCGAAGCGGCACGGGTCTGAATATGTATAGTCTGCTTATTTTCGCCGCGGTATTCGGCTTCGGCGGTTCTTTTATATCACTGGCATTGTCCAAATGGATGGCCAAACGCATAATGGGAGCGCAAGTTATCACTAATCCCAGAAGCGAAGCGGAAATCTGGCTGGTAAACACGGTCAAAAAACTGGCTATGGCAGCTAATGTCGGCATGCCTGAAGTCGCCATATTTGACTCTCCCGCACCCAACGCCTTTGCCACCGGTATGAACAGAAATAAAGCTCTCGTGGCCGTAAGTTCCGGCCTGCTCAACTCCATGAACAAAGAAGAAATAGAGGCTGTCCTCGGCCATGAAATGACTCATGTCACCAACGGCGACATGATTACGCTGTCTTTAATTCAGGGTGTGGTCAACACGTTTGTTATTTTCCTTTCCCGCATCGTGGGATATTTCGTGGACAAGGTCATTTTTAAGAATGATGATGAAGGAGTCGGTATCGGTTTTTTTGTAACTTCACTTATTGCGCAAATCGTCTTCGGCATACTGGCGAGCACTATTGTGATGTGGTTCAGTAGAAAACGGGAATTTATAGCGGATGCCGGCGGCGCGAAACTGGCTGGAACGCAAAGCATGATCAACGCGCTGGAGAGACTCAAGAGAAGCACCAACGAACCTCTTCCGGATCAGATGTCCGCTTTCGGCATCAACGGCAAGCCTTCCAAACATAATTTAATGCTTCTGTTCATGAGCCATCCTCCGCTTGATGATCGCATCGAGGCACTTAAGAAATTGACAAAGTTCTAATGAACGACGGGTTAATTAAAAACCTTTCAGTTTATAAATTTCAAGTTTCAATAAATAAAAAGCCCCCTTCCCAACCGGACATGGGGCTTTTTTTCATTCTTCAATTGGAACGTCAAATTTCATTGACATATGCATCTTTTTTCACCTATGTTCATTTCACGAAATGAGAGTCGTACCAATTTGTGAATTCGAAAAATTTATTCTTTCGGATAAGTTGTTTTTCAAGAGCATGGGGGGCATTTAAAATTAATGAACATTCTTTTTGATGTTTCGACGCTGGGCATGACGCACTCTTTTTCATTTCTAAAAACCGGAATCTTTCGTGTAGTGGAAAACCTCGCTCTTGGTTTACATGCGGCAGAAGACTGCAATACAACCTTCTGCGCAAGCCATTGCAATTATGGAGACTGCCGCAAATTTCTTAATTCCTATTCCGTATTCAATGGATATGCGCTGAGTCGGCCATATGACCTGGCATCAATTTACAACTTCATGGAACCTCTCCGGCTGGAAATATCAAAAATGAGTCCCAAAAGCTGGAAAACTCCTTTTAAAAAATTTTACCATTTTGGAAAAAAGTTTGCTGAACCGATAGATATAAAAGATATACAATCTGCAAATATCTTCCATTCTCCTTTTCTGCCAATACCGGAACAGATAATGCTGGAAAAGAAAATAAAAAAATTCATTACAATTCATGATCTTACTCCTGTGATCCACCCGGAATATTGTCCATCTGCGAATATCGAATTTATGAAGATTATCCTTGGCAGCATTAAATCTGATACTTTTGTTATCTGTGTTTCAGAAGCAACAAGGCAGGATTTTCTGACTTACTCGGCTTCTTTCGATCCTGCAATGGTCTCAGTTGCACACCTTGCCGCCGGCAGTCATTTCTATCGTTGCGCAGATTCAAGCCTGATCCGGCAAATTAAACTGAAATACGAAATTCCACCTGAAAGCCCGTATCTCCTGGCGTTAAGCACTCTCAATCCAAACAAAAACTTTGAACGAATAATAAATAGTTTTATCCGTGTTGTGAGCGAGGAGCGCACTAAAGAACTGCATCTTGTCCTCGTGGGAGGCAATGGATGGAATTCTGAAAGGATATATAAAGAAGCTGAAAATTCCGGCGAAATTGCCAAATGGATTATCCTAACCGGCTTCGTTCCCGACGAAGATTTATCCCCGCTATATAGCGGGGCACGTGCTTTTCTCTACCCGTCACTTTACGAAGGATTCGGTTTGCCGCCACTAGAAGCAATGCAATGCGGCACACCTGTGATAACTTCAAATAATTCATCGCTCCCGGAAGTGGTGGGAGATGCCGCAATAAAGATAAATCCAAAAGACGAAGACTCTTTATGTCAGGCAATGCTCGATATCTACAAAAATGAAGACCTCAGAAGAAAGCTTTCAGGGTTATCTTTGGAAAGGGCAAAAATGTTCGATTGGGAAAAAACAACCGGCGAATATATTACCGCATACAAAAGGGTGTTGCAGTCCTGAAATAACATAAAATTGCTGTCCTGCATGTAAGGCTAATTTATTTTCCCCGCCATTTCAAATTACTTGACGTAGGAACAACAATAATCGGTCAGACTCTTAACTTTTAAACTGAATTTGGAATTGGCCAATACTTCAAAGACTTCTCCCTCTTTAATAGTTATCCATCTTCCGGAATCATGTAACATTACATCCAGTTCACCTGTGAGAATCTCCATAATTTCCATCTCCGCCGTGTTGAACTCATAATCTCCCGGAAACATGATGCCCAACGTCATTTTCGTTCCATCGGGAAAAATTACCGTGCGGCTGGTAACCTTGCCGTCAAAGTATATATTTGCCTTTTTGATAATTGTTACATCTTTGAATTCCAACATAGTATAGTTCCTTCCATCTGTTATAATTTTAATATGATAGAGCTGACAAAAAAACAGCAACGCTTTTTTTCAGACGCCACCTGCAACCTTGCGCAAAGCGGCCAGAAGATTATCTTCCACATCAATCATGCCAGTTTCCTGACGCTTCCGGGCCAGTCTGTTTTCTTTTTCTCCCGGCACGAATATTTCTTCCACTCCCGGCATTTTTTTCGTGGACTTCACTTTGTCAACCATCGCGGAAACATTTTTCGTAAGCTGCTGTCGATCCGTTAAGAGTTCAGGATCGATTGCGAAAATAAGATGTCCCCAGTTCCCCTTGCTGTCGCCAAGTCCGCAGAAAGCGGCGCCGACCAGCGGTGCGGCCAGTATTTCACAAATCATGGCCAGACCCGATCCTTTGTAGCTGCGGTCAAAAGAACGGATAGCCCCGGCAATCGCTTTTTGCGGATCGGTTGTCGGCTTGCCCTCGGCATCGTAGGCAAAATCAGCGGGAATTTCTTTACCCGCCGTCACCGCTTCCACCAGGCCGAAATAGGTTGTTGCCGCCGTGGACATATCGAGAACAACTGGATCGGACTCCGTCGGGATAGCCACAGCCAGAGGATTCGTGCCGAAAACCGGCTCATAGGAACCATATACGGCAACCCTTTGCGTTGATCTGCCGAAAGCAAATCCAATCAATCCCTGTTTAGCCAGACGCGAGGCATAATAGCCGATGGCTCCTGATGAAGTGTTGGTGTTGAAAGTCCCGGCAATTGCAAAACCACGCGCGCGCGCCTTCTCCTGAACGATTTCTACCGCCTTGCTGACAACTATCATGGCGTGATTCTTATTGCCGTTAATCCGCGCGGAAATGGGAGTTTCTTTTTCAATTATGATTTCTCCCGCCTGCGGATCTTTGGGAATACCCTTGTCAATGAGCTTCACTACGCCCTGATTATTGTCACGCATCTGGGCATAGAGCAGCACATCCATGATGACATGAATTTCTTTATCCCGGTAGCCGTATTTTTCTATCGCCCGGCTGGTCAGATCTTCAAGTTCTTTGATTGATATTTTCATAACCCTCCTTAAGAATGTGCGGCTTTCCATTTTAATGGTTGCCATTAATATTTTAATCTTTCCAACAATAAAGTTTCTATATATCAACCCTATGTGATTTTTCAATCAAAGATTATCTCGATAAAAAAAGCCCCCTGCCGCAAATCAGAGGGCTTTAATTTTAATTTGGCAGTCGTGTATGAAAGCGGCATTGCTATTTCTTACATATCCATACCTAGGTTCATTGCCTAAATAAATATCAATATTTTTTCGAAAGTGCCATATCCGACGTTTGAGTAAGCCTCTTATAGTAGTATTTCGGGTCAAAATTCCTCTTGATAGAAATGGCTCCGTGGGAACAGGCCGCGCCGCAATCAAAACAGGCCATATAAAGCGTCGCTCCCGTCTTCACGGCATCCACACGAGGTACTCCAGATATTATTTTTTTTTGAAACATCCGCCTGACAAAGTTATTTTCAGAAGATACTAACTTGTCACCGCAAATGCGACGAAAAGTGAGTCAGTTAGCGTAAAAAGGCTGGAGGGGAATTAAAATTATCGCGACTTGGCTTTCAGTTCTTTTACTTCCCTGACCATTCTGGCAAGGACCGCCTTCGAATCAAGACTGGCCTTCCAGCCCATTTCTTTGTCAGCCTTTTCGCAGGTCATGATAATAGGATAGGCTCCCATATCCAGCCAGCCGGGAGACAAATTTTTTATCAGTGGAATGCGCAGATTCCATAAAAGCCAAGCTCCCGCTTTTACAATCATAAATAATATGGGCAAGGTCGGGACATGCATTAATTCCCAGAAATCATCCAGGGTTATATAACCGTCACCCGAAAGGTTATATGCGCCGTGATAGTTCTTTTTGATCGCGAGATGAAGAGCATTAGCGACATCCTCATCCCAGACAAGCTGAAATTTCAATTTATGATCTATCATATGGAAGCCGACTGGCAACTTTAGGATATCACTCGCCAGATTATTGACCGTCGGCCCGACAAAAATGCAGGCCCTGAGCCGGGTGATAACAATTCCCGGATGATTCTTTTCAAACTGGTCGAGATATTCCTCCACCTTTGCCTTGGTCCAGGAGTAGTAGAAGTCTGGCATTCCGCGCCGGGGAGAATCTTCGGTGATGATTTCCGAGTTGTCCGGCCAGGCGCCGTAAGCCGCGCAGCTTGAAGTATAGACTATCTTTTTTATCCCGGCTTTTACCGCGGCTTGAAAAACATTTTTGGAGCCTTCAATGTTTATATTGCGCGCGGCTTTGTCCCCGTGCATAGGCATCACGATAAAGGCAAGGTGAACCAGAATATCACAGCCGGCAAAGTCCTTTGTCATCTCCGGGTCCCGGATATCCCGCGTAACCTCGCGCAATTTTTTAAACTTGTCATTCCTCGGTTTTACATCAATGCCAACAATCTCGGTAACCTCCGAGTCCGATTCGAGAAGCGGGAGCAGAACACCTGCCAAGTAACCAGAACTTCCTGTCATTGCAATCTTCATATTTAATCTCCTTAAATACTTTGGCCATCTTCAATACAATTTGAAGTAATAAATGCGGGATTAACACAAGAGGTTTTAGTCGAGATATATTCTTTGTCTCGAACCGCACGAGTGTATATCTGGCAGCCATCTTAAGTATCAACAAGTTTCCATTAATACGTATCAGCTACGGCAAAACTTGTGGTATCCATCGCTAATGAGCAAAATAAAGATTTGTCCCCACGCAAACCTGAAGCAAATTGCGTTAAAAAGCAGTTGAGGAATCCGTCAATTTGGTAAGTAAGGGGTAATCAGCGCTTTCCCCTTGATATTACTTGTCATGGATATCCCCTAAATTATCCCGAAATTAACTAAATACAGTAGGTAAATTCTTTAACCAACTTATGGGATTATAGACCTCGGTGTAAACCGGACGAACCTTCTTATCTACATTTAAAAGAGAATACACTGCTATTTGTGCACTTCTGGCCGATGTCTCAATCAGCAGAATACACTCTTCACACTCAACAAACTGACCCATCAAAGCCAGGTTGGTTGATCCTTCCGGCACAACCGGAGGTCTATCACTTCTTTTTCTTGGCATTAAGTGCGCCATATAATACGGCCCAATCAGAGGGATACAGATTGAGTTCTTGATGATTTGCGGCATCTCTTTTACAAAGCCGAAATGATAACAAAACTCCGTTAACAGGTCCTCACCGTTACAGTCTATCATTCTCTTGTTTACATAATTCCCTATTTCATAAGGCGTCAGACCGCACGCTCCCCATAGATATACATCCTTGGGTTGGGTGCGAAAGTGCGGATGATTCGGAACCAGTATGGATGCGTGCCAGTTTGAATCGGTAAAAGTTACCATATTCGTCTGCCCCGGTTTATTGTAGGTAAACTTTTCATACAAATTGAAAAATAGGGGATCTCTGCTGTTTACAACCATAATTATCCATGCCGAGTCTTGTATGCGTTCGCAAAAATTAGATGGATTGCCCAATCCGGGACGTTTTTTTGCAATATTTTCCCATAATGTCCAGGCACCATCCAACTTTCCTGTTTCCAGAACCGGCGCTTCGGTCATGGAACCTCGTCTTGAATCTGCAATCATTGATCCGCTGGTAACAAATACAAAGTCACAATCTCTGATATAAATTTTCTTATTTTCTCCTTTTGAGGTGTAGTAAAGCCGTTCAACAGTTAATTCATTCTGTGTGGGTTTGAAATCGAGATCGGTAACCTTACATTCCATTTCAAATTTAACGCCCTTTTCTTTTAACCATTGCGTCATTGGCACAGTCATGGAATCATAATTATTATTCGGCGTCACCGTTTCTCCACGGCCGCTAACCATATTATGCAAATCATGGAAGAACCTGCACACATAGCGCTTCATTTCCACAAGATCGTTCCAATGTTCAATGGCAAACATCGAGTTGAACATTTTCCAGAAATTAGTCTTAAAGAAAGAGGGCGCAAACCATGAATCAATCCGGCGATTTTCAATCTTCTTTTCCGGTATGTATATGAGCAGCAACAGCCTTATCCTGTCCGGCCATGACATGCCCATCGATTCAACGTTGTCCCTTCTTTGATGCGCATGAATCAGTCGGGACTTGGCATCCTTTTTATGAATTTTGTTATATTCAAAAATCTCCTGGGTCACCGATTTATTTGGATCATCCGGTGACGGTATTTCTGAAAAAGCATCCCACAAACTATTATGGGTCTTGGCACCCATCTTCCAGTCACCCCGTGTAAAATAAAATTTGTCAGGGGCATCCGGCGTACCGTACAAAGATCCTCCCGTGCTATCCAGCACTTCGAATATATGAATATTCTTTCCGAGAATGTGGGCATCCCTTACAGCAAAAGTAGTCGCGGCAAGGCCGGCTATTCCCGCTCCAACTATATAAAGATTTGTATCGTTTGTGACTCTGCCTGCCTTTTGATTAAAATTTTCAGCTTTCATGTTTTTGGCCCTCCATTATTAAATGATAATTTAATTATTGGTGACATCAATTTTTTTCCATATGAAACCGATACATCAATATTTTTTCGGAAGTGCCATATCCGACGTTTGAGTAAGCCTCTTATAGTAGTATTTCGGGTCAAAATTCCTCTTGATAGAAATGGCTCCGTGGGGACAGGCCGCGCCGCAATCAAAACAGGCAATACAAAGGGTGGCTCCCGTCTTCAAAACATCAACATGCGGCAATCCGCTTTTCACGGCCTTTTTCATGTCTTTCATTAAGTCCTTTTTAGTAACTTTGTCTGTCACAATGCATCCACCCGGGCATACCTTGACACAGATACCGCACTGTTTGCATTTAGTCGGATTAAAAAAAAGATCTGCCGTCTTCACATGGTTTGGGTTGTCATATGTCGGTATCCGAAATCTGTCTATCAAACTGAATTTTTTCATATCATTCCCCCTGTTTTTTAACTCTTGGAGCATCGTTCATTCCTCTTTCATACCATTGGACCAACTGCACCTCGCGCGGCACCACGCCATCCGCTTTAGGACTGGGCCAGCCGAAAGCAATGCAGTCATTGAGCCGATAGGGATACTTGATGCCGAATTTCTTTTTCCACTTGGGCAGATACATCAGTACCTGGATAAGACCGATCCAGCAGCTTCCGGCTCCCATGCTGTGAGCGGCCAGAACCATATTCTGACCGCAAATACCTATATCAGTGGGCGGAGAAGCAACACCGCGCCGGTCTTCAACCAGCAGTACCAGCGTAGGCGCACCATGAAAGACCGGTGTTTTATCCTGAGCAATCTGCGACATGAGACCAAACGGCACAGGGTGAAGTTTGTTTTTCATGAACCGTATGATCCACTTGACCCAGCTCAAAATATAAAGTCTCCGCAGAATATTGCCTCTCGTGTAATCCAATAGAAACATGAAGAGCTTGATCATCTTTTGTGCATCCTTTTCCATTTCCGCTAGGATTTCCGGACTGTTGACAACGATGAATTTCCACGGTTGTGAATTTCCAGCCGAAGGCGCGTATCTGCCGACTTCCAGAATCCTGTGAATCATGCTGTCCGGCAGGGGTTCTTTTTTAAACGATCGAATGCTGCGTCTCTCCAGGATGATTTTTTCAACCGGATTCCAGGGCATGCCTTCTTCATATTTCCCCAATGGAGATAATATTTCCTTTTTAGAGTTGATATTTTCATCCGATACATTACTAGACGTTAGAACATTTTCTTTTTCCTCTACCGTTGTGATGACTTTCCCCATACTCCCCCCTCCTTTGGATTTGTATTGCCCTTCATCCGGCATTACTTAGAAAAACTCCTGGAAACAATTATATCTTTACGACGCTTTTATCTAATTCACATATTGATTCTTGTGCGCATCATAGGTTCCTGCAATAATGCCTTTCTTTTCCAGTTCCTTCTTGATGATTCTCTGGGTTTCGGTTTTGGGAAATTCTTTGACTATCTTAACAAATCGCGGCACGGCAAACTTCGCCAGATCTTCCTTCAGTATCTCGATGAGATCTGCTTCTTTGAGTGTATGCCCTTCAACGAGCGAAATGCTTGCCATGATTTCATCCTCGGCCAGTTCCGAAGGAACCGCGTAAACGGCTGCCTCCAGCACTGAGGGGTGTTTCTGAATCGTATGTTCAACTTCATAGGCGGACACGTTTTCGCCTTTGATGCGCATGAACTCCGCATTGCGTCCGACAAAGTAGAGGTAACCGTCTTTATCTCGTCTGACCAGGTCGCCGGTGTATATCCAGCCGTTTTTAAGTTTATCGTTGCCGGCCTTCTCATTTTTAAAATATTCCACTGATTTTTTCTTGCCTTTGGATTCAAAAATGAGTTGACCAGGAGTGCCGTCCGGAACATCGTTGCCTTCATTGTCCACCAGCCGATATACTGTGTTGGGGGCGGGCTTGCCGATGGAACCGACCGGAGCATTACCAAGATTCATGATGCTTTTGCCGCCGCCGTCAACAGAACCGTAAGCTTCATAGATTTTAATTCCAAATCTTTTTTCGAATTTCTCCCAATCATCCACCGGACATGCGGCCGATAAGGTAAATCGTACGTTGTTAACATTGTCATTTTCTTTGGGCGGCTGTTTCATCAAAATAGGAATCATTGCGCCAATGGTATTGAAGGCGGTAACCTTGTACTTGCGGATTTCGTCCCAGAATTTGCTCGCGGAGAATTTTCTGGCCAATACCACCTTGCAGCCGCAGTGCATGGCCTGAGTGACGCACAGCCACAGCGCGTTGCCGTGGAAAAGAGGGAGGCTGGTGTAGAGAATGTCCGACTTTTTATACAAAGCGTTTGCCGGAAGCGAAAGCAATTTCAATGTGGTTTTCCCGTAGCGGTACATGACCCCCTTGGGCAGGCCGGTGGTTCCCGATGTGTACAGGATGAAGCAGATGTCGTCTTTATCATATTTTACATTTGGTTTTTGAGCCGGCTGAGCGTAGGCGTGGGAAAGAGGCAGCATCCCTTTCGGCAGTGAGTGCGAGCCCGCCGCAGGAGAATGGTTCACTATCACTTTTTTTCCTTTTTCGATTTTATCTTCTATCTTTTTGTAAACATCGAGAAATTCCTCGTCGATAACGATAAATTCCGCATCGCTGTGGTTCAGAATATAGAGCAGACTGTCGCCGCGCAATGATGTATTGATGGGAATGGAATACATGCCGATTTTCTGCGACCCGATATAGACGTCCAGATACTGGGGACAGTTGGCCATGATGATGGCAACGCCCTTGCTCTTGCCGGCGCCCAGCGACAGGAGGAAGTTGGCTACCCTGTTGGCGTTTTCATCCATCTGCCAGAAGGTAAATTCTTTATCTTCATAAATCAAAAACGTTCTGTCGCCGTACTTGCGGGCTTTTTCTTCGATAAGCTCCGCCCAGGACATGTCTTCCACTATTTCCTGCGCTTTTATCAGGCTTCGGAAATTCGCTTTAAACGTGCCCCGCCCTATTTCATCTTTAAAAAATGTCAATAAACTTCCGGTAATAAGAAATACGTTTCTCGCATTCGCTAACAAATACATTTTACTTCCTCAAAATATTTTACTTTAAATATGAACCTTGGCTATGGCTGATATTTATCAAACTTTTTTCCGTTTATCCATTAACGATCGATTTTATCAGCGCAAGTTTTTTCATCGGCGCGAGCCCCAGGAAAGCCTGAACATGTTTGGCGTCACGGAATCTTTTCTCCTGGCCGTAATCCTTCATGTAGCCGTTGCCGCCCAAACATTG
>Ga0182027_10009735_pt1 | contig 13759 bp, 10 predicted proteins | sample 712E1DmetaG_FD_121300 | JGI IMG/M metagenome (GOLD analysis project Ga0182027, IMG submission 121300) | Permafrost microbial communities from Stordalen Mire, Sweden - 712E1D metaG (Illumina Assembly) | ecosystem: Environmental > Terrestrial > Soil > Wetlands > Permafrost | place: Sweden...
CCCTTTGCCCGCTCGTGGAAAGACCTAGATGATGATGCGTCTCCGCTTCCACTTGACTCATTTCGTTTTGGCTTGCCCAGCGGCGCCGACCTGGAATTCTTCGGCGACCGGGCAGCGGAAGCTGCGTTCTTTGACTCCGTGGCCACCTTGCGCGCGCTTGGTGGGCGGCCCGTGGAAATCGACTTTGCTCCCTTCCGCGAAGCCGCTCAGCTGCTCTACGACGGTCCGTGGGTCGCCGAGCGGTTGGCCGCCGCCGGGAAGATTCTTCGGTCGGCTCCCGATGCGCTTGACTCCGCGGTTCTGGACATTCTGCGCACAGCTCAACGGTTCGATGCCGAATCGGTATTTCGCGCCCAAGCGCGCCTCGGCGCAATCCATCAAATCACCCTGCCTCTTTGGCGGGATATCGATGTCTTGGTCACGCCTACCGCGCCGACAATCTACACAGTTGCGCAAGTCCAGGCCGACCCCCTTCGCCTGAATTCCAACTTGGGTTTCTACACGAATTTCGTGAACCTACTCGATCTCTGCGCGCTGGCGGTGCCGGCCGGCTTTCGCGCCGACCATCTGCCTTTCGGCATCACGCTGATGGCGCCACGAGGACACGACGCCAAAGTGACGACTCTGGGCGCGCGCTATCACGCTGCCAGTAGTCGTACGGCGGGCGCCTCGTCGCGACCTTGGACAAACCCCGAACAAGTACGCTTCTCGCCGCCGAGGGAAAAGGGCATCTGTTTGGCGGTGGTGGGGGCGCATTTGTCTGGCGAGCCGCTCAATCATCAGCTCACCGAAGCCGGGGCAACCTTGGTGAAGACGGCGCGGACCGCACCTCGCTATCGCCTTTTTGCGCTCGACACGATACCTGCCAAGCCTGGGCTGGTGCGTGATGATGGTTGCGGAGGCTCGGCAGTGGAGCTGGAAATTTGGGAACTGTCGGTGGAAGCCTTCGGTTCATTCGTTGCCAGTATTCCCCCGCCCCTATGTGTCGGCAGCATTGAACTAAACGACGGGGAATGGGTCCATGGCTTTCTCTGCGAAAACCACGCCGTTATTCACGCCCGCGACATCTCCGTGTTTGGCGGCTGGCGGGCCTATTGCCGCTCGGGCACAGCGGTGCGAAAATCGGACTGATGCACCCCTGTTATGCTTATTGCACATGTTACGTAGCATTTCATATGACGACATCGGGTGTTTACAACCCGTCGTGTAGATTAATTTTCGTTTGTTCGTAACAAGAGACGGTCGCTGTCTTCTAAGCGGCCGGCAAAAGCAGCGTCTGAATACTTCGTACAACTCGCGCTACCACCGCAAGGACGGGAGAGTGCGCTTTGACCAACACGGATGGAGAACACATGCGATTACGCTCGGAACGAGGCAGATTGCAGGGGATCGTAATGGGTGGTTGTTTAGCGACAATGGCGATGGCACCCAATGTTAGGGCGGAAGAGGCCCAGCCACCGCCCGCCGATATGCCGCCACCGCCGCCATCCGCAGCGGCCGCGCCAGCGCCGGCCGCACCCCCAGAGCCAGCGCCCCAGCCTGCTCCTGTACCTGCCATGGCTGCACCGCCGCCGGCCGTCCCGCCAGCGGTACCTCTGGAAAGGATGCCAGCAAAAATCAACACCAGCTTCGGACTTCGGGCGGCTGGCCAGGTTCAGGGGTCGAGCGACACGAGCAAGCTGAACGACATTGGCCTAGGCACTCTGTATCTCGAAGCGCACTTTGGCGGTGCGCTCGACAAGTACTTTGCGTGGGAGGCTCGATTCAATGCCGACCTACTGGACGGCAACAGCCTTGGACCGACCGGCACCGCCGCTGTCATGGATTTGATCCTCAAATTCGAGCCAGTGGATGAGCTCCGCGTCTGGGCCGGCAGACTCCTGGTGCCGTCGGACCGATCCAATTTCAGCGGTCCTTTCTACATGAGCCCGTGGAACTACCCGGGCGGTTACGGCGCAACCTTCGTGGGCCCGAGAACTGGGCCCACCGGGCGCGACGACGGCGCTGTGGTCTGGGGCAACATCCTGGAGGGGAAGGGTAAATATTTCCTGGGCGTCTTCAATCTAGAAAACAAGCAGCAAAGCCCTCTTTACTCCGGTCGCGTGAACATCGCGCTTCTCGGAACGGAGCCAGGCTTTTGGGGCAACAGCACCTACTACGGAGGCAAGGACATCGTGGCGATTGGCGGCGGCTTTCAATATCAGAAGGACGGTTCCGGTCTGCCAGCGGCTCCGACAAACCTGAAGCTAGTATTGGGCGATCTGCTGGCGGAAAAAACTTTGCCCGGCGCTGGCACCTTTTCCCTGGAAGGGACTTACTACCACTTTGACGACGGCCAGCCGGTCAAGCAAGCCTACTACGTTTTGGGGAGTTTCCTAACCGCGGACTATATCGGCGTGGGAAAATTGCAGCCTCTGTTCAGGTGGCAACAGGCTTCGCCTCAGGGCGGCGGACCGAAGTGGAACATCATTGATGCATTCGTGACCTACGTGATCCATGACTTCGACCTGAAGGTCGCCCTTGGCTATCAAAGAATAGATTTCGGGAGTGGGACGACGGCGTCCAATGCTATTCAGCTCGGCGTACAGATGCAGGAGTAGGGCAATGCCTTTGAAGGAAGAAAAATCGTAGTCCATTGGAGGAATTCACATGCGCGTGTCTTTGGTAACAGTGATGTTGACCCTGTCGCTCACTTCGAGCGGTTGTAACAAAACGGAAGAAGCGAAGCCGGCGCCGGCTCCGGTTCCGGCAGCACCGGCGGCAGCTGCGCCTGCGGCGGATACCGGCCCCATCAAGGTCGGCATCCTTCATTCGCTGTCAGGAACCATGGCTATCAGCGAGACGTCCCTCAAAGACGTGGCCTTGATGGCCTTGGAAGAGATCAACGCCGCGGGCGGTCTGCTTGGCCGAAAGATAGAGCCGGTGGTCGTGGATCCGGCGTCAAACTGGCCGCTCTTTGCCGAGAAGGCACGCGACCTAATCCAGAACCAGAAAGTCGCCGTGGTTTTCGGTTGTTGGACATCGGTATCACGCAAATCCGTGCTGCCGGTGTTCGAAGAGCTGAATGGCCTTTTGTTCTACCCGGTTCAGTATGAGGGCGAGGAATCGTCATTCAACGTCTTCTATACAGGTGCGGCGCCTAACCAGCAGGCCATTCCAGCCGTCGAGTATCTCATGAGCAAGAAAGGAGGCGGCGCTAAGCGCTGGGTTTTGCTCGGCACAGACTATGTCTATCCCCGCACCACCAATAAGATTCTGCGCTACTTCCTCCATTCGAAGGGGGTGGCAGACGATGACATCATGGAGAAATACACCCCCTTCGGGCACAGCGACTACCAGACCATCGTCGGTGACATCAAGAAATTTGCCACCGGGAAGCGGACCGCCGTGGTTTCGACCATCAACGGCGATTCCAACGTACCCTTCTACAAAGAGCTGGGAAACCAAGCCATCAAAGCTGAGGATATTCCCGTGGTTGCATTCTCCGTGGGTGAAGAGGAATTGCGCGGTATCGACACCAAGCCGCTGGTGGGACAGTTGGCGGCGTGGAACTACTTCATGTCCATCGACACACCCGAGAACAAGGCGTTCATCGACAAGTGGATGGCCTACGTGAAAAAGAACAACCTGCCCGGCGGAGACAAGCGGGTGACCAACGATCCGATGGAAGCGACGTACATCGGGATCAAGATGTGGGCCCACGCCGTCGAACAAGCGAAGACCACACAGGTGGATGCCGTGCGCCAGGCGATTGGTTACCAAAAGGTTAAGGCTCCCTCGGGATTCGAGATTGAAATGGACGCCAAAAACCATCACCTGCACAAACCGGTGTTTATCGGCGAAGTGAAGGCCGATGGTCAGTTCCACGTTGTGTGGAAGACCGAGGGACCCATTCGTGCGCAGGCGTGGAGCCCGTTCATTCCCGACAGCGCCAAGAAGGTCGCGGACTGGACCTATCCCTGGGTTTGCGGCAACTGCACCGAAGCGAAGTTTGTGGAACCGATGATGTAGTCACGATAGCCAAGTCGCCGACGAGCTCCGAGCCTCGTCGGTGACGTACGGAGGGAACGCAATGTCGATGAACCCGAGACAGAAGTCCTGGCGATGAAAAGAACCTCGCGACGGCACGCGCATCATCTTTGGGCTGTCCTCATTTTTGTAACGATAGTCGCGGCATCAGTCGCGTCGGAGGCGAAAGCTGGTGGCCCGTTGGAAGAGGTCTTGCGGGGACTGGCGTCACCGGACGGTGAGGTGGTCGAGCGGAGTTTGAATGAGCTCGCGACCCTGGGCGACGCGAGCGTTGTCGCGGCTCTGGAGGCGCTATGCGACGATCGCTTGCGGGCCGGTCCCGATGGTACGATCTATTACACGGCACCGCGAGAGCGAACACTGCGAAACGCTTTGTCTGGAGCCGTGGCCAATCCGCAGCCGACGGGAGCTCGCGAGGTGGAAGTGAACAATCAGGTTCGCCGGCAGGCACTGCCGGTGCTGGCTCAGCTGAAGTTGCGGTCGCCTTCCGAATCGGTGCGATTGGCGGCGGCGAAGGAGCTCGAAGAACGCGGCAGCGCTGAAACAGCCTCGCTGCTACGAGGCGCCTTGAACGTCGAGAGGATTGCAAAGGTTCGCAACGCGATGGCTGTTGCGTTGGCGCGTTTGGATCTGGAGAGCACCGATCCCGATCGCCAATTGGCCGGATTGGTGGTGGCGCGTACTTTGGGTACGCCGTCGCTCCAGAGCGACCTCAAACGGCTGGCAGCGCCGACCACCACCGACGAGCGAATTCGCAAGGGCGCGAGACAGGCCCTCGATGTGATTGACAGTCGCCAGCAATGGGTCGATTTGATCGGAGCGCTATTTCACGGGTTGAGCCTGGCCAGTATTCTCTTGCTGGCTGCCCTGGGACTGGCCGTGACTTTTGGCTTGCTGGGGGTCATCAACATGGCCCATGGCGAGATGCTGATGCTGGGGGCCTACACCACCTACGCGGTCCAGATCGCCTTTGAGCGTTGGTTTCCCGGTAGTATTCGCTTCTATCTGCTGGCAGCGGTGCCGCTGGCTTTTCTGACCGCTTTGTTTGCCGGTGTGGTTCTGGAGAAGACGATCATTCGTTTTCTTTACGGCCGGCCACTCGAGACTCTCCTCGCCACCTGGGGTATCAGTCTCGGTCTGATCCAAACCGTACGCCTGGTCTTTGGGGCCCAGAATGTGGCGGTCGCCAACCCCGACTGGCTCGGCGGCGGGGCGGAAATCGCCGAGGGGCTGGTGCTGCCCTACAACCGCATCGCGGTCATTCTGTTCGCAGTCGTCGTTACCGTGGCGGTCTGGGCCCTATTGCAACGAACGCGCCTGGGCTTGCAAGTACGCGCCGTGACCCAAAATCGATCGATGGCATCGTGCTTGGGCATTGCTACTTCGCGCATCGACATGTGGATGTTCGGCCTCGGCTCGGGGATCGCCGGCCTTGGTGGCGTGGCGCTGTCTCAGATCGGCAACGTCGGGCCCGAGCTGGGCCAAACCTACATTATCGATTCGTTCATGGTCGTGGTGCTGGGCGGGGTGGGGCGTTTGGCCGGCACTATCGTGGCTTCTTTGGGATTGGGGCTCCTGAACAAAACCCTTGAACCCTTTGCGGGCGCAGTGTTGGGCAAGATCGTTGTGTTGGCCTTCATCATTCTGTTCATTCAGCGGCGCCCCCAGGGCATCTTCACTCTCAAGGGGCGCATCGAGGTCTGACCATGCTCGCGCGCGTCCGCCAGCGCTTATTGGAAATGCATACCACCCGAGCCTGGGCGGCTTTGCTGTCAGCCGCAGCCTTGGTGCTCGTGGTCTTGCCGCTGTCGAATGGCGTGATGGCCCCGAATTCCGCGCTGCATGCACCGGACTACTTGGTGCCGCTCCTGGGAAAGTTTCTTTGCTTCGGCATATCGGCGCTGTCCGTCGATATCATCTGGGGATTTGCCGGCATCCTCAGCTTGGGGCACGGACTCTTCTTCGCCCTCGGCGGCTATGCCATGGGGATGTACCTCATGCGTTCCATCGCAGGCGAGGGCGTGTATCGAAGCGTACTGCCGGACTTCATGGTGTTCTTGGACTGGAAAAGCCTGCCCTGGTATTGGCGCGGCTTCGACAGCTTTCCCTTCGCCATGATGATGGCGTTGCTGGGGCCGGGATTGCTGGCCTTCGTGTTCGGGTACTTCGCGTTTCGTTCAAAGATCAAAGGCGTGTACTTCTCCATCGTCACCCAGGCGCTAACCTATGCGGCCATGTTGCTGTTCTTTCAGAATTCGGCTGGTTTCGGCGGCAACAATGGCCTAACCGATTTCAAGCATATTCTTGGGTTTCCATTGCATGCGGCCACCACGCGCCTGGGATTGTACGTGGTTTCAGGGGTGACCTTGCTGCTGGCCTACCTTGCCTGTCGTTACATCACGACCAGCAAGTTCGGACGGGTATTGACCGCCATCAGGGACGCTGAGCTCAAGGCCCGCTTCTGCGGATACGAATCTACGAACTATAAACTCTTCGTCTGGACCTTTTCCGCTGTTCTGTGCGCGCTCGCCGGCGCCCTGTACGTTCCCCAGGTGGGCATCATCAACCCGAGCGAGATGCAGCCCTCGAACTCCATCGAAATGGCCATCTGGGTGGCGGTGGGAGGTCGGGGAAGCTTGGCGGGTGCCGTGCTCGGCGCGTGGCTCATCAACGGCGGTAAGAGCTGGCTGACGGCAGCATTCCCCTCGGCGTGGCTGTACGTCCTGGGCGCTCTATTCATCTTGGTTACGTTGTTCCTGCCCAAAGGCATCGCTGGCGCGTGGTCTCAGCTCATGAGGAAGCGGCGGCCGTGACGCCCGACCTGGAAATGGCACTCGCGGCGAGGGATCTCCCATCATCCAGTCTAGTGCCCAAAGCTGAGTCAAGCGCCCATGCCCTGTCGAGCACGCGCGCCAGCTTGGTCCTTTGGGTCGAGGAGATCACCGTAAGCTTCGATGGATTCAAGGCTCTCAACGACTTGACCCTTACCTTGGACCGAGGAGAGCTTCGTTGCATTATCGGGCCCAACGGCGCGGGAAAGACCACGCTCATGGACGTTATTACGGGCAAGACACGTCCTGACCATGGTGCAGTGTATTTGGAAAACCGCCTTTTTGATTTGACGACGATGTCCGAGTGCCAGATAGCAGCGCTCGGTATCGGGCGAAAGTTCCAGCGGCCCACGGTATTCGGCGGACACACTGTGTTCGAGAACTGTGAGCTGGCGTTGCGGGGGAAGAAGGGCGCCTTCAGCAACTTGTTCAGTCGGATGTCCAAGGCCGACCGCTCCCGCATCGACGAGGTGCTCGAAACAGTGGGCTTATCTGACCGGCGGGGCGAACTGGCCGGCTCTCTCGCCCACGGCCACAAGCAGTGGCTGGAGATCGGCATGTTGCTCGCACAGGATCCGAAGGTCCTCTTGGTAGACGAGCCCGTGGCGGGCATGAACCATGCCGAGATGGAACGCACTGCCCAGCTGCTCAAACGGCTGGCGGGCGAGCGCACCGTGGTGGTGGTGGAGCACGACATGGAGTTCATCCGTCAGATCGCGCGCAAGGTGACCGTTCTACACGAAGGAAGCGTGTTGGCCGAGGGGCCAATGGAGAAGATTCAAAACGACCCACGCGTCATTGAGGTGTATTTGGGTGCCTAACATACTTGAGATAGGCGATATCAATCAATACTACGGCGAGAGCCACACCCTGTGGGACACACATCTGAGCGTGTCCGAGGGCGGCTGTACCTGTCTGACTGGACGAAACGGTGTAGGCAAGAGCACCTTGCTGAAGGTCATCATGGGACTTCTTCCTCCACGCTCTGGCCGCATTCAATTCGAGGACCACAACCTGGTGGAAAGGGGCGCCGAGGTGCGGGCGCGACTTGGTATCGGGTATGTACCGCAAGGCCGCGAGATATTCCCTCAGCTTACCGTTGAGGAGAATCTTCGGATTGGCTTGCCTGCTCGAGCGGCGCGTGAGAGTTCCAAAGAAAGGAACACCAAACAGGAAATCTTCGACCGGGTCTTTGGGCTTTTCCCGGTTCTAAAGAAAATGCTCAATCGCCGCGGTGGTGACCTTTCGGGCGGCCAACAACAGCAACTAGCCATTGGCCGGGCTTTGGCAATCAATCCAAGACTACTCATTCTCGACGAACCCACCGAAGGCATTCAACCGAATGTGGTTCACGAGATAGGAGATGTCATTATGCGCCTCAATCAAGAGGCTGGTATTGCAGTGCTTCTGGTCGAGCAGAAGCTTCCATTCGCCCGCCGGGTTTCGCGAAACTTCTGCATCATGGATCGCGGTCGGACCATGGCTGAAGGCGCTATGGCCGACCTCAGCGATGACCTGATTCGTCAGCACCTAAGCGTGTGAGCTGCGGCGCAGGCGTCACCCGTTCCAGGTGTACACCTTGATCCAATCGACATCCGCGCTGGTCGGTGCCGAGCTGGACGTGAGAGCGCCGGCCCAAGAAGCGGAGCTCGACGCCCAAATGGTCAGGAGAATGGTTTGTGGAAGATTCATTAGGGCGATGTTGGCCGTCCAGGTTCGTAGCAGGGTACCGTCGATATAGAAACTCACTCCGGCCGGCGTCCATTCGATGTCGTATTGGTGGAATGCCGTCTCCGCGTTGGTACCCAGATTCACGACCAGCGGGTCTTGCGTGGGCGCGACCGATGTTGTGCAATTGGGCGCTGGCGTGCCGAGATAGACCTGACAGTTGAGTTGCGAGGTATTGCTCGAATCGCCGAGGTGTTCGATGTCTATCTCGTTCCAATTGCAGTTCGGGAATGGCGTGTAAAAAAGCACCAGCCCGGAAACGACGCCGGAACCATGGGCAAAGCGCATGCTGGCCGACACCTTGCCGTAGGTGAGCGTCTTGGTGGAGCGCATCTCGACGCCCAGGTAGGGCTTGGCCGAGCCGCTCGGCGCGGGCGTGAGAGAGATAGTCAACAGGCCATTGGCGACCGAAGCGTTCTGGGGCGTGAACTGGGCTTCGTTGCCGTCGTAGGTGAAGTTCTGAAGTTGCCAAGCCGAGGTATCGAGGGTGTTGAAATCATCTTGCCAGGCGAGGACGAAGGGGTCACTGCCGCCGGTCCCACCGTTTGCGTTGCCGCCCGTGCCGCCCGTCGTGTGCCCACCGGTTGCGCTGCCGCCCTTCCCGCTCGCCGCGGTCCCGCCCGTGCCGCCCGTCGTGTGCCCACCGGTTGCGCTGCCTCCGGTTGGGTTTCCGCCCGCGGCGCTCCCAGCCGTCGCATTGCCGCCCTTCCCGCCGGTCGCGCTGCCGCCCGCACCGCCCGAGCTACCGCCGACAATCACGGTTCCGCCGCTTGCACTGCCTCCAGCCGAGCTTCCGCCAGCTCCAGTGCGGCCGCCCGCACTGCCTGAGCTACCGCCGACACTCACGCTCCCGCCGCTTGCACTGCCTCCAGCCGAGCTTCCGCCGGTTCCAGTGCGGCCGCCCGCACCGATCGAGCTGCCGCCGCCACTCGCGCCGCCGGCGGTCCCGCCGCCACCTACCGTAGTTCCGCCCGACCCGTTGCTGCCGCCGGAGGCGCCCCCGCCCGCCCCACCACTTGCCAGCGTTCCCCCTGTGCCACCACCGGCTCCGCCGAAGCCGTTTCCCGTGGCTGGGCTTTTTGCCGAGCTGCACGCCAAGCCAAGAAGCGCAAGCGCTGCCGCGACGCCGATCATAGCGGACTTGCGGGCATAGCCATTTCTCATTGGGCGACCATGGACCCTCGCGCCGCGTTTCGTCTTCGCATTTTGTGGGAAGTCTCGAATCGACTACCGAACCGATTCATCGAGCGGCGAAAACGCCTCTTGCATTTGCAGGCGCAAGGCCGTGCCGAAAAACGCGCGCGGTGCGCACCCCAGGGTCTGGCGGAAACTGCGGTTGCACTGCGAATAGCTGCCAAACCCGGCATCGAGAGCGGCGGCCAGCCAGTTGTCGGCGCCGTTGTCGACGGCGTGGATGAAGCGCAGGAGGCGAAGGCGCGTCCGATAGGCGGTAAGGGTAAGGCCCATGTCCTTGTGAAAGCGTCGACTTACCTCGGTAGGGTAGGCGCGAACCAGGTGGGCGACGTCGTCGCGCGTAAGCTCGGGCGACCGACGCAGCGAGAGCATCGTCCGACGGGTGAGCGTGTGCATGAATGGAAGCGTCGTCCGGTAGGCGTGGGCTTCGCGCCACAAGTCGCCCACGCGGGCCTCGATGGCGGGCACGTCGCTCGGGTTGACGGGCGCGGCGCTCAGTTCCTTCCAGCGCGCGAATTCCGTGGATGGCAGGCGCGATCGCACGCGCTCCTCACGGGCGGATTCCGACCCAAGGGAGAGCGCCCGTGACGAGAATTCCTGCGTGACGCCGATGACGAAGAGATCGAAATCAGGCGATGCATCCAGCAAGACGTGATCGTGCCCGGGCGGCCACCAAAGAAGATCGCCAGGAAACACCGACAGGACCGCCTCTCCCATGCCGAACCTCGCGTTGCCGGCGGCCACCCAATTGAGCTCAGGCTCGGCGTGGAAGTGCCGCGGCCTGGTCGTCGCCGGAGCATGCCGCCAGATATGCGCGCGTGCCGCCGTCGGGATGGGAAAAGGCTGATAGATAGCGTCTGGCACCGAAACAAGCGTAGCATGCAGTGGGGGAATCGGTCATGGCGGAAGGCCGATCACCCACAAAATACGAAGATTCGCTGGGCCATTCGTTCCATTTTCTTTCCATGCTCTCGCTGTTCCGCCGGCCCTGGTCGTCCACAACGAGGTGCAGAATTGCGCTAGCCCGGCCACGGATTGATAACTTCTCTGAGCCGGTCACCGGATGTGGGGGAACCTTGCCTGGTCAGACAAAAATCGGAGAAGCACCCATGACACGTTTTCGTGCGACGACTTTCTTGGTAGCAACCACCCTTGTCTTCGCACTCGGATGTTCAAGCGGTGCTGGTGGATCAGGTGGGGCCAGTGGTGGCCAGGCGGTTTCGACCGCTGGCGGCACTGGCGATGGAAGTGGCGGACAGTCGACGGTGGGCAGCGGAGGGGCGGGGAGCGGCGGATCGCCGATGACCGGCGCAGGGGGCACGGGCAGCGGCGGACAGCTGGTTTCCGCCACCGGTGGCAACGCAGCCGGCGGCAAGCCCGAGTCCGGCGTTGGCGGCAGCGGCGGACAATCGACTACGCTCGTCAGCGGCGGGAGCCTTGGCACGGGCGGCGTGCGAACAGGCAGCGGCGGCATGGGCAGCGGTGGCGCGAGCTCGGGAGGAGCAGCGGCAGGCGGCAAAAGCGGCAACGGTGGCGCTGGCACAGGCGGTTCGGGTACAGGTGGCCTTGCCAGCGGCGGCGCCACGGGCAGCGGCGGCTCCGGGGCCACGGGAGGCGCAGCAGGAAGCACCGGGCTTGCCGCCACCCCGCCGATGGGTTGGAACAACTTCAATCACTTCATTGATGCCTTCACCCACACCACTTTCGAGCAAGCTGCTGACGCCATGGTTTCAAGCGGACTCAAAGCGGTCGGCTATCAGTACATCAACATCGATGATAGCTGGGACAAGACCGCCCGCGATGCGAGCGGCAATCTCGTGGTCGATCCCAACAAGTTCCCAAGTGGTATCAAGACGCTCGCGGACTACGTGCATGGCAAGGGGCTCAAGTTGGGTATCTACGCCGATCGCGGCGTCATGACCTGCTCCAAGTTTCCGGGGTCCTACGGCTACGAGGCTCGCGATGCCGCGCTGTTTGCATCCTGGGGCGTCGACTATGTCAAGGTAGACAATTGCTACCCCAACGTGGGCACCACGGCGTCCGCAGATCGCACGCAGATGGGCGGGACCGTGGACGGGACTGTGCCGTCGGCGCGCTACCAGGCCGCGCAGCTGGTCGACTACACGAATTGGGCCAACGGTATCAAGGCTGCCGGGCGACCTATGGTGTTCAGTATCTGCGCCTGGTGGTCCTATTCGTGGGAGCCGACCCTCGGAAACATGTTCAGAACAACGAAGGACATCAAGTCCAGTTGGACCAGCTTCCTTGCCACCCTGGACGGCAATGGCGGAGATACCACGCGCTACACCGATGCCAACTATCCCGCGCCAGGGATCGCGCAATACGCGGGCCCCGGTCACTTCAACGACCCCGACATGCTCGAGGTTGGCAATACGGTCGCCGGGGAGGAATGACCGTCGTCGAGCAACAATCCCAGTTCAGCCTGTGGGCGATCATGGCGGCGCCGCTCATTCTTGGCAATGACCTGACCAACATGAGCGCCCAAACCTTGGCCATCATCGCGAACGCTGAGGTCATCGCCGTGGATCAGGATCCGCTTGGCAAACAAGGCACGCCGATTAGCACCAGCACGACGCTGGAGGTTTGGTCCAAGCCCTTGGCAGCATCCAAGTCCTACGCGGTGGCGCTCTTCAATCGCACAGGCGCCGCGGCCAATATCACCGTGACCTGGAGCAGCCTGGGGCTCACCGGTGCGGCCACGGTTCGCGACCTTTGGGCGAAGCAGGATCTTGGCAGCATGGCCACACAGTACACGGCGAACGTGGCCAGCCACGCGGTGGTCATGCTGAAGATCGTGGGACAATAAGAGACCCGAAAGCCAAGTTTGCCTACCCTTGAGATCCCGCCATGACGAAATCAATTTCTGGAGTCCTCATTGGTGCGCTCGCCGCAATGGCGTGCTCGGCGTCGAGTGGTGTAGCCCCGAAGAATGACGCGAGCACGACCATTCCACTTGGTTCCGGCGGTACGCACGTCGGCGGAGGCACCACCAGCCAGCCCATCGTCACCACGGGCGGCACCACGGCAAGCGGTGGCACGACGGCCGGTGCAACCGGCGGAAGCCTCGGTGGTTCCTCCTCTGCGGCAGGCGGGACGGTTGCTACAGGCGGCGCCGCAGGCAGCGGCACCGGAGGCACGGCAATCGGCTCCGGTGGTGCAAGCCCGACCGGCGGAGCCTTGGCAAGCGGCGGTAGATCTGGCACCGGCGGGATTGGCTCTGGCGGCAATAGCTCGACCGCAACCGGCGGTGCGGGATCGGGTGCCACGGGCAGCGCGACGAGCAAGGGCGGAACTGATGGGACTTCTTCCACGGCTACGGGCGGATCGGGCGGCGCCGCGATCATCGGCGCCACGCCACCCATGGGCTGGAATTCGTGGAACACCTTCCAGTGCAATATGGATGAAACCCTGATCAAAGCCACCGCCGATGCCATGGTGTCGAGCGGAATGAAGGCCGCAGGATATGAGTACGTGAACCTCGACGACTGTTGGATGAATGGGCGCGATACGAGCGGCAACCTAAAGGCAAACACAACGAAGTTTCCTTCGGGGATCGCGGCACTCGCCGACTACGTTCACACCAAGGGACTCAAGCTCGGGATCTACGAAACGCCCAACACCGCGACCTGCGTTGGCTACTACGGCGGCATCAGCACGGCAGTGGCGGTGGGCAGCCTTGGCCATGAAGCCCAGGACGCCAAGACCTTCGCTTCCTGGGGTGTCGACTTTCTCAAGTACGATCTGTGCAAAGGACAGCGGAGCAGTTTCGCGATCATGCGCGATGGGCTTCTCGCTTCCGGCCGGTCGATCTTTTACAGCATCAACCCGGGCAACGGGAGCAACGATCTTTGCCCGCCAAACACCTGTTCTCTCAACCTGCCCACCATCGCCAACATGTGGCGCATTGGGTACGACATCAATGCAAGTTGGTCCTCGGTGACGTCGCTCATCGATCA
>Ga0182027_10009736_pt1 | contig 13759 bp, 8 predicted proteins | sample 712E1DmetaG_FD_121300 | JGI IMG/M metagenome (GOLD analysis project Ga0182027, IMG submission 121300) | Permafrost microbial communities from Stordalen Mire, Sweden - 712E1D metaG (Illumina Assembly) | ecosystem: Environmental > Terrestrial > Soil > Wetlands > Permafrost | place: Sweden...
AATGCTCTGATTGGCAAGAAGATTCGCCTTCTCGTCGGTCGGCAAGAGGGGGGTGAAGATAGCCTGAAGGAAGTCCTACAGGAATTCATAGAAGAACTTTCATATGGGCCGATGGAAAACCGTACCCGAGCCATGCGTCAAATGTTGGAGGCTCTGGAACAAGGTTGGATGTCTGTATCCGTAGGGGCTTCCCTTCCACAAGATATTCCCTGGATGGATGCCCGGTACTTATACCATCATGCAAAACTTTATATCGCAGATGAAAAAACGGTTGTTGTTACTTCTGCCAATTTTTCTTACCATGGGCTCTGCATAAGTCGCGAGGCAGGAATAACCATAGCCGATCCTGACGATGTGGCTTATTTCGTTCAGCGCTTTGATTACTACTTTGATAAAGCTCGTTCAATAACGGCTGAATTGATTCATGCACTTCGATCCTGGTTGGAGGCTTACGATCCCTATACCATTTACGCTCGTGCCTTGTTGGAACTCTACGGCCTTCCACAAGATGATGCACCTGCTCAATTACCGACTCTGGCAAAATACCAAGAGGGCGTAGTCTCCAGTGTGCTACGGTCATTGATGGAACATGATGGCTCTTTCCTGATTGCATCGACCGGATTAGGAAAAACGGTTATCGCTGCGCACGTGGCCGCTTACCTTCATATGCAAGGGGAAATCGATAGTGCTCTGGTGATTTGCCCGGCTGGTTTACGGGAAGTCTGGCGTCGGATTATGCGTGCGGCCAGAGTCCCAAGCGTAGAGTTTTCGTACCATACTCTTACGCGCAAGGACGGCGATTCGAATTTGCCTATCTTGGAGCATGAATTAAAACAGGTTAACGAACAAACACTGGTTGTGTTGGATGAATCTCATCGCTTGCGGAACGAGGAATCAAATGGTGGAGATCTGCGATTAAGTAACGATCGCATCCAAAAGGCTGTGAGAGAAAAGAACGCAAAGGTTTTGCTTCTCACTGCGACACCGTATGGGAAGGCTTTCTCGGAAGTAGAAAGTCAACTCAAATTATTGCCAGCGCCGAAGCAAGCAGTGTCCACGCATCTAGGTTTGACTGTTAAATCCCTTGTTTGGCAAGCAGAGAAATTGGCGGATTTACCCGAATTAGCCGTTTGTACCGTTCTTACTACTCCTGACGTTGTCCATCATTTTGGCAAAAAAGATGAAGACGGGGAGCGCTTTGTCGTATTTTCAGCTACTGATCGGCGATATTTTCCCAGACGAATACGCTTGCAATCTATCCGGTACGAGAACCCTTTTGATGAATTCCTTGCAGATATGTTACAAAGTAAATTGCTTTATAAAAAGGTTGAGCAGCCTTTTAATCCTCAGCAAGCAGCACTGCCGCTCGACATTCCTGAAGCAGAGGGTGAACGTCTGGCTTTACAAGAAGCTCTATTTCTTCATCAATTTTGTTCGTCCCCCGCAGAAGTAGACAATGTATGCAATCAATTAACTACCGGTGGATATAACTACGCATTTGCCAGACAAAAAGAATTGAGCGAATTTATTCGCGACCGCCGACATTTGGTTCGACAAGCGAAAAAGCCTCGCAATGATGCAAAATTGCAGGCCTTAGCAAAAATAATCAGAGACTCTGGCACTGAAAAAATAGTGGTTTTTTGCGAATATCTTGAAACAGCCCGATACCTACTGCGAGGGTTGAAAACACTAATTCGTCATTTATCTGTGGATACTACCGTTGATTCGCCGAATCTGGATGAGCTCTTAAAACGATTTGCCCCGATAGCAAACGAGGTGCTTCCCGAAGAACTTATCCAGAAGCAAGAAATCCAAGTTTTAATCGCTACCCGCTCCATGGCTGAAGGTTTCAATTTACAAGATGCTTCTGTGCTGGTTAATTACGATCTGCCTTGGACTGTGCTTCAACTTGCCCAGCGGATGGGGCGGATATTGCGTCCTTGGAACGTTCCTCGGGATGTGGTAATTTACAATTTCCTGCCATCTACAATGGGTCATGAGCGTATCCGCCATGCCCGTAATTGGGAGCAACGCCTGCAAGAGCGCAGCCGGCAACACCGTTCCCTGGCTCAAATCCCGGTATTGGTCCATAAAGAAAGCCAAAAGTCCTGCGATGAGCAAGAAATCGAAATGGAAAAACTTGGTCGGGAGATGTTTCTTGCATCTGAAGACACAGCCGACCTTGATTTGAACCAGGTGATGGATTTCATTAAATCTATCGAAGAACTATCAACCAGTACGTTCTATAATGATTTGGCGACAATTGTCAACCGCGATGAAATATTGGCCTTGCCAGCAGGTATTCGAAGCGCAATCATAAAGCCAGGTGAAAAACGCCTGTTCCTGCTTTTGCGACGCGGACGCAATCATGTCGACACAGTGCTTGCAGATGCCAAAGGCCGGCCGTTGGATGACAGCAGCCGCAGGGATGATGTAATGCGAATCATCCGTTGCTTTCCAGACACACCTAAAGCTTCATTCGATGCCTTCCCTTCAGATGACGAATTTGACCTATGGATAGAACGATCGCGGAACAAATGGGCAGAACAGAATGGGCTGGATTCTAGTAAATTGAAGATAATATGCGCCCTTGCAATTTTGCCAGGATCTTCCTAAACCGTATACTGAGAACGTAGAAATGCTTTGTTCTTAATCACTTGTGTTCTCCAGGGCGGTTAAATAATTATGTTCCCGGGTGTTAATCTTTTATCTGAATCACTGGTTCTCTCCTTGTTTAGACAGAACAAATTAGCTATAATAAAATTGGGAGAGGAAAATTTTGGACCTAGGTTTTTGCAAAATGGCGAGGACATATGGCTGATATACAATCTCAATTCGAAAAATTTCACCAAACGATTAAGCTTGACGACGAAAACAAAGAGTTGCGTGAAAAACGCGATATTCTAATTGATAAGCTCAAAAGACGTTTAGGCGAACAGTTCGATACTCCGCCTCAGTTCACCTATTTTAATAAAGGTAGTTATGCAATGGATTTGGGCGTGGTTCCTATTGATTGTGATTATGATATCGATGTTGGATTGGAATTTGATATCAACAAAGAGGATTACGAAGACCCGGTAGAAGTAAAAAGATGGGTCTACAATGCTCTTTATGGTCATACGGATGAAGTGAAAATAAAACGACCGTGTGTCACGGTTCAATATCATACCAATGACGAGCCGCTCTATCATGTTGATTTCGCCGTTTATGCACATGCACAGAATTCCGGTATTCTTTATCTTGCGCGGGGTAAGGATACTTCGCCGAATGAGGAAAGAATTTGGGCCTATGACGATCCCAAAGGATTAGTCAGCTTGATTCGGGGAAAGTTTGCTGATGAGAGTGATCAGGCCCAATTTCGGCGGATAATTCGAGCAACAAAACGTTGGAAAAATATCAAGTTTTCCACATCAGGTCATGAAGCTCCTACAGGAGTAGGAATTACTGTAGCCGCATATTATTGGTTCACCCCGAGTAAAAAAATAATCGACGCAGTCAGCCTGAAGTATAAGTATTCTGATCTCGATGCCTTTCTGGATTTTGTGGAAAAACTGCTGCGGAATTTCCGGACCATCCTTTATGACGGTGAATATTCAGAACGACTGGTTGTTACGCTTCCTCTTTTGCCCAATAATGATTTATTCGACAAAATGACAAATGTTCAAATGAGCAATTTCAAAGAGAAACTTGAGCGTTTGCGGGATTGCCTAATGGCTGCGGTCGCTGAGGCAGATCCAGTTGAGGCCAGCAAAATTATTGGTAGGCAGCTGGGTGATGATTTTCCTATCCCTGAGGTAAAGGAAACCGGACAAAAGAGGGGGCCGGCAATAGTTTCTTCTAGCAGTGCTGCCTAGCGCGAATCTTAACGTGAATAAGAATGACTTGATAGAGCTACTAGGAAAACTGGGGGCGTCTGGCATTCTCGCTGGTTTTCGAATCCTGGATCAGCCTAATGATTCCCTTGTCGGAAAACCCTACATCATTGCTGCAGAGGGGAGTCTATCGATAAAAGAAAAAACAACCAGACTTCAGATTGGGCTGGACGATCATTTTCCTTATGGTATCCCTGACGTATACCTAATTCCATGGAATAGTCTGGGAAACCTACCGCACATTGAACATAGCGGGCATATTTGTTATACGCCGATGGATGAAATTGCAGTAGATGTTCAGCGTCCTTATGATATTTTAGAGGAGGGATTGAAGCGAGCAATAAGAGTGTTAGAAGATGGACTCGACGGAAGAAATAAGATGGATTTTGTTGATGAGTTTGATGCATACTGGTCGTCGATTGATGGTGCAATTCCAATCGACTCTTATATAGAGCCAGACGATACCCTTCGAGAAATTGTCGCCGCTCGTTATAAAATAAAGAATGCAAAAGGAGACTATCTTTTTGTAGGTGATAATGATGTTGCATTCGCAACATTTCATAATTCTGAAAAGCGAGACAAACTAACCCATATCACGGCCATTTATATTCCCTTACCGGTCAATACGATAATTGAACCCGTAGACAAAATTAATCTAAACCCCCAAACCATTAGAGACAAAATAATTTCTTTACTCAATTCAAAAGAACGAAAGATATTACGGAGACTCGCTCGAAAGTACAAATCTGAAGAATTGGTTATATTTCGATTACCAAGATCCAAAGAGGGCGAAGTATTATTTGGGCTTTTATTTCGAGGTGTTCACAATCAACATCCTTTGATGGATGGCGGACTCGCAGAAGAAACAATTCCCCTTGTCATAAAACGGCTTGATAGGTTGTTTCTTCTTCCAAGAGGCGGCGCTAATCGTTCCCTTCATGGCAAAAAGGTAGCAATTATCGGTTGCGGATCGGTCGGAGGTAATCTTGCTTTTCACCTGGTACAGAGCGGTATTTTGAATCTTAAGTTAATTGATAACGATATTCTACGCCCAGAGAATTTATTCCGTCACAGGCTTGGGAAAAATTACGTTAGGAAATCCAAGGCTGAGGCTCTACAGGAAGAATTATCACGTAATTTCCCCTTTGTAAGTATTTCCGCTTTAAATCTAAGCTTCGAAGATGCAATCGATAAAGGTTTCATCGTTCTCAATAATTTTGATCTATTAATCCTTTCAATAGGGAATGATATTTCTTCGCTACGAATTAATTCGAGATTAATTCAACAGAAGACCCCCCCTATAATATACACATGGCTAGAACCATATGGAATTGGCGGCCATGTTCTTGTTACCAAGAACGAGGAGCATTCAGGTTGTTTTCAATGTTTGTTTACTCAAGTCCCAACAGATGAATCGCAGCAATTTGTAAATCGCGCTTCCTTCGCTGATCCAGGTCAAATCTTCACAAAGGACATCGCCGGTTGTGCAAATCGGTTTACCCCTTATAGTTCCCTTGATTCTGATCGTACAGCCTTACTTGCAGTCCGGATCGCTATCCAAATCTTATTAGGCAAAGCGAAAGGGAACCGCCTATATTCATGGAAAGGTGAAAGTGATAACTTCAAAAAAGAAGGTTTCCGAATATCATCAAGATATAGCGGCTATGACATAAGCGTCGAAGAAACTGGTATCCCTTACTCATCAACAAATTGTCCGATATGTGGGAAATCTTAGGATGTGATGAAAATTAAGAATGATCGTGGCCGTACAGTGATATTTCTTGATTCAGAGGGAAATAAATTTGAGTTAGGCTATTCAGCACTTATTTCTATGAACAAATTCGTTCAAGATGCGGCATCCAAGGTTGAGGCTGGCGGCGTTCTCTTGGGAAGATATATTGTCAACTGTAAACATGTAGTTGTGGATTCGGTGACAGTCCCACTAGAAAACGACAAAAGATCACGCTTTTTATTCTTCCGAACCGCCAAACGACACCAATCAATTATTGACAATATATGGCTTTCGAGTGACGGAACGTGTAATTACCTTGGCGAATGGCACACTCATCCCGAACCGGATCCAGTTCCATCCCCCCATGATATTTCAGAATGGCGAAGAAAATTACATGCTGATAAATTTGACAGCGATTTCTTATTCTTTGTTATTGTTGGAACCGAAAAAATAAACGCATGGAGAGGCTCGCGAGACAGTGGAACTCTGGAAAAGCTAGAATTAATTCATTAGTGCTCATTCAAGAGTTATAGCATATTGATACCGTGGCGTTGTTTGACGCGAGTATTGGTATAGTCGAGTTGGGGGAGTCATTCGTGGATTGATTTGTTGTCCAGCTATCAGTGCTAAAGGTGCTGCGCAAGCCATGAACAGATGAATTTCTCGGCAATAGGGTACATTTTTTCGGATTTCTGAAAGCACATTACGTATCACCCTACCGAACTCATGCACTTGTTTTTCATTTCGGAGCCAAGTCAAACTTGGATTTGCTGATTTAATATCTATTTGGATAGGAGCATCAGTTATAACTTCATCGGTTTCATATCTGCCAATCTCTGAGCTTATGGATGCTCTAATGACAACATCACATGGTTCCATGATCACATTTTTTGGGAGACCTTCGACGGTAAACTCGAGGTCTTTTTGTTCACTATCCGTTTGAGGCCAGAGCCACGAATGGGTGTCAACATGGAATTTGTAATACTGAACAGAAACGCTATACGTCAACAGAAAGCCGAGTTGAGTGATAAGAGGAATCGGTGCCAGACTAAAAACGGCAAATCGGCTGGGATGAGATTGGCGACATTTTTCAAAGAGATCGGACAGCAAGTCTCCTTGATATTTGGATGCTCCTTCCCATGTTGTAGCATCAGGGCGTATAAAGACTGGAGCTCCAAAGATATTGGCTGGCTTGATTGCATCTAGGACCGATTGTATGTCGATCGGGCTTAAATCATCCTGGATTAATACAATTGTCGATTCGTTCGATGATGCTGCAAGCGATTCTTCGGGTTTTATAAATAGTGATTCATAACCAATTGGAGAACCGAGAATTTCAACACGTTGTTGCTCTGAGAGTCCACGAGCAATTTCCCATAGCTTATCACTGCTTATTTCTTCAATTTCTATATTCGGATATTGTTTTTTCTTCTCATTGAGTATCAAGGGAATGTCTGGAGGAATCCCCCGGCGAACATTGTATACAAAAACCCACTTCTTTAAACCATCCTTCCACTCTCTGACAGCGCCATCTAGATCTTCATTTATTTTTCCTACAAGTTCCGCTTGTTTGTATTCGTCAGGCGAATATACTTGAAAAACAGTTCCTTCGGCTCGTAATAGCCCATCAGCTTTTCGGTCCCCTATATTCCCGTAAGGGCGTATACGCATGAAATCAGGATTGGCACGCTTTATGATCTCCTCAAATAACCTCTGAAATTCCGATGATGTGCACTCCTGGCATCGATATTTGTACCAAAGCCATTGAACCAATGAGATTAGGTTATAGCCAGGAGGAACGCCCATTCGATTACCTCAACTTCGCCCTGATAATTTCAAACCCCTTATTTGTTGGCATAACGAACAGGCATTTCCCCTTACTTCGCTTTTCCCATAATTCCCCTATCAGTCGCTTTTCTTCAGCGTCTTTATAAAGATGTCCACCCTTGTATTCAACGACAAGGAAACGCCCGTCTTTCAGTCGGCAGACAAAGTCTGGATAAAAACGTCCGATTGATGTTTGAAGCCAGAAGGAATATTTCGGCTGGCTGTCGATGTTACGAACCCAAAACTCGACTCCGGGTAAAGCGTCAATAACCTGCGCACATTCGTATTCCTCCCCACTGGCTTTCAAATCACCTACGTCGGCGTAATAGTGATTTTTGAATTGATGCATCCCGCGATACAGAGAATTGACGGGGCAGGGGTAATTGTCGCGGTCGAACTCAAAGACCAGATTCGGCGTTACTTCCAGCGGACTGGTCGCTTGCAAGAATTGCTCGAAAGACCCATGATGGGCCCCTTGGCGGTGGGCGTCAATCTTGAGAGTCACAGCGTCGCGCAGACGGTATTTCTCGCGAACGAGCGTGTTCACGCTGAAGCCTCGTTTTTCGATGAGGTTGGTGACCAGGCGGGTCAGGTATACACCCGTTTCCACAGCAGGGATGTCACGGTGCAGGATGTTGCGGTCGAGCCAGACAACAAGATCGGAAACCTGCCAGCCTTGTTCCACGTTCAGCAAAGCGATCTGGTTGTACAAATCTGCAATGAATTGGGTCTTGATCTTGCCTTCGGCAGAGATATCCACTTCGCCTTGTTGGGGTGCGGGACGTTCGGTTGTGAATTCTGCCTCGCTTAAGGAGGCGTCCATGTGGGAGAGATCCCAGGAGAAGTCGAGGAAGTGAGTCTCTTCGAATTGTTCAAGATAACTGCCCTGGCGGATGGCCAACACCGGAATGGCGAATTTTTCGCCGCGCTCGGCTGGCGTGGCTGTTGGTGACGAAAGGCGCGCCCGAGCTTGATAAACCGCATCAGAGAATTGCTGGCGGAAGACTGGCGTCGAGAAGGTCGCTCCAATGGCTTCGAGTTGTTGATTTTCAAGCGAGGACGGAATCTCTATGGTCTGGTTCTTGGCATCGTAGTGAACCTTACTGGCCAATTCCGCAGGAAGATCTTGGAGCGCTGGCGCATCCGAAATTTTGAAAACGAGATTTTCGCCGTTGGTAGCCCGATAACTGAACAGGGGTCCTAAGTCGGGGGTCACGGGTTTGGCGATCATTTCCGCCACTTCCTGCTTCTGGAAGCCGTTCTCGATTAGCGCCTCGCCAAGCTGGTTGAGAGCGGAAGCGAAGTTGGCGGAAGCGACAAATGCATAAGCGATATTCAATTCGGGATTGACTTTACGCTGGGCTTTGGGCATGCGTAAGACTCGCCCAATGATCTGCTCGACTGCCGTCGCGCCGTGCTGTTCGGCTACGGAACACAGGACATAGGCGAAGGGGCAATCCCAACCCTCACGCAGTGCCTGGACGGTAATGATGTAACGGACTGGACAGGCTGGGTCAAATAGATTCAGACCTTCGATCTGGTTGTCGTCTCCAGTGGCGCGGCGGATTTGGTCGGCGGGAATGTGATAATCCTCTTTCAGGCAGGTTTCGACAACTTCAACGGTAACAGTCTGACGATCCTGCCGGCGCGGCTGGGCTTGTAAGAGCATGATTGGGCGGATGTACTCACCTGTTTGCGCCCGTTCCCGTTCGGTGACGGCTTCCAGCCCTTTCAGTGCAGTTACAGCGTCGCCGATAAGTTCCTTCCACTGCGGGCGGGTTTCCAGGCGAATGGGCATCTTGATCATGTCTTCGGCCTTGAGTTCCGCGGCCGAAATGCTATACAGAACGTTGCTGGGGTTCTTTTCGCGGTCAGGTGTGGCGGTGAACTCAAGGATGCAGGCCGGGTTGAAGCGCGCTAGCGTCTCGAAAGACAGGCCCGTGCGGGCGTTATGGGCTTCATCCACAATGACCAGGGGGCGGTGCAGGCGGAGTACATTCGCGAGGGAAGTAACCGGCTGCCCATTCTCGTAACGTTCGACATCCGCCGACAGGCTGAGACTTTCGAAGTGACCCAGCAGCGCGCCGGAGGGTTCGTAGACCTTGCGGCCTTCGGTGTCTTCCACCCGAAAGGCTTGCATGGTAGAAACGATGACAACCGTTTCTGTGGATAGCGTAGCCGGCTGTACGTAAAGAGCCTCGCTAGCATCGAGCACGCTAACCGCCCCCAAGCGGCTTTCGAGTGCCTGTCGGTAGGGGTGGTTACGGTCTCGCAGCGCCTTGAGAGTCTGTTCGCGGATGGCATTGGATGGCACCAACCAGAGAGTTACAACCTGATCGGCATGCATAAGTTCTTTGGTAGCTACACCTATGGCGTGACAAGCCATCAATGTTTTACCGCCGCCAGTGGGCACACGCAGGCAGGCGTATGGAAGGCCTGGCAGCCCGGCGACCGGGATATAAGGAATGCCTTGTTCATATACCTGCCGAGTAGTGTTGTAGAAAGCGGTATCAGCGTCGCTGAAGGATCGGCAGGCGTGGAAATAGGCCGTGAGAACATCCAGAGAACGCTGCTGGTAAGTCTTGAGCTGCATGGCTAACTCGCTTTAACTTCGTAAGGAATCTGCCGGAAGGTAATAGCAAGTTCACGTAACCGCGGTTCGCTGATCCGGCAGCCGTTACCGTAAACAACCTTCGGCCCATCGTGCTCGGGTAAGCCAGCTAGCACATCGTAGGTGAGCACGTTGCCTCCCAGGGGAGACTTGTCTTTGAGTACACCGTTATAAAGCAGGTAGATGGCAGTACCTTCATGAGCACCCAACAATGGATACTTCTTCTTCCCGGCGCGGGGGAGCGGTGAGCCGGTCTCGATGAAGAATATATGCTGTGCCAAATCTTCGTACATGACCTCAGGGCGAATCTGACCACCGGAATCGAAGAGGGTTGACCCAAGTTCACAGTAACGAAAGCCAGATCCGAGTCCCAAAACGGCTTTCTCGTTACCTTTCTGATCTCGATAGGTATATCCTAGCGCGACACGGCGCAACCGTTCAGCGGTAATGTTTTTGGCAATATTTGCATCCAATTCAACCAAGATGAACCGACGCATACCACCATCATCTGCATTTTGCTGAAGAACAGCATGGCCGGTTGTTCCACTTCCGGCAAAAGAATCTAGAATAATATCACCCGGCTTAGTTATATATCTGATTAAACGTGCGATTACTTCATGGTCTTTAGGGTTCTCAAAAACCTTCCCGCCCATAAGTTGCCTCAGATATTTTACGGCAACCTGCGATTGCTTATAAATTACACTAGGCATCACCTGAAGGCCAATGTTCCCGTTGTTTTCATCCCCTTCATCGTCTTCCATAATATTTTCGTCTAGCTCCTCGGGGATCGGAACTAAGTGCGCTTTCCTAAACGGTGGATGAGTATGATCCTCTCGAAAATCAATGAGGCCCAGTGCTATTTGTTGTTGCATGGCTTCCGGCGTTGCGAAACGCCAACCGCTTTCCGGGACTTTACAAGGTTTTCGGGTTACTGGGTGTAAAACTTCATAGGTGGGGCCGCCACCACCGGGCCATGATATATCTCTATCTCTCCATGGCCCATATTTATCAATATGTTTATATCGACTCAAAGCTTTTGATGGATGCTTTTCAGGAAGGCTTTTATACCAATTCTGTAAAGCTGTTTCTATCTTATGATAATTATCGCCGTAAGCTGTACGCAATTCAAGGTATTTGGTCCAGATGTCTTGCGCTCCAGGCTTGGGCTCGCGCCAAACTGTTTTTACTTTCCGCAGGAGCTCCACAGAGTAACCATATACAAGCATATACTCATGACCCGTGGAAAAGAATTTTGCGTCATTTTTTCGCCCCTTTTCCCAGACAAGCTGAGCAATGAAATTCTGGCGGCCAAATATCTCATCCATCATACAGCGAAGTTGATAGGCCTCAAAGTCATCAATACTTACCAAGATAACGCCATCTTGCTGTAAAAACTGCTTCAATAATTGAAGCCGAGGGTACATCATACATAGCCACTTATCATGGCGGGAGAGATCCTCCGCTTCTCCGCCTACCACCTTACCCAACCAATCGCGCATCTCCGGGCTGTTGACCGCGTCGTTGTACACCCAACCTTCGTTTCCGGTATTGTAGGGTGGATCAATATATATGCACTTCACCTGGCCAGCATAATATGGCAGCAATGCCTTGAGCGCTTCCAGGTTGTCACCTTGCACAAGTAGATTCCCGTTGTCTGAATCACCGATGGATAATTCATCTCGGCATTTAAGGAGACGGAAAGGCACTTTTTTGTGATGTTCGACAACGGCGGATTTGCCGATCCAGTTGAGTGTAGGCATTAGGATAACCTTTTGAAAATATATTTACTTGCGAATAACAATTACTCCAAAGTAGCACTTTTGTTCCGGCAACATTTCAAGTATACTATCATTAGGAATTATGTATGCCAACTGAACCAGATTCCATCGACGAAGCCCTCAAAGTAGAAATTGATCGACTTAGCAAAGATGATCAATTTTGGTCATTACCTAATAACGACAAAAGGGAACAAGTTCGTGCTTTTTTTCAATACCCCGCAATGATGGTACCATCCGTTCAAAGAAATCTTATAAAATCAATAGTTGATTTACAACCATCTATTAAAAGCATGCTTGATCCATTCGTTGGGGCAGGAACAACTATCACTGCAGGAATGTATAAAAAATTAGATTGTTACGGACAAGATATAAACCCTTTAGCCATACTTTTATCACGTGTGAAAACTGGTCCCTTTTATTGCCAAGATTTATTAGGTTATGTAAATGAAGTTATTAAGCAAATTGAAAAAGATAATTCAGAAAATATAGATGTTAAATTTACAGGCATTGATAAGTGGTTTAAAAAAGATGTCTCAATTGAATTATCCAAAATTCGTCGCTCGATTCAAAAAATACAATTATCATGGGCTCGAAATTTTATGTGGGTTACTTTTGCGGAGGTAATTCGCCTAACAAGTAATGACCGGACTTCGACTTATAAGTTACATGCAAGACCCCAAGATGAAATAAAGAAACGAGCAATTTCACCCATCGCTATTTTCAATGTTCTAATTAAGCAAAACCTAACTGATTTAGGAATATTCGCTGCGGCATTAGTAGAAGCTGGGAGTTTACAAGATAATAAATATATAGGTAACGTTGAAATTTCAATTGGTGACACTGCGAAAAGTATAGCTTTGCCAACCGGTCAACAATATGAGAAGTATGGTCTGGTTGTTACATCTCCGCCGTATGGTGATAATGGAACAACTATCACTTATGGACAGCATTCATACCTACCTCTTCAGTGGATAGATCCGAATGATATTAGCGATTTGATGGATTCATCTTTTCTACAATCAACCGCTGAAATAGATAGAAGAAGTCTAGGGGGAAAACGTTCCAAAAATCTATCAGACCAAATAAATAAGTTAAGCCAGGAGTCCACTTTCCTCGCGAAGGTGTTTATAGATCTTGCTGACAAACCACTCGACAGGGCTTCTCGAGTTGCAACATTCTACACCGATTTTTCGCGAGCACTTATTAACATCGTTGATGTTATTCAGGTGAACGCTTATTTAATATGGACGGTTGGTAATCGACGTGTTGGCGGTATAGAAATCCCTAATGATAAGATTTTACAAGAATATTTAGAAAAATCGCATGTAAAATTTATTACATCTGCTGAAAGAACCATTCACCAAAAACGTATGCCCCAACGAAATAAAATTACTCAACTGATGAGTAAAGAGAGAATTTTAATTTTTCGCAAAACCCAGTAATGTTGGAGAATTTACGTGAGCGACAAATTGCATTTTGATATTAGTGCTGCTGTTGTCCGCCAGCTTGGTGAAGAGCTAGTATCTGATGAGGTAACCGCAATAATCGAATTAGTTAAAAACTCATATGATGCTGATGCTAGTTACGCCAATGTTATTGTTGACAATCATAATTTTCTAGACGAAAAGGATCTTTTTTACGGGCCAGGTAATAATGTTAAACCTGGATATATTATTATTGAAGACAATGGTACAGGAATGACTTATGATGAAATAAAAAATGGTTGGTTGACCATTTCCTATTCGCATAAGAGAGAAATGAATAAACGAGGGGAAGTCTCGCCGAAAAAAGGAAGATCTCAATTAGGAGAAAAAGGGCTAGGAGCGTTATGAATAACCCCATAGTGGGATGGGTTTGAACCTTTCCAACTGACAAAAAGAGCGTCGGAAGGCACGAAAAGCCGGGTAAACTGCCACCAGATCATGGTTGATCTGGCAGG
>Ga0182027_10009737_pt1 | contig 13758 bp, 14 predicted proteins | sample 712E1DmetaG_FD_121300 | JGI IMG/M metagenome (GOLD analysis project Ga0182027, IMG submission 121300) | Permafrost microbial communities from Stordalen Mire, Sweden - 712E1D metaG (Illumina Assembly) | ecosystem: Environmental > Terrestrial > Soil > Wetlands > Permafrost | place: Sweden...
CAGTATAACGCAACAATGGGTGGTATCACCACACAACACACAGACACAGGACACGTAAAGGGACAAGGTGAAGCCCCATAAAGCCGATTGAGATATTATCCATTATGTCTACTTGCAATCGTTCTAACTTACATAAGGTGCAAATAAATCTAGGCTCTAAAGGTCAGGGTGCCCTAGAGTATCTAACGACCTATGGGTGGGCTATTCTTGTCGTGGTAATAGTTGGATTAGTACTCTTTCAGGCAGGGGTCTTTAATTCGCAGACAACCACCACCTTTTCGGATTGGAAGCAGTTGGAGCCTCTTGCACCTACAGTGAACTATTTTGGTCAGAGAGGGCAATTCGAGGCCGGTTACACGAATACTGCCGGTGTTGACATCCTTATACGGAACATAACTGTTGTTGAATCTATTGCGGGGAGCATATGCTCCGGACCAGTTCAAACAACCATTTCCGACGTGACAGCAAACTCAACTGTAAAACCCGGGGGCTTATTTAAGATCACTGCCAAAGGCTGTCCGATTAAAGTGGTGAATGAAGGATACGACATGTATATTACAATAGGATATACGGCTCTGTTATCTGATCATTTCACTAATCACACCGAGATCGGGCACATAGCCGGTTCAGTTCTGGAGTAGCGTTCTCTTTCTACGTGAATTATTACTTAAAAGGATTTAATCGGAATACTATACTGTAGCCCACGTGGGGTAGCTAGGACATCCTGGGAGCTTGCGGAGCTCTTGACCTGGGTTCGAATCCCAGCGTGGGCAAGAACATCCCTTCTTTGAAGAAGGGATTGTTTTATCCCCAAAAGAAAAGTGCCCGAAGGGCATCCAGCGCAAGCTGGCAAAGTGGGGTCTAAAGACCCCACGGTTCGCTCTCCTGATAGGCAATAATAGAATTCGGCTTTTATTATATCTGAAATGACATAATAGATAAAAAATGGCAGGTAAAATAGACATAGACCGATCGAAGTGCTGCTACTGCGGCGGATGCGTGGGAGTATGTCCTGCGGATGCTTTGGAGCTGCGTGACACTATCCTCTGTGTGGATGAGGAAAAATGCACAAAGTGCGGGACGTGTGTGAAGTTTTGTCCTGTTGATGCGATCAGTCTGATTCAAGGTGCCGGAGCTACGATTTGATGCGGGGTGTACTAAAAATGTTAGACAGAGAAAAGATTCGAAAAGAGGGAGTAGCGCTTCTTGAAGAGTTTTCCAAGGAGCTTGAAACCGTTCCAGAGACGGCTGAGACTCACTATGTGTTGGATGTGCGTAACGTGTGCAGAAAGGATGGTCCAGGCGTGAAAACCGAATCGTTTCCTCAGGATATGAAAAAGATTGTTCCACGCTGGGAGGACGGCTTCGTTGTTTCTGAGAAGGGCATTTGATATGGTTATTCGTTTCTTTTGCTCAGGATACCTGTTAGAATAACCCTTTCTGTTTTATGAATCTGAAAGCCTATACATAATCATTATCTGTTCTATTCAAAATGGCGGAGAAAAAATTGGATCTTAGGGTGGCTGAGGCCTTGCATAATGACGTTTCCCGGGGGATCATCCGGATGGATTCTTCGGCTATGGAGGCCCTTGACCTTACCTCTGGGGATATCGTGGAAATAGAAGGTAAAAAGACGACCGCTGCTATTGTATGGCCCTCTCATCCCCAGGACTTTGGTTTGGATATTATTCGCATGGATGGTCTAATCCGCCAGAATTCCGATACCTCTCTGGGAGACAAGGTGAAAGTGCGCAAAGCCAAACCCACGCCGGCAAAAGACATAATAATCGCGCCTACGATGCATGAGATTAAGTTCGGCGAAGACTTTGCAACTCACGTAAAGCAGAGGATGATTGGGCGGCCTCTTGTTAAGGGGGATAAGATTTCTATCGGCGTCCTCGGGCAGGCGATACCTTTTGTTGTTGCCGCTACGACCCCTAAAGGGGTCGTCCAGATACAGGATGTTACTGAACTCGAGATCAAAGGAAAGCCTGTGGTCGTTCCCGAGGTACCTGCAGTCAGATATGAAGATATCGGAGGCCTTAGAGAGGAACTGGGGCGGGTGAGGGAAATGATAGAACTCCCCATGAAGCACCCTGAGCTATTTGAGAGGCTGGGTATCAAGCCCCCTAAAGGGGTTCTATTATTCGGGCCGCCGGGAACCGGTAAGACCCTTATCGCAAAGGCTGTCGCTTCTGAAACGAATGCTCATTTTATATCTCTTAATGGTCCTGAGATCATGGACAAGTACTATGGAGAAAGCGAAAGGAAGCTTCGTGATATATTCAAGGAGGCGGAAGAGAATGCTCCTTCTATTATATTCATAGATGAGGTTGATTCCATAGCTCCAAAGCGGGAAGAAACCCGAGGGGAAGTCGAGAGGCGTGTCGTTGCCCAGCTTCTGGCATTGATGGACGGGATGGAAGCCCGCGGAAACGTCATAGTCATCGCAGCCACGAACAGGGAAGACTCAATAGATCCCGCGCTGAGGCGTCCCGGGAGATTCGACCGGGAGATAGAGATAGGCGTTCCCGACAAAGAGGGAAGAGAGGAAATACTGCAGATACATACCCGTGGCATGCCCCTTGACAAAGACGTGAACTTAAAGGAAATAGCGAGTTCCACGCACGGATTCGTAGGTGCAGACCTGGATGCTTTAAGCAGGGAATCGGCCATGAAGGCGTTAAAGAAGGTACTACCAAAGATAGATCTTGACAAGGAGGAAATACCTACCTCCGTTCTAGAGACTTTAAGAGTGCGGAAAGCCGATTTCGTAGAAGCGATGAAGGAGGTTAGCCCTTCCGCGCTGCGGGAGATAATGGTGGAAGTACCGGACCTCAAATGGAGCGACATAGGGGGTCTGGGCGAAGTGAAGATGCGCCTCCAGGAAGCAGTGGAATGGCCCCTCAAACACCCTGAAGCATTCAAAAGGATGGGAATACGTCCGACAAAGGCAATACTGCTGCATGGCCCCCCCGGATGCGGTAAGACGCTACTTGCAAAGGCGGCAGCTACTGAATCCGAAGCTAACTTCATAGCAGTCAAAGGCCCGCAACTGTTGTCCATGTGGGTCGGCGAATCAGAAAAAGGGATACGCGAAGTCTTCAAAAAAGCAAAGCAGGTAGCCCCGACAATAATATTATTCGACGAAATAGACGCTATCGCCCCTCGCAGGGGAACGCATTCCGGTTCCCGCGTGACTGAGACCGTCGTCAACCAGATACTAACCGAGATGGACGGCATAGAAAGCCTCGAGAACGTGATAGTTATCGGGGCGACCAATCGGGCGGATATGATAGACCCGTCCCTACTACGTCCCGGAAGATTCGACTACCAGTTGCTGGTTCCGCCGCCTGAAAAAGAAGCAAGGATGGAAATATTCAAGGTCCATACCCGGCACATGCCCCTAAAGGACGTCGACCTGAATGAAATGGTCCGAAAGACCGACGGATACAGCGGAGCAGACATCGAAGGCGTATGCAGGGAAGCGGCACTGATAGCCTTAAGAGAGGACATAAAATCAGACATTGTGACAGCAGAAGAATTTGAAAAAGCCCTCAAGAAGATCAAGCCCTCTATCCCAGAGTACGAAGCCGCAAGCAAGAAGAGACTAAACACTCCGGCATATGGATAAAGAAGATTCTTCCGCTCAGGTGAAGCTAACAAAGCTTCTGGATATGAATTCTGCATACCTGGGAGTATCCTGTCAATTGCTCATGGAGAATGCTGGGCGGGAGATCGCTCGGGCATGCGAAAGCGCAGAAAGTATAGCAGTCTTTTGCGGCTGCGGGAACAATGGGGGAGACGGTTTCGTTGCCGCAAGACATCTTTCTTCCTCCGGAAAAAAGGTTACTGTATATGCTGTTTCCGGTACCCGAACGAAGGAGGCTCAAAAGAATCTCGAACTTGTTGAGAGTTTCCCGTCGATCAAACTGATATCTGTCAGCGATTCCAGTCAGTGCGAAGCAATAAAAAAAGAGGTTTCCGCTTACGATGCAATTGTCGACGCATTGCTCGGAGTCGGAGCGAAAGGCGAACTAAGAGAACCAATAAAATCCCTGGTTTCTGTCATGAACTCGGCTAAGGCCAAGAAGATTGCAGCGGACATTCCCACGCCAGGGTTCAAGGCTGACAAGACCATCTCCTTACACAATGCAAAGACTCTTGATGCTGTCGTCGTCAGTATCGGGATACCTCGCGAAGCAGATAACTTCTGCGGGCCGGGAGACGTATACTGCGCCTTACCACGGCGAACCGGCTCAGAGCATAAAGGCGACTTCGGCCGGCTTCTAGTTGTCGGCGGAAGTACAGACTACATCGGCGCGCCCATGCTTGCCGCTAGAGCCGCATATCGGACGAGCATCGATCTGGTTACTCTGGCCTGCCCCAAATATGTAGCGGAACGCGTAGCAGACCCCGTACTAATGATAAAGCCGCTGTCTTCTGAATCCCATCTATCGGGTGTTGATGTTGACCTTCTCCTCAAACTCAACTATGACTCCATAGTCCTTGGCAACGGGATAGGTCTGCACGAGGAGACGCGTTCTTTTGTCAGGGAATTCCTGAGAAAGACAGATAAGTCGGTAGTATTAGATGCGGATGCGTTAAAACTCATAGAGCCCCGTCACATAAGACCAAATCACATACTGACTCCGCATGCAACGGAGTACAAAAACCTTTTCGGAGAACTGCCCGCAGAATTAGACGAGCGCGCAAAACTCGTAAGCGAATCCGCAAAGAAGACAGGTGCGACGATCCTCCTTAAAGGGCCGACTGATATAATATCCAATAGTATAAGGACCAAATATAACCGGACCCATAACCCCGGGATGACCGTCGGAGGAACAGGAGACGTTCTGGCAGGCATAACCGGGGCGCTTGCTTCGAAAACCGACCCATTCAACGCTGCGTGTGCCGCAGCATTTTTGTCTGGCCTTTCCGGCAATTTTTGCAGGGACGAAAAAGGCTACTCCTTTACTGCTTCAGACGTGTTAGAAAAAATACCCGACGCAATAAAATACTGCAGGGGCTTTGAATAATGGAACAGAAAATCCTAAAAGAGGTAACTGACCTAAACAGCCTGGACCGCTATGTAAAATCATCTGGCCTGAAGTTCCGCGAGGCCACCCTGCGTTATTACAAAGAGCTTGGTGAAAAACTGGGCTATACTGTAAGAGAAAACGCATCAATCCTAAAGAACGGAGTGAACTACGGAAAGATAGACATGATCTGGCTTGAGCCGAATATAGCTTTCATAAACGAGTTCGGGAACCTGGAAGAAATATACAAGCATCTGTGGAAGGTCCTTGAGTATTCTCCGAATGAAGCTGTCTTTTTGCTTTCCTCTAAGTCTTCGTGCAAAGCTGAAGAAGTAGATAAAATAGTTGAGAAATCAAGTCTTGTAGGAGAAAAGAAAAATATATTTTTAATAATGGATGTAACGGACAAAAAAGTAGTCCGCAAGCCAACTGTTTAAGGAGTAAATCCTAAAAAATGAAAATTCTTCTACAGAATTTTCACTTGTTCGACTTCTACTCTGCTGATAGGGCAGATATTCTTGGAGTTGTGGTATATCTCTGTTCCAAGCTTGCCAAATAATGTGGCCTGTACGAAGTCGTTTAGCGTTAAGTTCTGGTATCCTTCCATGGTCTTGGTTATCCTTGCGAGTATCTCTTTTCTCTGGGAGGATTTCGCGTTCTTATGGGTAACCGCCATTATTTTAACGCGCACGCGGCCGTCCTGCAGATTGATAAAACCTATATAATCTACCTTGCTCATTCCTTTTCTTACTTTGGAGTGCAGGTAACCTTGGTTTGCTTCGAATATCTTGAACTTGGTTAGGGCCTTGTCCTCCCTGACTTCAGTTACTTCCAGTATGACCTTCAGGTGCTGCTTTGTCCGGTCCTCGGTCAACTCTTTGAGGGATATGTCAACCCTTCTGCCTATCAGGTTCTTCGGGTCGCTGGCGAATGTGCTGCCTACTTCCCTGGACTCGAAATTCTCCGGGGAAACAATCTTGTAAAGCGTCTTCTGCTTCCATGAACTCATCTCTTTGGCCATTTTATTAGATTTATTCGTTTAACAACTTTTCAGCCGCCATCTGGCAGCTAATCAGGTCGTCGAGCGTGTTTATTAATGTTTTTAAATTATTCGATTCGATGTTCGTTACAATCATATTGTCAACAATGCCGGATTCGATCACAAGATCTTCCAGCTTTATGTTATCGACGTTTAAAGCCCGCGAAACGCTGGAGGCGTCTTTAGACTCCGTCGTAAGCCGGGCGACGTATTTCACTTTACGCCATCAAGAGCTTCGCAGTCTCAGGGTCGTATCTCCATGACTCTGGCAATTTTCCGGTTGCCCTGTAATACTTGCTGATCCTGTGGATCTTTGATTCGACCAGATGCAGGCTTCTTGCATTGTGATTGTCTTTCTTGTTGCCTACCAGGTGCTTTCTTAAGGACAAAGCCTTGTTGATCATGTTAGACAAGTCCTCGGGTAATTTCCCTGCGGCATTGTTCTTCTCCAGGAAGAAACCTATCTTCTTGCCAGTAGCATCCTTTACCGAGGGTATGCCATACTGGTCTCTTAGGATGATTCCAATCTTGCTTGGGGTCTTCTCCTCTTTTGCGAGCTTGACTATCAATTCCTCTATCTCTCCCTGATCATAAGCTACGAAATCCGGTTTAGAGGTCCTTAAAGGGTGCTTTGAGCCTGATTTGCCCTTTCTTCTTGTATGCATTCGTGCCATTTTGCTAGTGCGAATAGGGTATATATTCTATTAATCGAAGGTCTAAAAAGGCCTATATACTGTTGTTCCCTGGTATGCCGTTGTCCTATAGACTCCGTCATCCGAGAAGAAGACATTTGCTTAGATGGACAAATCCTTCTAAGTTCAAAGATATTGGAATTGGGGTTTAAAAATGGGGATTGGTAATCTTGGGTGATTAACGTCCCAGATTTTACGAAGTTGACGAGCCCGCAGGCGAGGCAATTTGGGCCGAGCGAAGCGAGCCGTTAAAATCTGTGTTATGTTCCCCCGCAGGGTTCGAGCGGATGCGAGAAAGTTCAGGGGGCCTGAGCAATGTAATAAAATCTCACCAAAACTTCCATTTGGGTTTCTTAGAATCCTTTTCTTCCTTTGGATTAGATGCTTTTGCCTGGCTGAAGGTTAACCTTACCAAATCAACTTTTTCTGGTTTACCCAATGGCGGGTATTCTATTCCAAGTTTTTTCTGGAAATCAACCATCGCCCATTCGCTTGTAATGTTAAATTCATCTTCTGGAAATGCTTTAGGCTGTGATGTGCTGTTTAACATTTCCTGAGTCCAGGGTATAAGATATGGTTTAACTGATGATTCTTGGATGTTAAGTACTGAGGACAGCACTTTTGAGTTTCCCTTCCAAGAGTTTCTTTCCTCATCCGAGACTTGGCTCCAGTAATCTGGCGTTGGGTTGTATCTATCTACTAGCTTGCCTGATACAAATAACTCATACATCCATAGGTCGCCGTCATGTATGTGAAATTGGAAAACGGGAACGTTAAGTTTCTCGCTTAAACTCTGTGTTAATTTGTCGTCAGGTACTTCGGGCCCAAAAACTTGAATCCATCCGTTTGTTTCATTGGTTATTTCGAAAAGATTATTCTTCCCTGTGATTCCATCTACTTTTGTCTGTGAGTCAAAATATAATCCCCTCTGACTCAAAATATTCTTAATAGCTTCGATAACCTTGTCTCTTGATGGTCCTTTACATGCCATCATCGTTAAAAATAGGCCCATTTTTGCATCATTAGAAATTATCTTAATTCTATTAACAACGGTAAAATAAAAGCTCGCGAAGGCCCCTGAATTGAATATAACTAGATTTTATGCGAAGAAAACTTCGCATAAAAGGTGTTATACGGGTTTTATGCGAACTTTTCAATTCCCTAATAGCCGTCTATAATTAAACGATGTAGTGCCTAACTTTCCTTCAAGGATGAGTATTACTTCTTCTGCTCCCTTATCCCCTTCATCAGCGCGAGAAGCCCCTTGATTATGTCTTTTGGCTCCGGCGGATTCCCGGGTATCTTGATATCTACCGGCAGTATCTTATCCGCTCCCCCAAGCACTGCATACGTTCCTTTATAGATCCCTCCGTCACATGCATCGTCTCCGACAGCGATCACGAATTTGGGATTAGGCGCCGCATCATATGTCTTCTTGACTGCGATCGCCATGTTGTGTGTGACTGCGCCGGTTATTGCGATCACGTCCGCGTGTCTTGGGGATGCGACGAATGATATCCCGAACCTTTCAATGTCATAGTGGGGAGTCCCCAGGTTGTTCATCTCTATCTCTGTTGCATTATCGCTCCCGCTGTCGAGTTCTCTGATGGCGAGGCTTCGGCCGAAGACCGTGTTTATCTCTTTTTTTAATTTGATCCCAAGCTCTTCTAATTCCCCGTCTTTGTATCTGAAATCTTCAGTTACCTTTTTGCTGAATATGTTGGTTAATACGTCTTGCATTTTTTCCTTTTTGTTATATATGCTACCTTCGTCATGCGGGGTGAGCCCAACAGCTCATCCCGCGGTTCGTGATGCAGCCAGCGGGCTGCATGCCAGCTTCGCTGGCCTCTCTTAAGGTTCTTTTATAGAACAGTGCCTGCGTAAGACATGTTTAAGCTTTTGTTTATGAGTGGGAAGTCCGGTACGATGTTGCCTATTACTGCGTGTTCTATGGCCTGCCAGTTGCAGAATGAGGCAGTGCGGATCTTAAACCTGTCGATGAGTCCGTTCTTTATGTATACCCAGTGCGTGCTTTGGCCTCTTGCGGATTCGACCAAGGCGATCGCGTATCCGTCTTTTATGTCGCATGCATTAATTATCTCTCCATTTCGGAGGTTCGAGAGCGCCTCTTCTATTATTCTGGCAGAATCCAGGATCTCTGCTGTTTTTATTTCGAATCTGGCCAGAACGTCGCCTGCATCAGATGTCTTGGGTTCGGGCTTTATTTTATCGTATAGTCCGTATGGATGGTCTATCCGTGTATCTATAATGGAACCGGAAGCGCGTGCCACGGGGCCGGTGAGATGCAGTGGCGATATCAGTTCCTTGCGTATTATCCCTGTAGTGTGGAACCTGTCTATCACGGATGTGCTGGAATGTATGTCAGAGGCAGCATCTTTGAGTTCTTCTTTTAGGTCGTCCAAGAATATCAGTAGAGCATCCATCGCTTCTTTGGGTGCGTCCCTTTTGAGTCCTCCGATGGCTATTGTGTCCTTCATGAATCTGGAACCTGTGAGCGCTTTGTTGTGCCTGAGGATGTTCTCTCTTAGGATGAAGAACGGGCTTGCCCCGACAGGGAAAGCGACGTCTACGCACATTCCTGCAAGGTCTCCTAGAAGCGAGTATATACGTTCCAGTTCCAGGTATGCGGTGCGCAGGTGATTGGCCCTAAGAGGTACATCTATCTCGGATATCTTCTCAACGGCTGTGCAGTATGCTACGGCGTTTGCAACTGTCTCGTCTCCGCTTAGTGATTCTGCTATCTTTACAACGTCGTGAGGGTCTTTTCCTTCCGTAAGCTTCTCTATCCCGCGGTGCTTGTAAAACATCCTTATCTCCAGGTTGTATACTGTCTCTCCTATTACGCTGAACCTGAAATGTCCAGGTTCTATTATGCCTGCGTGGACCGGTCCTACAGGTATCTCATAGACTCCCTCGCCCTCAACTTTTTTGAATTGATATCCCTCCGTTTCCGTTCCCTGTCTTGTTTTGATCTCCTGGTTCTTGAATGATTTAACCAGGGGATGGAAATCTTCCGGATACGGTTCATGGAGGAATAGCCTTCGTTCATCGAACGATCCTGCAAAGGTTATGCCGTAGCCGTCAGTTATCTCCCGCTCGTACCAGCATGCTGAGGGATATGTTTTTGCAATGGAAAAGCTTCGTCTCATTCTCAGAGGCATAGTGAAAATAAGCATCCATTGGCTGCCTTTTTTCTCGAATGCGTAGAACAGGGTGTTCCCTGTATGGTTTTCAAAGCCTTCGGCGCAGAACATTCCCACGAGTTCGAAACTCTGTTCTGAGAGAAAGTACACAACAGTTTCAAAGTCTTTTTCCTCCAGGTGAACGTATAGTTCCCCGTTTCTGCCTTTGGTGATGTCGCTTTCCAAAACCCTTGCACGGGTCGCTTGCAATACCAGGTTTATGAGGTTTTCCATTGCTTTAGAATTTCAGGTCCGATACAACTTTTGTTAAGAAGACGTATAAATCATTTGGAACATATATTCCGAGGACGAATATGAGGACTAAAAGGATAACTATGGGCGCAGTCATCCTCTTAGGTGCGTTGTATCGCTCCATTTTTACTTCCTCTGTGTGGGAGAATATCTCTGACAAAAGATTTGTGAACGCTGCTGCGGCTATCAATAGGAATAGCAGCATAACGAATAACAGAGGTATGGAATAAGCAGCTACCTGGGTTAGGATGGAAAACTTTGACAGGAATAATATGAACGGCGGCATTCCAAGTATGGCGGCGCTTCCGAGTATGAGTCCTGTTCCAGCCAGGGGCTGCATTTTGAATATGTTGATTATCTTTCCCGCATTATTGGTGTTGTATTGCCTCTGTATTATGCCTGTGGAAAGGAAGAGGACTGCTTTTATCAATGCGTGGGCCAGCATGTGGAACAGTACCCAAAAGATAGCTATCGGTGTTCCTATTGCAATTCCTATGAGCATGAGCCCAGAGTGTTCGGTGCTGGAGAAGGCGATGAGTTTTTTAACATTCCTCTGGTGAAGCATGCTCAATGTCGCTATAAACAGGGAGAGCAAGCCGAAAGCTATGAGCAGGTTGGATGCCGCCGGGCCTGCGCTTGTTTGTTTTATGATGGCGTATATGCGCAGTATCCCCGTCATCCCCAGGTTAAGCATCACGGCGGATACTATGGTGCTCACGGCCGAAGGGGCTTTGGAGTATGCGTGCGGCAGCGGCGTATGAAATGGAGCAACCCCGGATTTCGCGGCGAATCCAATGAAAGTGAACGCGAATGCGGCTGTAAGGAAAACCGGGGGGAATGAATGTGCGTTAGCGAGGAGCTCATCCCAGTTAAGCGTTCCTTTCCCTGTCGCGCTCTCGCTTAGCGCGAACAGCAGTATGAGCCCGGTGAATGAGAACAGCATAGCCGTGGATGTTACGAATATGTATTTGAGCGAGGCGTCGACGTTTTTCTTGCTGTTGAGTATCGCTATCAGGAATGCTGTGAAGAACGTTGTTAATTCTACGAATATCCAGAAGAGCGCCAGGTTGTTTGACGCGAACGATAGAACCGTGAACATGAGGAGGCAGTTAAGCGATAGATAATATGGCTTCAGGTTCTTTTTGTCCATCAGTCCCAGGTCTATTAGCCTTTCTGCGTGGCCGCCGGCGTAGATTATTGCAAAGAAGAAGATCGTCCCGGTTATGAATATCTCATACACGCTGAGAGTGTCTATCAGGAAATTTTTGTCATAGTAGTGCGCAGGGCCGATATTCAGCGAGTATGCTGCAAGCGCGATGCATGCCAGAACGTGCGAGAGCGCGACGAGGTTCATGGACCTGTTGGTCTTCATGAGCTGGGTCGCAACGAGTGACGCAATTGCGTATCCGAGGTATAACTGCAGGGCCATCAGTTCGCACCTCCGTGTTTTCTGTGCAGGTGCAGTTTTTCCTGCAGGTCTTCAATATGCAGATGCTGAAACCTTTCCTGAAAGGCCTCGATCGATGAATCCATGCCGATCGCAAGGATCGTTGCCAGGAGGACTATCATGAAGAGATCTACCAGTATGAGTACCTCGATTATGAAAGGCAATTCGGTTATGAACAGGCTGAACAGGAGCACTCCGTTCTCCATGGTGAGATAGCCGATTATCTTTGTAATGACTTTTTTCCTGCTGAATGTTATCAGCATTCCCATGAGGGTAAGTGAGATCCCGAATACCGCGCCCAGGTAAAAAAGGCTGCTTAGGGCAAGATCCTTGAGAATGTTTGTAAATGCGCCGTATACTATGAGTATCAAAAAGATAGTTATGAATATGGATGCTATCGGCGAGATGTAGTGGAATTCTACGTCCCGTGGTATGTTTATCTGTTTCTGTATCTTCTTTATGATATAGGGTATCACGAGGACCTTGCTTATCAGGGTGAGTGCCGCAAGAGATAAGAGCATCGGGCTTTCTTCGACGGAATATAAAGTCAGGGCGATTCCTGCGAGCAGGAGGGACTGCATCTGGTATGTTGAGACTAAAGATAGCAGGTCCTTTCTTGTTACGATGAATGCCCCGGTTATCAGGACAAGCACTAGAAGCGCCTGTGTGATGCTGTAAGCGAGGGCTGCGGAGATCATTTGAACACCTCCAGCCATATGGTCAGCATTGATAAGAAGAATGCTACTACGAAAAGGTTCGGCAGGCCGAATAGCCTGGTTTTTGCCATTGAAGATTCAAAGACCCCTATGAACGCGGCCAAGAGAGTGCCTTTTATCAGGAATAACACCATGCCTACGGCTATGGCGATGGCTGTGTATTGCGTTGCGAACCCCCATGGTATAAGTATGTTTATAATGATCGCCATGAGCATCGTCTGTTTTATTGCGTGCGAGAGTTCCATTAATGCAAGGTCTCTTCCGACGTATTCCAGAAGCATTGTTTCATGTATCATGGTCAATTCCAGGTGCGTTTCGGGGTTGTCTACTGGGACTCGGGCTGTTTCCACGATGAGGACGATGAACAGGGGGATGGATATCAGGATGAGTGCCGGATTCAGTATCGTCATCTCCTGTGATGTTTTCTGGAACATCTGGTGCAGGTCTGTCGTGCCTAGAGTGTATGCTAGGGCTGCGAAAACTATTATGGTTATGGGCTCGATAACAGACGATACGCTCATCTCCCTGGAGCTGCCCATTCCCCCGAAAGTGCTTCCCGCATCCAGTCCCGCGATGGCCATGAAGAACCTGGCCAAGGCAAGAATGTACAAGAATAATATTATATTCCCTATTCCTCCCGAGTTAAAGGGCGCGAATACCAAAGGTACGCATAGCGACGCCGTTAATATCAATGTGATGTTGACGTATGGCGTCATTCTTGTTATGGCCGACGATTTCTTTGAGTAAACCCTCTCTTTTTGCGCCAGCTTCAGGAGGTTATAATACTGCTGGAACAGCGGCGGACCAATGCGTCCCTGGGCGCGGGCTTTTATTATTTTCACGATCCCCATATACAGAGGGGATATTAGTATGAACAATGCCGTGTTCAGGAGAACGTAGACTATGTAGTTTGTGTCTATCATATCAGCCACCCCACATAGATAAGAACGGCCAGGACCGCTATGAATGCGTACGCTATGTATGTATCCAGATTCCAGTTCTGCATCCTGGATACTCGGTTAGAGAGCGCCATGACCCTTTTTGCAATTGGCATATACAAGTATTCTTCGAAGAATTTGAGGAGTGTGATCTTTGCCTCTCCACTCTTGAAGATGCTGTTATATTTGTCGTAGAAGATGCGAACCGGCACTTCCTGCGTCCTGTAGGTTGCCTTGAATATTCTCATTATCGGCTGGGAGAAGCCGGTTGCCGTATACTGTGTCCTGCTGTTAAGTGGCGTTCCGCAGTCCCAGGTTTCTTCTATCCGTTCCTTGTTCGGGTATGAGTAATAGATCGCGGTCCAGATCAGGGCGTATGTTGCAAGGATGAATGATCCTACTAAAGTGAGATTGGGTATGGGGATAGATGCG
>Ga0182027_10009738_pt1 | contig 13758 bp, 13 predicted proteins | sample 712E1DmetaG_FD_121300 | JGI IMG/M metagenome (GOLD analysis project Ga0182027, IMG submission 121300) | Permafrost microbial communities from Stordalen Mire, Sweden - 712E1D metaG (Illumina Assembly) | ecosystem: Environmental > Terrestrial > Soil > Wetlands > Permafrost | place: Sweden...
TATAAGTAGAAACACTCAGATTTTGGGTTTAATTTTGGAAAAAGCCTTAAAAACAAAAACAATAACACAATATCTTCAGGAAAAAATATGGCAACCCCTGGGTATGGAATACGATGCAAGCTGGAGCATTGACAAAAAGAAAAATGGAATGGAAAAAACATTTTGCTGCATCAATGCACGTGCAAGAGACTTTGCTAAAATAGGCAGACTATACCTGAATCATGGAAATTGGAACGGAAAACAAATTGTTTCAGAAAAATGGGTAAAGGAATCCACCAAAATAGATACCATTGACGGTAGTACATGGTTCTATCAGTATTCGTGGTGGATTCCAACTAAAAACGGCGACTTTATGGCTGTCGGACTCTTAGGACAATATATTTGTGTAAACCCTTCAAAGAATCTTATCATTGTCAGACTTGGTAAAAAAGAAGGGGAAATTGACTGGTGGACTTTTTTGCCTTACTTAGCTACTTTCTATTAATATTAACCAGTGAAGTTGGTAATCCATAATTAGTACTCTTAGGATATTTGCAAATTGCAGACCAGCTGTTTTACGATTTTATTTCTTCTTAGGGAACAATCAATGATCCATCATGCAATTGAAGTACCCGGTCGGCATAAGTTGCAATCCTTTCATCATGGCTTGCAATAATTACACAAAGTCCATCTGATTTAACACTTTCCTTAAGAAATTCAACAATCATTACTCCCTGTTGCGTAGCCAGACTTCCGGTTGGTTCATCGGCAATAATCAACCTGGCGCCATTGGCAATTGCACGGGTAACAGCCACACGTTGTTTCTCTCCCTGGCTGAGTGTGGAAGGGTATGCATTCATTAAATGTTCTATACCAAACCTTTCAAGACACTCAATAGCATGCTTTCTGGCCTCTTTTTTGGGAATACCTGCAAATCGCATAACCAGCATAACATTATCCAGAACTTTGAGGGAATCGAGAAGATAAAAGGTCTGGAAAATGAAACCCATTTTTTTAGCCCGCATTTTTTGTAAATCAGTGAGAGAATATTCCAGAACATTGTGCCCAAAAATAGTAACTTCCCCCGAACTGGGTTTTAGAAGGCCTGCAAGAATGGTCAGCATTGTGGTTTTACCGCTTCCGCTGGGGCCCAATAATAGTACTAGTTCACCCGGATTTGCCTTAAAGGAGACCTTATTTAAGGCAGCCATATCTCTTTCCGAATGGGGATAAACCTTTGTAACTTCTATAAGTTCAGCAATGCTATTATTGTTACTCATCATCATTTGAATGCATCCAGGGGATAAATATTCTTTTGCCTCAACCAAGGGAAAACAGAACTTATTAAGCTTATCGCAATTAAGCCAGCTGCAACAATTAGTAAATCATTCATAGAAAATTCAGAAGTAATTGTTGGAGACAAAATTTCAACTAATTTTAAAACAGCATTTATAAACACCGCCGCAATGATCATTCCACTGCCTGACAGCAAAAAAGACTGCTGTAGAATAATGCCGGGTATATAACCACGAGGAGCTCCAAGTGCCTTCATGATCGTATAATCCTTTTGCTGTTCGAGAACGTATACAGATAGAATCAGACTTAGAATAGCAGTCAGCACAATTGCTGCAATAAATGCAATTACATATAACATAGGCAAAACTCCAGTTTCTGCTTCATGAATGTTGTTCCTGAGAAATGTTTCTTTGTCGAAAACAGCAATATTACGGGAAGTTGACCTGATTGCTTTTGCGACTGATACAGGATTAGCGCCGGGCTCAAGAAAAACCTGGTAACACGAAGCAATACCCGGAAATCCAAGTAATTCCTGTGCTTTATTCAGAGTGATAAAAGCGAATTGAATAACATACATATTTGTACCACCGCTTAACCCGGTAACAGTAAGAGTATCATCCCTGACAGGGATTTTATCTCCAATGTGAATTTTATATTTGGCTGCAAATGCTTCGTCCAAAACAATCTGATCATCTTTCGTTACGTTCTTTCCTTTTACGATCATTGGTGGACCTCCTTTTCCGGTCGAAGGATCAAATCCAGCTAAATGAACTGAAGCTGTATTATTTGGAACATTCAGGGTGGCAGTAAAAAAAAGGATAGGAGCAATTGATTTTACACCCTTAACATTCCTGATCATATTTCCATACCTGTAAGTCAGAATAGAGGTCCCACGCATTATGTTTGCGGCATGCCGCTGTAATACCCAAATGTCTGCATCGCTATCCCTGACATATCGTACAGAAGAATCCGATACACCATGATAGAGTGATAGCAAAAATAACATCAGAATTAAACACAGAGAAATGCCAAAAGCCGTAAGGATAAATCGCGAGAATTGATTAAAAAGAGCTTTAATTGCGTACATTGCCGGAATTAATGCATAGTTAATGATAATCTGTTTTAAACACTTATCAAAGTTACATCTTTTTTTAAAATTTTCTTAAGATTGAATTTGGGATTAATTAACCTAACTTTGTCATTATAGATAATCCAATTTTAACAATTTTTAATTGTAAAAAACAGTTAATCCCTGGATTAATTTTTTCCCCACAGAATCCTCTTTTTTTATTGCTTTCGATTATCCAGAACACTTAATTTAATGTATTGAAAATTTAATACAGACTTGCAATTAACTGTTACTAATTTGATAATCAATCATTTATATGTCAATTAATGAGAAGGCAAATATTATTATCAGAGAAGGAACTCCTTCAGATAATGAAGCACTTGTTAATCTGACTTCCCAGACCCCCATGCAGGGTAAAATATCAATCAGAATTGACAGGGAACCCGATTTTTTCAGGTTACTTGATATGAGGGGTTCTTCTTTCGTTATAGTAGCAGAATTGCAAAACACCATTATTGGATGCTGTTCCGCATCATCAGTGGATGTTTTTGTTGATGGCAAGCCTGAAGTTGTCTTTTATTTAGCAGATTTTAAGATTCATCCTGATTACCGGAAATCGACTGTTGCTATGAGAATAGGTAAAGCTATGTTGCAAAAGTTTGAATTATTAGATGCAGATCTTCTTTTTGGCACAGCAGCATATGGAAACGATGATGTTAAACCTTTCTTTACAGGCAGGGCCTTTTTACCAAAGGCTGAGGAGGTTGGAATATTTAACGTTTTCCTGATCATTCCTACTTCATTTAAAAAGAAGAATATAAAATATCACCTTGGGGAAGTCCCACTTATATCATCCACTATTAGTTTCTTTAATAACTTTATGAAGAAATATCAACTTGGGCCGGTTTATTCTGAAAGTTCTTTTGACAATAATATATTGATCACAGCTTCCTTCAATAATGAATTAGTAGCAGCAATTACCCTGTTTGATACCGGCCCTGCAAAACAAAATGTTCTGATCCAACTTCCGCTTTTTCTGAAATGCATTATAAAGTCGATAGGTGCATTAAACACCATTTACACGATAGTAAGACTCCCAAAAATAAATGAAGTTGTGCAGATATTGTATATAAAATCGTTTGCCTGTAAACAGGGCCATGAAGAAGCTCTGAAATTACTTTTAGGTAGAGCCCGGAATATAGCCCATGAAAAAAAATATACCTTTCTGACTATTGGAATTCACGAAAAGGATCCTTTAATAAAGATATTCGCTAATTATCTAAAAATCACCTTTAAATCAGTGGGGTATGTAACCAGTTTGAAAAATAATAAAGATAAAATCAATTACATTCTAAAAGGTATTCCTTTTGAGGATTATTCTTTGGTTTAATGATAGGTTTATTTCAGATATAAAAAATGACAAAAACACAATCCAAGGGTCAGGTTCAATTATTTAAATTAATCTTCACAATGAATTGGGAAGATCCGGAATCTGATTATAAAGCGCTTAAGATTTCATCAGGCGACAGGATGATGACAATTACTTCAGGTGGTTGCAATACACTTTCTTTTTTATTATACGATCCGAAGGAAATTTATGCTGTGGATATTAATCCGAGCCAATCTTACTTACTTGAGTTAAAAATTGCTGCAATACGGAACCTTGAATTTGATGAATTTATAGCATTCCTTGGCTTAAAAAGTACAAATGACAGGCTTCAAAAATATATTAAGATTAAAGAGGATTTATCAAGTGAAGCAAAAGTGTTTTGGGATAGTAATATTAAAATGATCGAAAAGGGTTTACTAATAAATGGCCGGTATGAGAAATTTGTAAAATTTGTTGCAAAGATGATGTTACTCTTTCATGGCAATAAAAGGATCAGGGACTTATTTAATGAAAAAACGGCTGAAGAGCAAAAGTTATTCTACCATCAATATTGGGATACAAGAAGGAGCCGGTTCATGTTCAACCTTTTTTTTAATAAATATGTATTGGCAAGGCGGGGATTAAAGGCAGATTATTTTCATTTTGATGATGGTTCGAGCTCATTTGCAGTCAGTTTCTTAAACAGATTTAACAAGGCATTAAGAGATATTCCTGTAAAGGGCAATTATTTTCTTCATCTATATCTTAATGGCTGCTATAAATCGCTTGAAGAAGTTCCTGATTATTTACTCAAACATAATTTCATTGTTATTAAGGAAAGGATCGACCGGATAAAAATTGTTACCTCCGATGCAAAACTCTGGCTGTCAACCATTCCGGATAATTACCTGAATTGTTTAGGTTTATCCAATATCTGCGAATTGATGGATCTTGATGATACATTAAAATTTTTTAATGAAGTGAACAGAACTGCTAGTCCTGATGCCCGGATTAGTTTCCGGAACCTGATGATACCCCGGGAGGTTCCTGAAATACTACGTGACAAAATTATTATAAATGATAAATTAAGTAAAAATATTTTTGATAACGACCGTTCATTTGTTTATGGAAAGGTTGCAGCATATCAGGTTAAAAAATGAAAAAAGAATTTCATTAAAAAAACAATTCTTATGAAACATATTCATTCTTCAACTGATCTGGGTTTGGTAATCAACCTGGAAGGAAAAGGTCAAAAAATACTATTTACCTCTTCAATTTATCCTTATCCCACATTACCGAATAATACTTCACTGACTGATGCAACGGGTGCACGTTTTACACGGGCAGATGGCATATTTGCCATGATTTCACATTCGCATCACTTTGCCAATCATTTGCTGGCACAAAATATTAATGTTCCCTCTGTTATTTTGGAGTACCCCAGATGGGATGACTTTACTGCAGAAGTGAAAAAGGGATATCCCATTATCGGAATAAGTGCTCTACCTGTTCACCTGGAAAGTGTGTTAAAAATGTGCAGGTATATCCGTGATAATTCGCCAAAAACAAAAATTATTTTGGGTTGTTATGCCGGACTGGCTTTGAATGCCGTAATGGATGAGGAAAAATTAAAAGAAAATGTAGATTATATATGCCATGGTGAAGGCATAAAATTCATGCGTAACCTTCTGGGAGAGGAGATCGAAAGGCCGATCAGTCAAAAATTAATGCCCAAGGGTGGTGGTGCCCCTAAGTTTCTTACGAAATTTCCGCAAGGGGCTATTGGTTTCCTCGTATCTGGTCTTGGGTGTCCGGGAAGTTGTGATTTTTGTTCCTCAACAGCCCTTTACGATCATAAACGGATTGAAATGCTCTCACCACAAAAATTGGTGGATTACATGTATCTTTATCATAAAAACTTCCCAAAACTTACGAATATATTTGTGATTGAAGAAGATCACTTTCGTTGGCCGGAATACCTTTGTAAAATTAAAGAACATTGGGAAAGTCATCCGGATATGGTGGAGTCGATGGATTGGTTTGCCTTTGGTTCAATCGACTTTATAGGTAAATTTGCTGAGAAATACGGTTGGGATCTGATTGCTGAAATTGGGATCGGGGTCTTGTTTATAGGTGTTGAATCTAAATTTGGTGATTTGCTGAAATATAAGAAAAGGAGTGAATACGACCCTAAACCTATATTTAAGAAGCTTCATAGCATGGGTATTCGTACGGTAGGCTCATGGATTTGTGGCTGGGATTTCCATAATCAGACCAATATTCTTGAAGATCTGAATTATTTTGTCGCCTTACAGCCTACTTACCAGCAATTAACCCGGCTCTCTCCATTCCCTGGCACTCCTTTATACGAGCAGTTAAAAATGGAGCATCGTTTACAGGATGTTCCATGGGAAGATGTGCATTTCTGGAGCGGAACCCAGAAAAATCTTGGATTTGAAGACCACGAAACTTTGAATATGGTTGAATATGGTTATGAACTTTTATATAAGACATGGGGGCCTTCCCTACTGCGAAGACTGGAAGTGGAGTTGAATGGCTACTCATATTGTCAGCAATCATCAAACGAGATACTTAAAAATCATAAATCGATATTTTATAAAAAACAATGTGGCATGCTATGGACACTGATTGCTGCCATGGAGAAATATGCTCCCAATGGTATAGTCAGGCAAAAAGTACAGAAGGTTGACAAACTGTACAGGTCAGTAATTGGAGAACCAACCGATGTTATGGTACTTCTTTCAGGAATCCTTTCAAAGCTTGCAGGTAGGGAATATCGTAAACTGCAACTCGATCCATCCTATTATAAACCCAAAACGGAACCTTTTAAACGATACACTTATCAGAAACAGGATAACTCCGACAATACGATTCCTTATATAACAGAATGGCCCGCCAAACCACCTTTCATTGTCCGTAAACAGATGGCTGAAGAATCATTCAGATATTTTTTGCTAGAAAAAGTATTGAAGACAAACCGGATATTTTCAGGGAAAAACAAGGACAACCTGATTGATGATTATCTTATAGGAATGGTGAGTGACAGGGCTTTTGGTTTTGGATTATAGTGATTAAATCCCGGAACCTAAATTCACGCAAAATTTTATAATTTGCTTAAGCATCTGGAGAAATCGCTTAATCCCCTCATTCCTTCATAATTTTCAGATTAGCTTTGATCTATTCAAAGCAGGCCTTATTCTAATATGCACCTGATCAATTTTATATCAGACAAGACAAACTATTTTTGTCAGCAGATCGATTACTTTGGTAATTCACGATTCGTAATTGGAATTAAACAAAAAGGTATGTAATAATACCTAATTTTGCAACATATATGGTACGTATTGGAAACATAGAATTGGGAGAATACCCATTATTACTTGCCCCGATGGAGGATATTTCTGATCCGCCGTTCAGGCAGATTTGCCGTGAATTCGGTGCCGACCTCGTGTATTCCGAATTCATTTCCTCGGAGGGACTGATCCGCAATGCCGGTAAAAGTGTTTCCAAGCTCGATATTTTACCCGGCGAACGACCGGTTGGTTACAATAAAAGTTAATGAAACAAACAAATAAACTGTGGAATAAAAATATTTGAAATAGTTTACAAATTGTACAACTTAATGTAAGCGCAATTATAAAAGAAGGGAAATAATATGCAAAACAATAGGATTATATTTTATACTACTCCACAAGGCGATGTTAAAGTTGAGGTTTTTTACGAAGGAGAAACTTTATGGCTTTCACAAAAAGCCATGGCAAACCTTTTTGGGGTAGAAGTACCTGCTGTAAGCAAACATCTGAAAAATATTTTCGAAACAAACGAGTTGAAGCAAGAATCAGTTATTTCCAAAATGGAAACAACTGCCAAAGATGGTAAAAATTACCAAACAATTTTTTATAGGCTCGAAGCAATTTTAGCAGTGGGCTACAGGGTAAACTCATTTCAGGCGACCCAATTTCGAATTTGGGCAACAAACACTCTTAAAGAATTTATTATTAAAGGTTTTGTGCTTGATGATGAACGTTTAAAACAAGGGAAACATTTCGGCAGAGATTATTTCGATGACCTTTTAGAACGTATACGTGAAATTCGTGCCAGTGAACGTAGGTTTTACCAGAAAATTACTGATATATATTCATTAAGTGCAGATTACAACAAGGATTCAGAAATTACGAAAGATTTTTTTGCTTCAGTACAAAATAAACTGCATTGGGCAATAACAGGGAAAACAGCAGCTGAAATTATTTACACAGAAGCCGATGCTACAATTATTTTCATGGGCTTAAAAACATGGAAACATGCTCCGCAAGGGAAAATATTAAAAAGTGATGTATCAGTAGCAAAAAATTATTTGAATGAAGAACATATAAAAGAATTGAACCGTATCGTTTCGGCATATCTCGACCTTGCTGAAAATAATACTCAGCGTGGAATTGTAATGACAATGCTGGATTGGGCGAAGTTCTTAAACGACTTTTTGCAGCTTTCTAATTACACCATACTAAAAGACAAAGGCAAAATAACCATGCTCAAAGCCAAATTGAAAGCTGAGATGGAATACTCAAAATACAGGATAATACAAGACAGAAATTACGAATCAGATTTTGATAAGGTAATCAAGATATTAGAAAATAAAAAAATAAAATAGAAATGATAAGTTAATTATGACATTGAAATTAGAGAACTGTACAGAAAGATATGAAAACCAACTGTGCCTGTCAACCAGTAGCTTTAATTGCTAAGTAATATGGTACGTATTGGAAACATAGAACTGGGAGAATACCCATTATTACTTGCCCCGATGGAGGATATTTCCGATCCGCCGTTCAGGCAGATTTGCCGTGAATTCGGTGCCGACATGGTATATTCCGAATTCATTTCCTCAGAAGGACTGATCCGCAATGCCGGTAAAAGTGTTTCCAAGCTCGATATTTTACCCGGCGAACGACCGGTTGCCATTCAGATATTCGGTCACAATGTTGAAAGCATGAAACAGGCAACTGAAATGGTTTCGGAAGCAGGTCCGGATATAATTGATATTAATTGTGGCTGCCCTGTAAAAAAAGTAGTAAATAAAGGGGCTGGAGCAGCATTATTGAAAGACATTCCGGCACTTGTGAAAATGGCTGCCGAAGTAGTTAAAATGACTTCCATCCCGGTAACGGTAAAAACCAGGCTGGGTTGGGACGAAAACTCAATTGCAATCGTTGAGCTGGCTGAAATGCTTCAGGATGCAGGTATACAGGCGCTTGCCATCCATGCAAGAACGGCAAGGCAATATTACAAATCAGAAGCTACCTGGGAATGGCTGAATAAGGTGAAACAAAATCAAAGGCTTACCATACCTGTTTTTGGAAATGGCGACATCAATCATCCCATTAAAGCAAAAGAATACAGGGAAAAATATCATGTCGACGGAATGATGATAGGCAGGGCAACGGTTGGTAATCCATGGATATTCAGGGATATAAAATATTATTTTGAACATGGCAGGCTGTTACCAGTGCCTCCGGTTTCAGAAAAGGCAGCAGTTTGCCGCAGACATCTTTTGGCTTCGATAGACTGGAAAGGCGAAAAAGTTGCCATCCACGAAATGAGAAAACATTACAGTCAGTATTTTAAAGCCATACCTGAATTTAAGCAGTACCGGATGCAGCTGGTTGAGGAAAAAACCGTGGAAGGATTATTGTGTATACTCGATGAAATTAGCAATCTTCCGGAATAGAAATAACTTAATTTTTTGTAGGTTTGTCAGGTAATATTAAACTTTGAATCAACTCCGAAAAGTAAAAATATTATTAATGCCACCAAATCTCCAAAACACTAAATTTCACAAAGGGCAGATAATCAATAAAATATATTTGCTGCATTTTGGTGATTTTATGCCACTTCAGCAAGTTCAGTATATAGCTTGGGGGCAAAATAAATATCTTTGTGTAACTTAGTGCCTTCGTGTCTTAGTGGCATTTTTGTCTTTAACCACAAAGGTTTCACTAAGTTTGCAGATAGAATAAATTATAGCTTTGACAAAAGAACTTGAAAATATCATTGTTGTTGGTGATAGGGTACTTCTTAAACCGAAATCGCCTGATAAGATTACCAGGGCAGGTTTGTACCTTCCACCCGGAATCCAGGAAAAGGAATCAATCCAGCAGGGTTTTGTAGTAAAGATCGGTCCCGGATATCCGATTCCAATCCCAAAGGAAAGGGACGAAAGCTGGAAACCCGATAAAAATAAACTGGAGTATTTCCCGTTACAATGTAAGGAAGGCGATCTGGCTATCTATTTGCAAAGGGATGGTTATGAAATCGAGATCGATAATGAAAAATATGTGATAGTTCCGCAACATGCCATTTTACTCCTTTTACGTGATGAAGATTAATATATGTACCCTTTTCTTTTCCCTCATTCTGCAACATCTTTTTGCACAGTCTGCTTTGCTTTATGAGGACATGATCTATGATCCCCATGTTCAGACCGTTCAGCTTATTAAAAGCGGCACATTATATTCCTTCCCTATCATGGACCTTTCAAAGCCGGAAGAACCCCTGTTGCTGTCATTCGATATATTGGACAAACCCCAGCTGGATCTCCAGTATACGATCATCCATTGCAGTGCCGATTGGCAACCAAGTAAATTGTTCACCAACGATTACCTGGATGGAAGCCCATATGAAAGTGTTATTAATTTCAATCCTTCGTTCAATACCATTCAACATTATTATCATTACTGGTTGTATGTTCCCGGAAATTATATGCGGCCGAAAATATCAGGCAACTACCTCTTAAAAGTTTATCTTGCCGATAATCCCGATAGCATACTCATTACACGCCGGTTTTATGTTGTCGACAACAGGATATCGATTTCAGGCGAGGTAAAACAGCCTACTTATGCAAAATACAGGAATACAAAACAGGAGGTTGATTTTATTGTAAATTACAAGGGTATAGATGTTATGAACCCCATACAGGATATAAAAGTTGTTTTAAGGCAAAATCAAAGATGGGACAACCAGATAACAGGCCTGACACCCAAATATATCAATGGCCAGGTAATGAATTATGATTATGAAGAAGAAAACCTTTTTGACGGTGGCGAGGAATTTCGTTATATCGACCTTCGCTCCTACCATAATGCAGGCTGGGGAGTACAGAAAATCATTTATGATTCAATTTACCGCCTTATTCTGTATCCCGATGATGACCGCTCCTATAAAAGTTATAGTTCGTGGAACGACCTTAATGGCGAAAGGATCATAGCCGGAGAAAATACAACCGATAAAATTAATGAACTTGATTATGTTATTGCATATTTCAGATTACTGACCCCATATCCATATGATGAAGGAGGGGTTTATTTGTTCGGTGCGCTGAGCGATTGGCAGACAAAGCCCGAATTTAAAATGAGATACATTCCGGAAAGAAATTGTTACGAGGCAGCTGTCCGGCTAAAGCAGGGTTACTACAACTTTCAGTATGTTTTCGTTGATAAACAGACCGGGAAAATTGATGCCGGAAGGTTCGAGGGCGATCATTTCGAAACAGAAAATAATTACATGATACTGGTTTACTTCCATTCAACTTTCCTGAATGCGGATGAATTATTGGGAATCAGCATCATCAATTCCCAGAAAAGATAAGTTATTTCTTTTTATCCTTCTTTTTCTCACTGCTACCAGAGCCGAAAACCGAAATATTAATATAACGCTTCGGGTTTTCTTTAAGATCGAAGATTAATTCATTCAGGTTCTTTGTAGTAGTTTCAAGGTTGGTATAAAGGGTATCATTATTTACAAGTTCGGCCAATGTTCCATGACCTTTGTTAATTTTTTGGGCAATGGAATCAATTTGTGAAATGGTGGACGAAAGTTCACGAATCACAACCTCAATATGTGCTTTTTTAAGCGAATCCGAGATTGAACCCAGGTTTGACATTAATTTGTCGAGGTCGGTCTTGTTATTATCAAGTGTTTCGGATAGATTGTCGAGATGGCCAAGTATATGGTGTAAACGTGAAGTTTCGCCGGTCATAAAATTATCGAGGGTAGCTGTGGTATGTTCCAGGTTGATAAAAGCGTTTTTAATACCTTCAACAATAGTACTGAGGTCTTTTTTCCCACCCTTGCCCAGGTATAACTGGAGGTCATTCATCACATTATCAATGGCAGTAAGCAGGCTCACTGCTTTTTGTTTAATGGGATCAATCACACTGCTCACAGATTCTACAAGGCCCATCTCTGTTTCGCCAATCAGTGTGTCGGTACTTTTGGCATTTTTTTTATCAAGCCCCAGTTTCAGCTCAATTGCTTTTGCTCCGAGGAGATCGGTATTAATGATCTTTGCCCTGGTATCTGAAGGTATCAATACCTCTTTTTTAACTGAAAACTTTACCAGGATAAACCTGCCTTTCTGATTGGTGATGGTAACCCGGTCAACTTTTCCTACTTTATATCCGTAAAGCAATACAGGATTTGATTCTGCAAGGCCATCCAGCTTTTCATAGTAAGCATAAAAGATATTCGGGGAATTAAACAAACTTAACCCCCTTAGCATGTTGTAACCCAGAATTAAAATCACAAGGGAAACGATTGTAAAAATACCTACCCTTGTTTCGTTGGAAATCTTCACCATTATTAATTTAATTCAAAACTAAAGGATTTTAAGCTGATATAGAAGGGATTTTGATAAAAAAATCATTAATATAGATCAGAAAGCCCGGGACGTATCTTATCTGGCACTTAATTCCAGTTCGGATTTAAACTCTTTAAAGGCTTTGAAAACTGAATTTGCAATGTTTGTCTGACCTGAATCAGAACAGAGATACTTTCTTTCGTCGGGATTGGATATAAATCCTGTTTCAATAAGGATGCTGGGCATAGCTGTTTTCCAAAGTACCAGGAACCCGGCTTGTTTTACTCCACGGCTGTTCCGCCTTGCCCTGAGTTTCATTTGATTTTCAACCTTTGATGCCAGGTTCAGGCTTTGATCAAGGTAAGCATTCTGATACAATGAAAAAATGATATGTGCTTCAGGAGAATTCGGATCAAATCCATCGTATTTTGCCAGATAGTTTTCCTCAAGTATGACCACCGAGTTTTCCCTTTTTGACACTTCCAGGTTGGATCCGTTTTTTTCGATACCCATGGCATAGGTTTCAGTACCGATCATTTTTTCGAGTGGCCCGGTATTGCAATGGATTGAGATAAAAACATTTGCCTTATTCCTGTTAGCAATATTAGCACGCTCAAATAACTCAATAAATTCATCTGAATCGCGGGTGTAAATAACCCGAACATCCTTCAGGTTGTTTTTGATCAGTTTGCCTAATTTGAGTGCTATTGCCAATACAATGTCTTTTTCATAGGTTTTACCATTAACTGCCCCGGGATCTTTACCACCATGCCCGGCATCGATTACAATTGTTTTGACACGAAAATTGCTTGAAGTATATTTATGCTGCCCAAAAGTAGAGAGAGAAATAAGAATGAAAACAACAACGGTTGCCTCAAACAATCTGATTAACAGGAATTTCGACCAATATTTATTTTTTAATTTCATGCTCAGTGTTAGATACTTCCAAATCCGTACCAGACGAAATATAGAAGCCGGTTATCAGTCAGATTCTCCCAAAATGTCTAATTTTGAACAGTTTCTGTTGATGCAAATTTAAGATAATAAAGGATTGTTGGTCTTTATAAGAAAATATTTTCTCCTGTGGATAATCCTGATACTTGTGTACCCTCACAAGGTTCAGGCATATGATTGTGCAAAAGAAAACAGGTATCAAATCATCCCCGACGACACCATAAAGCCAAAAGATACATCATCGGTTCGAAATATAGATACTTTCCTGAGCAAATCAGCAATAAAAACAGAGATCCAGTATTCTGCCACAGACTCGATACCTATGGATTTTAAAAGCAATATTCTCATGTTATACGGCAAAGCTGAGGTCACATATGGTGATATAAAACTGAAAGCGGCAATAATAAAAATCGACTGGAAAAACAGCCTGCTATA
>Ga0182027_10009739_pt1 | contig 13757 bp, 20 predicted proteins | sample 712E1DmetaG_FD_121300 | JGI IMG/M metagenome (GOLD analysis project Ga0182027, IMG submission 121300) | Permafrost microbial communities from Stordalen Mire, Sweden - 712E1D metaG (Illumina Assembly) | ecosystem: Environmental > Terrestrial > Soil > Wetlands > Permafrost | place: Sweden...
ATGAATGAATCCGTCTGAACATAAGTCTTTGCCATCACCAATGGCTGAATATGTTACATTGTTTCCCCAAACACATTCATTGCTTTCACCTTTTCTGGTTTTGTTATCCTGGGTTGTGAGTTTGTACAGTTTCATTGTCATTTATGCTCCTGGATCACAACTACTAAAATCTTCAGAACACATATCAACTGCCATAATGTAAGATCAATTATGGCAGTGCAGACACAAATAGTGAATATCAGACCGTTCATTTGATTCCCAAAGAATCGGCGAACTTCTTCATCAATGTTAAGATTTCCAATTCGCGATTACGAACTTCAAGAATTGAATTGTTCGTTGCAACCAATTCTTTCGTAGTAACAGTTTGAACTGACATAACATTATTGATCATGGTAATGAGATTTCTGATCTCGTGCTTCATTTCCATGTTATGTCGTTCATTCATTAATTCAGCAGCTTTCATGATAGCATTCAAATCTTTCTGCGGAATCAACACATTCTGTGTCTTGTGATTCTTGATTGTCAATGCCTGTTCTTCATTGATACGTTTCAGAAGTTTGATTTCATTTTCTTGCTTGGTCAGTTGGGTTTGAATCATTGTCATCATCCCATCTAAGCCAATGGGAGCCGGAGTGATAGTTGACGAAGGTGGTTGTTGTTGAATCACGGCGGTCACTTTTGGTAATGCATTTTGAAGCAAGTCGGGCGATTTGATATGAATCGCTGATGTCGTCGGAAAGAACTTATTCATAACAGCGATTGCCTTACGACTTTTCTCATTCCATTTGTAAAATAACATCGTCCCACTTTTACAGCGTTCTTTCTTTATAGTAACAATTTCATGTTCTTGATAGATATTCAACAGATGCTTAATATTCTCTGAATGCACCACATTCTTCAGTTCTCGCGATGAAGTCCAATCTTTCTTATCATATATCGCTTTCAACAACGCAACGTGATTTATGAATGCTTTAGTCTTCAAAAACGAAAAATCCGCTACCATAATTGGCTCCTTGTCATTTTTCAAATTCATTGTTTGTAATGCAGATGCTCGGATAGGTTTCAATGCGCTATTACCTTGAAAATATTCTTTGATGATTCGTTGAGAATCACCGCTAGCAAGATTCATCTTATAGTGCCATTGGCCGACTTGTTTTATCTTCTGCAAAACCCCGAGCGTAACATAATTATATAACGTCGGGTATATATTCTTCATATCCTTGAATTGTAATTTTATTGTCTCCAAACCAACCCAAGAATGATCATGAATGAATTCCAATAATTGAACTGTATCTTTCTGCATCATAAAATTATCCTTTCAAATTTTTCAATGCTTCATTGAGCATCGCCTTTGGATTTAACATCTTATCATAAGCTGCTTGGGTGTAAGTTCCGCCAAGATTAACATCATCTCTTACGCCAACTTGAAGATATGGAACATGACAACCAATAACATTGCCAGCAATATAAGTGAAACCCGCTGCTGTAATTGCATACCACATATCGGAAATCTGTTTTGATAGCAACTTTTCCAATTCTGTTCGATCGTCCATAATTACACCTTCAAAATGAACTTGCACAATGGAACCTCTTTAAGGTTGCCATAGTTCATGTGGTATTTGCATTCAGCAATGAGATCCATCAAATGCCATGCTTTTTCTGCCTTTATTTTATCCCAAAGTAAATCGAAAATAATGTCAGGATCACCAGCCAATACCAATTTAATCCTGTCTTCACTTCCTTTTCCCTTTATATCAGCCAATGTCATCTTAGAAATCTCAAGATCCACCGTCTTGGTATTTCCATCTAACATTCCAATTGCATCACGAAGATCCCCTTTTGACTTTTTTGCAATGGTAACATATTCCATATCTGGTCTTTCTGGAAGTTTCTCGATGATGGCAATCTTTTTGAGACGGTTTGCAATTGTCTTGATGTCCAATGGACCAAACTCGTACTTGACAAATCTTGAACGAATCGCTTCAATCAACTTGTATGGATAATTACATGCAAAGATAAACCGTGTTATCTGTGAACATGTTTCAAATGGTCGTCGTAGACATGCTTGTGCTTCGGCAGTAATCATGTCTGCTTCGTCCAAGAATATGATTTTATAAGGATGATTCAATGGACGACGTTTAGCAATGTCAATGATGCTATCACGAATGAAATCAATGCCGCGATCATTACTAGCATTAAACTCAAAGAAATTTTGATTCTTGTCTTTTCCATATATCTCACTTGCAATACAATGTGCGACACAAGTTTTTCCCGTTCCCGGTGCGCCATAAAACATCAAATGTGGAATTCCATCGGGAGATTTGATCTTTGCTTGTAATTCGGCAACAATACTATCACGCCCGACAAGCTCTGATAATTGAACAGGTCTGTGCTTTTCACTCAACATGTTTATTCCTTATGCCCAATTGGGCTTAATTGTTTTGGTAAATTTTTGAAATGAATCTTCTTGATGATCAATGTGATCAGCTTCATATTCAAGTTTGCAAGCAACGTTGCAAAACTCTTTACCTTCAGTCAAATCATTGCCACAATTCTTACATTCCATGACTACTTCTCTTTCTCCTTCTCTTTCTTTGGATAATTCCACTTGAGATATTGGATATCTTGTGGTTGAAGTTCAAAACAAAGAATGCCGTGGATCACTTCGGGATTTATTTTCCAGAAGTGATCCGCTACATTTGATAGAACTTTCTGATTGTGAGTATTCAGTTTGTGATAGTTCGAAATCAACGAACGCATCGGAACGAGAAGATTTGGTTTCTTTGCATTCAAGTAATCAAACAACTTCTGACGATTATCAGCATTGATAATCATTGCTGCCAATTCGAATGGTGACTCGTCCTTGCTCTTTAGTGCGTCAAATACTTTGATGTTCTTGTTTCTGAGTCCTTTTACCAACGTATTTTCATTGGTAATGACTCTGATCTCGCTAGTAGCATTATTGGCAATTGTAACTAACAGCTTTTGTGTAAGTCCATGTTCTTCTGCGAAGATTACATGAATCTTACCTTTATCAAACGCTGTATTGGCAAGGATGCCAGCATTGATCGTTCTCACTACAACTTCATTCTCTTTTAACTTATAGTCAGAAGTAACGATAACTTGAATCATAAATCAAATCATAACGTCCCGAACAGATTTACGTCAATGATCTGTCGAACAATCGACTGGAAAGACACCCCCCGCTGCTTTGCCTTTGCGTTGATAGCTTCAACTTGTTGGTTAGAGAACGTAACAAGTCGTCTCCTCTCTGTTGACTCCACAAAAGAATCTTCTGGAGCCGAAACCACAACGGGATCTTCTGGTTTATTTTCATCATGCATATTCATGCCCTCCTTCAAGGCATATATCAAATATACATCAATAAGTATCTTTTGTCAATTATCAATTTCTTGATGATAAAAATGTTTTCATGACTTTCTCTTCAATATCACCTTCTATTTCTTCAAGTATCTCTGGACTGTCAATATTTTTAATAGCCCTATTAATTATGTCTTTCTTTTCAAGAAGATTCTTATAGATAATTTCTTCTACCGTATCTTCAGTGCAGAAGTTGTAAACAGCAACATCCGTGTCTTGGCCAGTTCTATATGTTCTTCCAATGCGCTGTTCAAGTGTTGTTGGTTTAAGTGGGTGTTCCCAATTAATTACTATCTTTGCACATTGAATATTTTGACCATAATTAACCTTGTCAGTACAAATAAGACATTTAATATCTGGATCTGCCTTGAATTTATTTACTGATACTGTTGCCTCTTCTTTAGTATCTCCAGATACTTCAATAAATTTTAATCCTTTTGAAGTAAGAAAATCACCAATATATTTCATTGAACATTTATAAAAACTGAATATCAATACTTTTGATGAAGTTTGAGTGAGTATATTTTCTAACATATCCAACTTGGGACTATCTGTCACCTTCTCCCGTGTTGGATCGCAAAGGAACTGACGACAAGCATGATACTTTGCAGAACCTTCAGTTTCCCGAAGAAAAATATCCTCGTAGGCATCTTTGGCCTTTGGGGTCATCGTGAAGAAAATATCATTAATAGAACACTTAGTCGGAAGCAAAAGCGGGCATCGGATAACCAAAGGTCTAGCCAGTCTTTTCAAATCTCCCAGATTCTCCTTTTTGAATCCGGTGGCCTCTGTCTTCCAAATGAGTATTTGTTTTTTATTTTTATATATCTTCAATGCTTTTGTTTCAAACTTGATAAAGTTAGATTCAAAGTATTTCTGACCACCGAGAGTAATTCCTTCATCTAACATCTTAAAAACAGGATACAAGTCGAATAATTTATTTTCAATGGGCGTTCCTGACATAGTTAAACGATATTTGGGATTCCATTTTGTTAGCATTTCAAAGAAGTTAATTGAACGTTGTGCTTCAACAAAATTCTTCATGTAATGAAATTCATCGGTGACGATAGCGTCTATATTAAGATTTCGAAGATAACTGTAATCATAAAGACATTTTTCATAATTAGTAACAAGAAAATTAATATTATCAAAACCAGCAAATTTTCTATATTGTTCGTTGCGTTTAATCTTGATCTGTTTCTGTATTTGAACGATCCCATCTTTTCCAAAGAATTTTATATAATCCTCATAGTAATTTCTAACCAATGGTGCCGGTGTCAGAATCAATGCTTTCCGAATCCATCCCTTGGAGAGAAGATACTTGAGAACTAGATTCGCAACGAGCGTTTTTCCGGTGCCAACTTCGTTTGCAATAAGCACACGTCTGCCATAGATAGAGAAGACAACGGTATCTCTCTGTCCCTGTGTAAGTTTGAAACCTGAATCTTTTTCGAAGGTGTTAAGGAAATTGATAATATCGGAAATTTCAAGAGTTTGTGGATAATTACCTAATTTGATTTGTTCTAATGTTAGTCGTTTCTGAGAGATGATCTTATGGACCTGTTTTAACTGGTCGCTGAATCGCGTTGGATATTTGAGAAGTTTACATGCTAGTATTAATTTATCCAATGATATGAACGGAATACTATAAGTATTGCCAACTAATGTTGGACAGAAATTAAATGTAGTTACTGACTTTAATTTAATGAATGATTCATTTGCTTCTTCATGAACCAATAGATGAGAATTTTTATAATCAATAAACATTTGAATATGCTGATATCAGATGATATCACTCCTTCTTTTGGAAACTTCAAACCCCGAAGGGGTTGGAACGGTTATCGTTGACCAATAGTCGTTTAATATCTTGTCGTTAAATACGTTGTAGGATGATCGTACAATGATCAAATATAGATCAGCACAGAAAAAAATGGCAAAAAAAGGGGTCATGGTTTTTGGTAACCCTTGAAATCGATCGTACTCCTGCATCAACACAGAATCTTGAAAAAACGATATAGACTGGTGGCTCGTCCAAGGGTTCATGGTTTTCGTCATCAAGGGGTCATGGTTTTTGGTAACCCTTAAATTACTCACTTTTTATCCCTAATACCATTTCCAGACCTTCATTAGCTGGTGTATTTTCTTCATTCAAGGGGTCATGGTTTTTGGTAACCCTTGAAATTTCTTCATTCAAGGGGTCATGGTTTTTGGTAACCCTTGAAATTTCTTCAGTATCGTCTGAAAGTTGTATTTTATTAAATGCATCAATTGAAATTAAATGATCGTAAAGTTTGCGAGTATATTTATCAAAACTATTATGAAAAAACATTAAATATATTGGATAAACACTATGAAGATATGAAGAGGGATGAATAATTGCCAGATAGTTATTTACTGACAGAAGATCTATGGCATCCCGTATTGTATTTTTGGACATTGTTCCTCCAAAAACTTCTACGATTTGATCTATTGTAATGTCAGAAATAGCAATTATTTCTGTATTCCAAACATGTGACATCATTATTGGATATATTAATTTTGCTGAATTTGATAGATTTTTATCTTTATAAGTTGCACGGCATGTTCGATCATATTCATTAATTCCAATCACTATTTGCCGCAACTCGTCGGCTTCCATTTGGAATAATTTTTTTTGTTCTAATAGAAACCCTTGTTCGTCGATTCGGGCTTTGAATAACTTAAAGATTTCTCTTTTAAGTATTCTATGACGTTTACAAAAACCATTTAATTGATTCATAGAATCATCTCAATTATATATACTATTGATATCATATTGAATTTCACTTTTACTCAAAAAATCTATTATAAGTTCTTTATTATAATTAATAGAAATAGGATTTACAATTAAATATATCGGAATACTAAAGGTAAGTTTTTGAGTCAATTTAATTATACATCCCGTAGCGATGAATCGTTTAATTGACCGTCCTATTGTTCTTTCATTAACATTAAGAATTTTTGCCAATGATTTATATGATTTCCTAACTATAAAATATCCATTGTATTTTTCAGCCTTTCTCAATAGTATTTTGAGAATGGTAAAATCCGTTGTTGAAATCTTCCCAGTTGCGATCATTCTATATAAATCATCAGAACGAAGTTTTGGATATTCCATGATTGCCCTCCGACAAAATTGTCACCGTATTAAATTGTCCTATGTTACTGCCGATTTTTTGTCATGTCAATACTCCTTCCTGGAAAACTAGGCACAGTTCCTCATATCAAAAAATTGATAATTGCATTCGTCCATGTTCCCTGGTAATATAAATATATGAAGCGCGAAGAGTATAAGCAGATTCGTATAAAATCCCTCTTCTCTAAGATCCTTTCAGAATGGAACTATGTTAGATTCATGAGAAGCATGTACGAAGCTGACAAAGAAAAGACTCCATTGAAAGTCGAGATCCGAGACAAAGAAAAATTGAACGCGATCGTGATTCCACAATCTTTACTGGAGATTCAACGGAATCTTCTTTCTCCAATGGACGGCCTTATCAGTTCTATCCTTGCCGCGTTTGACATTGAATACCGTTTGGGTTATACTCGAAAGCTCAAAGGTCTATTGAAACTTGTTCATGACTACTCTGGACTTTCTACTGTTGAAAAAAGCAAACTCGTAGAGTATTTGCTAACAAATTTGAATAATGATGGAGCGTTATCATGAGTGATATCATCACCAACATTGACCAGTTTGAAAAGATCGATCTCAATGTTCCTGAAACAAAAGCAAAAGAAGTAACCGACATTGTTGCTATCGATGATATTCCATCGTTGGATAATTTGAATCTTGATGATATCGAGAAACAACAACCAACAGCAACACTCCCACCAGTAGAAGATGTTCATACTGAACTGAAAAATGCCATCAGTACCAAACTGGAAGATCTGGATCTTTCACTTGATGGTCTTGATATTCCAGCGGTAGAAATCAAAACTATTCCGGTTGCGGCTCCTGTCATTGAACCGATTCCTGAAAAGTTGGAACCAGTTGTCACTACTCCGGTAGTGACAACTCCCATTGTTACTACTGGAACGACCGTTCCTGAAACACAAGAAGTGCAGAGAATCAAACGTGGCCGCAAACCAAAGGAACAAACACCCGAGAAACCAGAGAAGGCATTGAATGGCCGTTGGTTCCCTGAGTTTGATATCTCTCTGGTCAAGATGACAAAGTATCAGACACGACATGTCAATCGTACCAAAGAAGAACTTGACGAATTAGCCGCATTGATTGCGTCGCAAGGACAGATTGAACCTGTTCATATTCATCTGGAAAACAATATATATGAACTGATTGCAGGTTTTGGAAGAACACAAGCATTATTGTCTTTGAATGCAAAAACGATCAAAGCCATCATCTATGAGAATCTTGACCAGTCTGATCTTACCATGATTTCTGCTGGTACAAATACTGGTAGAGTTCAACTGAGTGATTGGGACAAGATCGCATCGCTTGGAACATTTGCAGCAGCAAATCCCAATATTCCCACTACATCAGCCAATTTGAATGAGAAGACTCTTCTCAAGATATTTGGATTGAGTCAATCAACAATATACAACTACGTACGTTACTTCGAGTATTTCAGCAAGAAACCGGCATTTATTGATGTGCTGAAAACTATTCGAATTCCAATGTATGTCATCTCTGGTATTTTTGACAATCGAGATGAATTTAAGAACGAAGATATCTTTGTCGGTTTGATGAAGAATTCATATGCTCTGAACAAGAAAACATTCGATGCCATGTTGGATCAACTGGTATCAGAAGAAAGAACGAAATTGCAGATTCAGAAAGACGAGATCGCACTTCGGGGATTGGATGCCAAACCAAGTGTTCCCGATGAACTCCCTGATTTGGACCTTGGAACTTCTACTGGAATCACAACAGAAGGCAAGGACGAAAATCAACATCATGTAGACGAGAATCTGAACAAGATCACCAAAAACATCGACGAGATCAATCGGTTGATGACAGAATTGCTCGTTATGGAAAATCGTCACCTTTATATCAAGCAAGATAAGATGACAGTCATTCAAAAGCGTCTGAATATCATTGCAAAAGTTCAACTTCAACTGTTGGGGTAATAAAATGGAAACGAATACTGAGCGCATTACATTCAAGGTTGTGTCTATTGGATCTTTCATGCAAGTAATGGAAGACCAAGTAACAATTCTCAATCGCCCCGCAATCTTTCTACCAGAATCAAAGAAGAAATGGGGCAATGAATATATCCTATTTCATGACAAATTTCGGGATGATATTATTGGAATGACTTTCTATGGAAAGTTCTTCCAAGATAAGAAAAAGAAACAACAATTCATTCGCTTGTTTGATGCGATTGAAACGCCAGTGATTCCTGATTACCATATCGTCTGTGTGAAACACAAAGGTCTACAGTTTGATAGATGGAGTGATTTCATTAAAGACGATCCAAAGTCTTATTCGGCGATATTTTCTACGGCATTCCATTGGATGGAAGACAAGGGAGAATATGATTGTGAAACAATCATGCTCGTCAAAGATGGCGATGGTTATGTAATGGGAGACAAGGAATTCCACTTCAATCCTGATAATTGTTTGTTTGAGGAAGTTCCAGTTGAAGTAAAATGATCGAAGTAATTGTTCAGTCAAAAGCAGAATGTTTGGACTGTCTTCATGTTTGGGAAGCAGTCCATCCATTAGCTGCTGATGATCTTGAATGTCCTAACTGTTATAGTAAGAATACAATCAGAGTTGATCCATCATGGAATTGAGATTGAATGCGAAACATAATATTAAAATTATTTGATGAAGCAGAGAAATGGTATCAGGACAGTGGCAAAGAAATTATAGCATTCTGTCCATTTCATGATAATTCCAGAACGCCATCTTTTTCTATCAATGCAGATAATGGATTTTTCCATTGCTTTTCATGTGGTGCTTCTGGTAATTTAGAAAAATTTGCATTCAAATTAACTGGCCGAAAGATTAATATCAATGAAATCCTAGATGAATTAGATGTATTCAATAGACAACTAAATCAAATGCTAACAAATACTGCTGTTAATCTATCCAAATTTCAATCTACTGAGATGAGCGCATTTTCTTGGATATGGCGAGCAGAACAATCCAATTTTGTTCCTGCATTAGAGGTAAAAGAATCCAGAGAGTATCTATGTGTTAAACGCAAACTTCCGCCAGCAATGGTTCAAATCTATGATCTTCGATACGCAAGAATTGGACGATATAAAGGTCGTGTAATAATACCATATTATAAATCCGATAAATGCATAGGATTTAATTCACGTCTTATTGATTGTCCACCAGATGGTAAACGTTATATCTATGAAATAGATAAAGACGAATTCCAGGGGTATATCTATGGTAAAATGATTTCATCGGCTCAATGTATTTTAGTTGAAGGTCCGTTTGATTTACTAACAATGAGATCATTAGGTTATCATCAAACTATATCAACGTTATCTACCACTGTTAATTCACATCACATAATGAATCTTATCCCATGCAAACAAATCATTTTCTGTTTTGATTCCGATGAAAATCAAGCCGGTCAACGGGGAGCAATGAAAGCAATCACCCAATTATTGTCAACATTTCCAGACAAGGAAATTTTCAACGTGGAACTTCCAATGGGGAAAGATCCAAACGAATGCACTCCTGAAGAACTGAAAGAAGCATTCAACCGAATAAAACGAATTCGATTAAAGATCAATGAACAATTTTAACACCTTTTTAACACCTTGTCCAATTGCAAGACCAACGCCCATATCCAGAATGCGCTGAATAACATTTCTACGTTTCTGGTTTCTGAGTTGTGATACCAGACTGTCATTGTTCTTTCGGAGTTGATCAACCATTGTTTGAGATGTTTGAATAGCTTCTTTATACATCGACATTGCTTCCAAACGTGCTTTCTCAAGATCCTTATATTGATTGATCATTTCTGACTGATATGCTCTGACTTCTTTCAGATCAGTCACAAGAACTCTATATTCGGCCACCAATGCCATTGTCTTTGATGCTGCATCAAGTTTCTCTTTGAACTTGTTCAGTTCATCAAGAGTCAAGACAATAGAATCGACTGGCGCTTTGTATGTTGCTTCGGCGTTGATTGTGTCAAATCCAAAACATGGATTCAACACAAACAACACTAGAACAACTCCGAGAATTCCAGCTACATAATCTCTTGCTTGAGCGAGGGTTTTCAAGGGAGCGCCACAAGTCATGGTTTGTAGACGGGCAATTGTCGCTTCGGAACGGATAGTTTTCGTTTCGGCTGCGTTGAGTTTCGTTTCCGTCTTCGCAATCTCAGAAGTGATGGTTTGAGTTTTTTCCACAGATCCTCCGGCATTGGATATTTCGGTGTCGAACTTGGCTTTTTCATCGTTAATTGTTCCTTGTGATACTGGCTGTGTTACTTTTGGTGATCTCCACACATAAACAATAGCGCAAATAACGATGATAACCAAAATACCAAATGCCAGAGAATTCATGAGAAACTCCTTACTTGATAGAAAGCGTCACGTCGGTAGGCGTTTCCGCAATATGTGATTTGACGAACGCGACGACATGTGCTTGCACAGAATGAGCAATGAATGATTCCAGAGAACTTCCGAAAAAATACTTCTCCAGCGTTGGAATTTCAGGACCGATCATTTCCATTGCTTTCTTCGTCAGATCACCAATGATCTTGAGGATAGTATCGTGATCGTGTTTACCCTCTTTGATTGCCTGAACAACTTCTTGACTAGCAAGTTGAGCTTCGGCAGCAACAATTGTCTGAACAATCGTCCCGAGTTTCTCGAAAGCATCTTTCACGCGAAGACTGATCTTTTCAGACAGGTGTTTTGCTGACCAGTTCTCGATCAGAATGAGCAGCGATGGAATCAGATCTGGTAATGCCAGAAGAATTCCCATCACAATTGATGCTTCCAACAGCGTCAGCAACCCTGACGCATGATTCAGAACGACAAGAATAGCCCACTTGATCCAGACTCCGGCTGATGTCAAAAGCGTTCCCATTGTTACTCCTTCTGAATTGGTTTTCTTCCTACATGTTGTAACCACTTATGAGTCAGAACCATTGGTTCAAATTTCCATTGTGGTTCATATTCTTTTGTGACGACATCAAAACCAGCATTGAGAAGATGCTCAATCCAAGCACGTTCAGACAACGCAGAAACATGTGTCGGATCATGATGATTGTCGCCTTCAGATGGAACCGAAAAATAAACAAGTCCACCTGGACGAAGAATTCTGAAGAATTCCTTGAATGTCTGTGGGAGTTTATCACTTGGAACATGTTCAAGTGTTTGTGATGCATGAACAAAATCACACGATTGATCGGAGCATACAAAGTGTTCACCATCCCAAATATGAAGCCGTTCTTTCATGTTCTCAAATGGACAATTATCTTTATACCATTGGTCAATTTCTATTCCAATAACATCCATTGCATGATCGATCATTGCCGAAGCCATTGAACCAAGATTACAGCCGAAGTCCAGAACTTGTTTTCCTTTCAAATGAAAAAGACGATCCAGATATTCGGAATACATCTTTTGCCAATCACCTTTATTGGCGTAGTCCAATTGATGGATAGAAGTTTTCAAGAAATCATTGTATTCTTTTCCAAATTTCACTGTTTAGCTCCTACGTGTTGTATCCATCCATGTGCTTTGAACATCTTTTCCGATGCCCATTTCTTTGCGTATTCTTCTGTCATATTTGAAAATCCATGATTGACAATAAGATCATGCCATTCTGTCATTTTCAAACAGGAAATATGTGTCGGATCATCACCTTCATCAGAACCTTTCTCTCCTGGTGTTGAAAAATAAAGTACACCATTTGGTTTCAATATTCGATAACATTCTTCGAATATCAATGGAAGAACTTTGCGATCAACATGTTCAAATGTTTGAGAAGAATGAATGAAGTTGAATGATTCATCATTAAAAGGTATCTGAAGGCCGTTATATGATTTAATTCTGCTTGGTTTCAGATTCTCAAATGGACAGTTATCAACATACCATTGGTCGATTTCCAAACCACTGGCATCAATACCAATATCAACCATGGCCGATGTTATTGAACCAAGAGCACAACCAAAGTCCAGAACCGATCCTTTCAAATCAAGAACACGTTTCAGATATTCGACATAAATCTTTTGCCACTCGCCTTTGATTGCCATATCAAAGTGTTGAATGTTCTTTGAAAAATCATAATAATCTTTACCGAATTTCATTGTTCATCAACTCCATCGTAAATTGAATTGGTTCCCCATTTGATATTGTTGATTATATCATAAAGATGTTCACCAGGACACTCCGTAAATGTGAATTCACGATGAGAAAAAATACACTTAGGAATATCAAGATTTGGAAATAAAACTTTAATTTCAATCAATGAACGCTTGAATGCAATTATCATGCCGTTTGTTGGTTCTTCAATTTGAAAATTGCCATATAGAAGTATTCCGATATTATTTGTATTGTTTGATTTAACATGATTTCCAACACAATCAAAATCTCTTCCTTCCCAAACTTTCCCTTCTCTGTCGATAATTAAATGATAAGCAATATCGTTCAATTGTAATACTTTCATATCGTGCTTCTGTAAAGCTAACATGGTTTCAATTCCGTCAAATCCATACATTTGTTTAGCAGAAATATCTTCATCAAATCCAATGAAATGATGAACCGTTATTCGTTGAGGAATTTGTTTTTCAAAAAATGGCCGACGTGGGAGTTTGGCCTTCCATTCTTTTCTAGTAATGAAGTCAACGAATTTCATCGGAACAGGGATATAATCTTCAGCAAAGGAATCATACATGTTGATAGGCACGCCCAAAAAAGAATTACAAAGCGATTCCATAGACTTTTCTCTTCCTCACCAATCAGATACATGATCCGAGGAAATCCATTTAACATGTTAAGAAAAACACTGGAAGCCATCGTAATTGGATAATCATTACCCCAATCTAATTTAACCGTTCCATTTTGCTTATCTTCAGATAAAAATACAATCCAATGTTCATTCATCAACTTAGTATAAAACGTATCGCCGAAATGAATCAAACAACAACATCCAGGTTGTGGAGTATCAATCAAACGAAATTTGAATCCATTATTTTTCAGAAACAAGAAATGCATTCCTGGAAAGTCAAACAGATTATCAAGGAACGAATTAAAGTTTTTCCATTTAACAGGCCATTCGCCTTTTATGGTTTTGATATCTGATTGTAAAGCTGATGCCAACATTGAAGGACCGCAATCATAACTATTTTCCATTGCGGTGTTCTTGTTCGGCAATTCTTCGCCAGAATTCATTTCCTAACCTTTTCGGAGATCGG
>Ga0182027_10009740_pt1 | contig 13757 bp, 11 predicted proteins | sample 712E1DmetaG_FD_121300 | JGI IMG/M metagenome (GOLD analysis project Ga0182027, IMG submission 121300) | Permafrost microbial communities from Stordalen Mire, Sweden - 712E1D metaG (Illumina Assembly) | ecosystem: Environmental > Terrestrial > Soil > Wetlands > Permafrost | place: Sweden...
ATCTGCGTCCAACCTCCTTCACCAAGGCGGCAACCCCTTCGCCCTCAAATCCAGCCAGTTCAACCCACCCACCCGCCTCATCCCTCCGAGGTAGTTTGGCGATGCGGCTATTCCTCAGTGCTGCATTGCTTGGGAATGGCTTGCGCCGCTGGGAAGGGCGGGGGTATGCTGCGCGCGTCAGAGTGGCGCCGGATGGCGCGCTCGCTTAACCGATCTCAACATTTAATCGCATGAAATCGAGAACTCTATCCACCTTCGCCTTTGCGGCCCTGGCCGGCGCGGTCTCCTGGATTGCCGCCCGCGCCTCCGCGGCGGACTCCGGCCAGCCGCAGTATTACGAACTGCGGGTGTACAGCACCAAGTCGGAACAGCAACAAAAGCTGGTGAGCGACTACTGGCAAAACGCGGCCGTCCCGGCCTATAACCGCATGGGCATCCAGCCCGTCGGCGTCTTTACGGAGTTGCAAGACTCGCCCACCAACAAGATTTATGTCCTGATCCCGTGCGATTCCCTGGAGGTCTTCGCCGCCATCCCGGCCCGGCTGGCCGCGGACGCCGCCTACCAGGCCGCCGCCGCCCCGATCATGGCCCTGCCTCCAACCAACTCGCCTTTTGAACGCATTGAAAGCTCCTTGAACGTGGCATTTGACACCATGAAAAAACTGGCCGCGCCGCCGTCGTCGGCGGGCAAGACGCCGTGGATTTTCGAGTTGCGCACCTACCAGAGTCCCAGTGAAACCTGGGGCCTGAACAAGGTTCGGATGTTCAACAGCGGCGAGACGGACCTGATGAAGGAGGTCGGGCTGTGCCCGGTCTTTTTCTCCCGGACGCTGGTGGGTTCGCAGATGCCGAACCTGACTTACATGCTTTCGGGCGAAAACCGTGACGAGCACACCAAACACTGGAAGGCGTTCACCGACTCGCCGGTTTGGAAGAAGCTCAACAGCGACCCGCAATTTCCATCTAAGAACGTCTCACGCATCATTAGCATCTTTTTGAAGCGCACGGCGGCGTCGCAGATCTGACGGCCATCAATAGGCGGCTTGCACGCCTTTGACGGAATGTTTTTTCATCCAGGGCATCAAGGCGCGCAGGCGCTGGCCGACTTTTTCGACGGGATGTTTTTCGCCGGCTTTGAGGAGGGCGTTGTAGCGCTTGTAGCCGCTGTTGTATTCCTGGATCCAGCCTTTGGCGAATTTGCCGGATTGGATGTCCTTGAGGGCGGCCTTCATGCGCTTCTTGACAGAGGCATCAATGATCTTGGGCCCGACGCTGACGTCGCCCCATTTGGCGGTTTCGGAGATGGAGAAGCGCATGCCGCTGATGCCGGCTTCGTTCATCAGGTCCACGATGAGTTTCAATTCGTGGAGGCATTCGAAATAGGCCATCTCGGGCTGGTAGCCCGCTTCCACCAGGGTCTCGAAGCCGGCCTGAATGAGCGCGGAAGCGCCGCCGCACAAGACGGTTTGTTCGCCGAACAGATCGGTTTCGGTTTCCTCCCGGAAGGTGGTCTGGAGGACGCCGGCGCGTGTGGCGCCGATGCCTTTGGCCCAGGCCAGGGCGATTTGTTTGGAGTTTTTGCCAGGGTCCTGGTAGATGCCGATGAGCGAGGGCACTCCTTTGCCTTCCAAGTACTGGCGGCGCACGATGTGGCCCGGCCCTTTGGGGGCAACGAGGACGACGTTGACGTCGGCCGGCGGGATGATGGTCTTGAAGTGAATCGAAAAACCATGGGAGAACAAAAGCGTTTTGCCCGGGGCCAGATTGGGCGCGATGTCGCGCCGGTAGGCTTTGGCCTGTTTGGTGTCGGGAATCGCGACGAAAATAACGTCGGCGCGGCGGACGGCTTCGGCGGTGGTGAGGACTTCAAAACCCTTGGACTGGGCGACGGGAATGGACTTGCTTCCCTCGTACAGGCCGATAATGACTTTGCAGCCGCTGTCCTTGAGGTTGAGGGCGTGGGCGTGGCCCTGGGAGCCGAAGCCCAGGACGGCGAGGGTTTTGTTCTGGAGATGTTTGAGGTCGGCGTCCTTGTCGGTATAAACTTTGGCAGGCATAATGGAATGGTGAATTTTGAATGTGAATGGGGATTACTGCGGGGGCGATGGTTTGCGGGCCAGGGCGATCTTGCCGGTGCGCGCCAGCTCTTCGACGCCAAAGGCGGTCATCAGGGCAAGGAACTTTTCCACTTTGCTTTCGTTGCCGGTGATTTCGATGGTGAGGCTGCGAGGCTGGACGTCCACGATTTTGGCCCGGAAAATGTCGCTCATCTGCATGATCTCGGCGCGGGACTTGGCGTCCACGGAGACGCGCGCCAAAACCAGTTCGCGGTCAATAAAATCATCCTGCCGGAAATCCATCACCTCCAGGACGTTGACCAGTTTGTTGAGTTGCTTGACAATTTGATCCAGGGTGGCGTCGTCGCCGCGAGTGACGATGGTCATGCGGGAGGTGGCGGATTGCTGGGTGGGGGCGACGTTGAGGGATTCGATATTGTAGCCGCGGCCGCTGAAAAGCCCGGCGATGCGCGTGAGCACGCCGAACTTGTTCTCCACCAGCACGGAAATAGTATGACGCATAGATTTCGAAAATAGTCATGGCGGCGGCCCCGGTCAATACGCAATTTTGGGAAAATCCGGCGGGGGATTGGCGGAATCGCCGGCGGAATGCGCTTTTCCTGGTTCTCAGAAATGCGCAAGTGCCTGATGGAACGGCACATTTGAAGGATTTGCCACTCTGCGGCGTGTCAGCGAGCCAGGGTGCCGGCTCAACAATTGTCCGGGGTTTTGCAAGGCAAATCCCACTTCATCCCAGAAAATCCCACTTTGCGCTTGCAGTTCTGCGAGAAGGTGGTAATAATTACGGTGTCGGTGGTTTTAGGCAGAGCATTGAGCATTGTGGAATGAAAGTCGTTGACAATAAGTGTAAGCCAGTGTGGAATTCCGCCAGGATTAACTAAAGTGGCGCGGGCCGCTGTCCGCTGTTGTAATGTATTGATTTTCGACATGCAAACCATTGAGCCAGCCTGGTACTGCGCCAGGACAAAACCAAAACACGAGCATATCGCGGCCTCGAACCTGCAAAAGAAGCTGGGATTGGAAGTGTTTCATCCCCGCTTGCGCATGGAACGCGCGACGCAACGGGGCATTATGCGGGTGGTGGAACCGCTGTTTCCTTGCTATCTCTTTGTTCGATGCCACCTGGCGGAGAGCATGGACAGCATCCGTCACGCGACCGGAGTGAGCAGTCTGGTTCATTTTGGACAGCGGATTCCGGTCGTTCCTGATGAGGCGATTGAGGAACTGCGACAGTGCTTTGAAGCGGAAGAGCCGATGGCGGCGGAGGACGGTTTGTTGGCCGGGGCGGAGGTGACAATCGCCGAGGGAGCGTTTCTGGGTTACTCGGCCATGGTGGTTCGGGCGTTGCCAGCGGTGAGAAGGGTACAAATCCTGCTTGATTTCCTAGGTCGTCCAACTTTGGCAGAAGTGGATCGCAGTTCGTTGAAACTGTTGCATTACCGGCTGGCTGATCGTCTGCCTCAATTAGCGTCAGCGTAGTTCCAAGCGTCAACGTAATTCCATGGCTGTTGCCGCGAGGGTTGGAAGCAGAGCAATCGCAGAACAAATGGCACTTAAGGGCGCAAGGGTGGATGGAGTTCCAAGTTGGCGTGGAAATGACCAGGCCAGCAAGTGCGGAGCTTTGCGCAAAGCTTTATCGTTCTTGGGTTTATACGGAGCCGAATTGAATTATTGCTGGATTTTGGCACGCAGTCACTAATACCAGAGGGTGCTGTCCGCGCAGTTGAGCCTGTCGGATGGGACGAAAAGAATCGGCGGTGCAGCCGGTTGATTGTTTGTATGAATTTTAATGGTAATAATCACTCCGCACAGGAGAGAATTGACGGCGTTTCGGACCGGATCGCGCAAAGCCGGGTGCCGTCGTGGAAGCGTGTTTTGGATTGCACGCTGGTCGTGCTGGCAGCGCCGGTTTGGCTGCCGCTGGGAGCGCTCATAGCGGTCTGGGTGAAACTGGTTTCTCCCGGCCCCGCCCTGTTCCGGCAGGAACGCATTGGCCACATGGGGGCGCGCTTCCTCTGCCTGAAGTTTCGCACCATGAAGGTCAATGCCGACACAGCGGTTCATCGGGAACATCTCAATCATCTGATGACCTCCAACCGGCCGATGAAGAAGCTGGACGCGGCGGGCGATTGCCGGCTGATTCCGGGCGGGCTGTGGCTGCGCGCGCTGGGAGTGGACGAGTTGCCGCAGATCATCAACGTGCTGCGCGGGGAGATGAGCCTGGTTGGGCCGCGACCGAGCACCGGCTACGAGTATGAGATGTTCCAGCCGCTGCACCGCCGGCGCTGCGAGACGCTGCCCGGCCTGACGGGCCTGTGGCAGGTGAAGGGAAAGAACCGGACCACATTTGAGAGAATGATGGAGCTGGACATCGCCTACGTGGAGACCAAGTCGCTGTTTCTGGATGTCAAGATCATAGCCGCCACGCTGCCCGCCATCCTCCTGCAAGTCTGGGATGTTCGAACCGGGCGCAAAGCGCCCGCGGAGGCGCAGCCGGCGGAGGATGCCGTCCGGGCCGGGCCGCAAAGCAGCTCGCGCGGAACGGTTCTCAGGCCCAGAATCCCCGAGTTGGCTCGAGGCCCGGCGCTGAACACGGCCCGTCGCACCGGATTGCGGGCGGGCCCTGAACCGGCGGATGGCTGACTCCCGCCGCGCAAAAAGCGTAAAAAATCACAAAAAAACCACAAGTCCGGCGGGGAATGTGGCGATAAGTGTATAGCAGGAGACACAAATGAGCAAACGAATCAAAGTCGGAGTGGTCGGATGCGGCTATTGGGGGCCGAATCTGGTGCGCAATTTTCGATCCTTGCCTGGATGCCATCTGAACGGGATGTGTGACATCAGCGCGGAGCGGCTGGAGCATCTGAGGATGTTGTATCCCGAGGTGAAGGCGGAGATGAATTACGACAAGATGCTGAACGACGGGAGCGTGGATGCCGTGGTGGTGGCCACCTCCGTCAAATTCCACTTTCCGATGGCCAAGGCGGCGCTGGAGGCCGGCAAACACACCTTGATCGAAAAGCCGATGGCCGCGTCCGCCGCCCATTGCGAGGAGTTGATTGACATAGCCGAACACAACGGGCTGGTCCTCATGGTCGGGCATACTTTCCTTTATTCCCCGGCGGTCAGGAAGATCAAAGAGATCGTGGACCGGGGCGATTTGGGGCAAATCCGCTACATCTGCGCCCGGCGTCTGAACCTGGGCTTGTTTCAAAAAGACATCAATGTGGCGTGGGACCTGGCCCCGCATGACATTTCGATCATCCTGCACCTGCTGCACGAATTTCCTGAAAGCGTCAACTGTTCCGGGAGCGCCCATGTGACGCAAGGGATTGAGGATGTGACTTCGATGTGTTTGAGGTTCACCCATGACCGTTCCGCCATCATCCACAGCAGTTGGCTGGACCCGCGCAAAGTGCGCGAGATGACCATCGTGGGGAGCAAGCGGATGGTGGTCTATGACGACGTGGCGCAGCAGGAGAAGATCCGGATTTTTGACGCCCGCGTGGAGCATCCGCCGCACTACGACACCTTTGCCGAGTTTCACTATGCCTACCATTACGGCGACACTTACTCGCCGTACTTGAAACAGGAAGAACCGCTCAAGTCCGAGTGCCAGCATTTTATTGACTGCATTCAGGAGTCGAAAAGGCCCCTGACTGGCGGCGCCCAGGGCATGGAGCTGGTCAAAATCCTAGAGGCGTCCTCCGCTTCGTTGCGGCAGGGCGGGAGCCGGATTCCATTTGTCCATGTCGAGAAGCCGCGAGTTGCCCAAGCCGGCGCCCATCCCCCGGGAGCCGAGCGCAACAATGGCGGCTCCAAGGCGGACAAGCACCCGCCCGAGACGGCCCGCCACCCCGCGGCCCATCCCGCCGTCACCGCCTAGCGTTTGGGAGATCCCTCTGGCAAAACGCTTATGGCTCATTCCCCGTCCTATCAGATGATCACGCCCGACGTGAAATTGGGCAGGGGCGTGCGCATTTATTCGTTCACCAATTTATACGGCTGCCAGATTGGCTATGAGGTGAAAATTGGAACATTTGTTGAAATTCAAAAAGGGGCCCGCATCGGCCATCGCTGTAAAATATCCAGCCACACCTTCATTTGCGAAGGGGTGGTTTTGGAGGACGATGTTTTCGTCGGGCACAACGTGACCTTCATCAACGATCTCTACCCCCGCGCCACCAACGGGGACGGACAGCCGCAAACCGAGGCGGATTGGAAGTGCATCCCGACGCGGGTGGAGCGCGGCGCCTCCATCGGATCCGGCGCGACCCTTCTGTGCGGGGTGACGGTTGGCCGGCGCGCGATCGTGGGCGCCGGGAGCGTGGTCACGCGCGATGTTCCCGCGGATGCGGTCGTGGCCGGCAACCCGGCCCGGATCATCCGCATGTTGAAAGAAAGCAAGACGGCAAAAGAAAGGATGCCGGCGGCCAGGGTGCGAAAACCAACCAAACGCTGAAGAAGACAGAACCATGAAAGTACCATTTCTTGATCTCAAAGCCCATCACGAACCGATCCGGGAACAACTGGATGCAGCCATTGCCGAGGTGATTGACGCGGGCGCATTTGCCGGCGGCCCGTTTGTCGCGAAATTTGAAAAGGAATTTGCCGCCTATTGCGGGGCGGCTCATGCCGTCGGCGTGGGCAACGGGACCGATGCGCTCTGGTTCGCGCTGCTGGCGCTGGGCGTGGGGCCTGGCGATGAAGTGATCACGGTGCCCAGCACCTTCATGGCCACCGTCGAGGCGATCAGTATTTGCGGGGCGCGTCCGGTTTTTGCGGACATTGATGAGACGACTTACACCCTGGATCCCGGCTGGCTGGAAAGAGCCATCACGCCCCGCACCAAGGCCATTGTCCCGGTTCATCTTTTCGGCCAGTGCGCGGATATGGACCGGATTCTGGAAATTGCCGCCAGACACCGCCTCCCGGTGATTGAGGATGCCTGCCAGGCGCACGGGGCGACTTACAAGGGCAGGAAAGCCGGCACGATGGGCGTGGCGGGCTGTTTCAGCTTCTATCCGGGCAAGAACCTCGGGGCGCTGGGCGAGGCGGGCGCGGTGGTCACCCATCAGGCCAAACTGGCGGAAAAAATGCAGGTTCTCCGCGACCACGGCCAGGCGCGCAAATACTACCATTCCCACATCGGCTGGAACGGCCGCATGGACGGCATCCAGGCGGCGGTCTTGAGTGTCAAGCTAAAGCAACTGGATGTTTGCAACCTGCGCCGCCGTTCCCATGCCCTGCTTTACGACCAGCTTTTGGGGGAAACCGAAGAGGTGATCATCCCCGCGCAGGGCTGTTACAACCAGAGCGTTTATCATATTTATGCCGTGCGGGTGAAAGACCGGGACCAGGTGCTGCAATCCATGGCGGAGAAAGGGATCTCCTGCGCCATTCATTATCCGATTCCGGTGCATCTGCAAGAGGCCTATCGGTTCCTGGGCCGCGAGCGGGGCAGTTTTCCGGTGGCGGAAAGGTGTGCCGACGAGTTTCTTTCCCTTCCCATGTTCCCGGAAATGACCCGGGAACAAATCCACGCCGTGGCGGACGAATTGAAACTGTGCCTCAGCGCGGCCAGGCCGCAGGCTGGGTGCGCCCGGTGACTTCCAAGGTTGATCTCCAAGCCGTGTCCACGCCGGCTTATGAGCGGCTGGAGGGGTCTGCCATCGTCAACCCGCTTCAGCAACCGGAATGGGACCAGCTTCTGGCGGCGCACCCGGAGGCGTGGTTCTTCCACGGAACGGCTTGGGCCAGGGTGCTGCAGGAAACATACGGGCATCGGCCCGTTTTTGCGGCCCGTTTTGGCGGGGGACAATTGCGGACCCTGCTTCCCCTGATGGAAGTCTCCAGCCCGTGGACGGGGCGGCGCGGGGTATCGCTGCCATTCACCGATTTTTGTTTTCCGTTAAGGGCGGAGGGCCAGAATGCCGGGGAATTGTATGAAACGGCGATGGCGCAGGGCCGCGCGCGGGGCTGGCGATATCTGGAATGCCGGAGCAGCGATGAAGACTGGCCGGGCAGTTCTCCATCGCTGGTTTTTTATGGACATGGGCTTGACCTGGGGGCCGGCGAGGAATCTCTCTATGGGAAGCTGGATGGATCGGTGCGGCGCGGCATCAAGAAAGCCGGGGCTGCCGGGGTGGCGATCCAGTTTGAAAGCAGCAAGGAGTCCGTTGAAACCTACTACGCTTTGCACTGCCGGACGCGCCGGCGGCACGGGCTGCCGCCCCAGCCTTTCCGGTTTTTTGCCAATATCCAGAAGCACATGCTGGCGCAGGGCCTGGGCTTCATCGCCACCGCCCGCTGGGAAGACAAGCCGGTGGCGGCGGCGGTTTTCTTGCATCAAGGCCGGCAGGCGCTCTACAAATTTGGCGCTTCCAACTACGATTTTCAGCATTTGCGTCCGAACAACCTCGTGGTCTGGGAAGGCATCCGCCAATGCGCGGCGCGGGGATGCGAGCGCCTGCATCTTGGGCGCACCTCGCTGGCCAACGACGGCTTGCGGCGGTTTAAACTTGGGTTTGGCGCGCGGGAGCAGGAAATCAGATGTTGCAAATATGATTTTCGCGCCGGGCGGTTTGTCACGGACGTGGACCGGGCGGAAGGCTGGTTCAACCGGATTTTTGCCTGCCTGCCGCCGCCTTTGTTGCGGCTGGCCGGCCGACTGTTGTATCCCCATTTGTCCTGATCGCCAGTCAGCGGGAAAGAAGACCTGAAACCATCATGGCGTTTTTGAGCCGACTGGTGTACAATAGATTCAATGAATCCAAAGCAAACAGCTCCGCCGCCCGCTGTCGGGATGAGCCTGGAGGACATTTACTACATATTATTCCGGCGCAAATGGGTGATCCTGGGCGTTTCCTTGCTGGGCTTTATCGCCGCCGCAGCGGCCTATGCCGCGCGGAAGCCCATGTATAAGTCCGTCGCCGAGATTTATATCGGCTACGTGGCCGATGCGCCGATTCCCGACACAGCCGGCGGGCCGGCCCGTCCCGCGATGGACCCGGGGGCAACCATTCTCGGCACCGAGCTTAAGATTGTGCAAAGTTTCGACGTGGCAAAGCAGGTGGCCGAAGCCATTGGCCCCGCCAGAATCCTGGGGATCACCAGCGCCGGAACCAACTCGGGCGATGTGGACAGAGCCGCCACCATGATTCAGGAGAATTTGGTGGTCGAGGTGGCTCCAATGACCCACATCATCAGCCTCACTTTCACCCACAAAAACCCCGGGATCACCCAACCGGTGCTGGACGAGGTGATCACCAACTACATCAAAAAACACTATGAGATCCATCAGAGGCCCGAAGAGTTCGATCCATACCTGCGTTCGCGGGCCGACGTGCGCAAGATGCGGTTGAACACCACGACGGCTACACTGACCAAGCTAAAAAGCGACACGGGCATTGTTGACATGGCTGAAGAGATGAAGACCTTCACGGTGCATGAGGCGGAGATTAAACAGGAGAACTACCTGGCCACAGCCGAGCTGGACGAAGCCCTGGCCAGAGCGGAGCAACTCAGGAATATGATTCCGCCGAATCGCGGCCAGGCGGTCGCAACCAACGCCAACTTGGCGGCCGCAACCAACGCCAACCAAGCGGCTTCAACCGATGACAGCCAGACGGCCTTAACCAATGACAGCGAGCTTACGGTCGTCCCCCCGTCTCCCGCCGAGCAGGCAGCCTACAATACAGCCCGCCAGCATCTGGCGGACCTTCAAACTCTTGAGGCCAAACTCGAAATGACGTACACCACCAATCAAATCCAGGTCAAAACCAACCTGCTCGACATTGAAGCCGCCGAGGCAAGGGTGAGAGCTTTGGAGAAGGCAACCCCAGGACTTGTGGTGGTCGCGGCGAAGGCGGCAGCGCCCAAAACGGCGGCGGTGGAGTCCAGAGCGACGTCCGCTCCCGGCACGCCCGCCGCGGGTTTGGACCTGGTGGCGGCTTACAATGATGAATTGCAGAACATTGCCGGGATTTCGGCGCGGATCTCCAGACAGACCAACGAACTGGCGCATATCAAGGATCGTGGCTCCAACCTCATTCAATTGGAAGTTACCATTCATGAGCTGGAGAGAAGCATGGCGGCGGATGAGAAGGAACTCGAACAATTTGAGAAGGCCACGGAGGAGGCGGCCATGAGGGAGGAATTGGGACCGGACAAGGTTTCGAGTATCATCGAGAGCGAGCATCCCATCCCGCCGAGCCTTGCCGTGGGGAAACGCGCCAAGGTCGCCGCGGGCATCGCCGGAGGCGGTGTGGCCCTGGGGCTGGGCCTGGCATTTCTATTGGAGATGGTCCTGAATCGCTCCTTCAAGCGTCCGCAGGAAGTCGCGTCCAGGCTTGGGCTGCCCTTCTTTTTGTCGGTCCCCTATCTCAAGAACGGCAACGGCAAGGTGCGCTTATCCCTCCAGGGCAGGGAGGTCAAACTTTTGCCCGTCAGCGCGGAGGCTCCCGCCGGAGGGGGCGCGGAAGCGGCCCGGCAGGATCCGGCCCTATCGGGAGGCGGCTTGGAAGGCGGGGCCGTGGCGCTGGCGCATGAGGCGCCGAGTGCCCGGCTGGATGACCTGTCCGTCTGGCGGCCCTTTCATGAAACCTTGCGCGACCGCCTCATTGCTTACTTCGAGATGGCCAATATGACGCATAAACCAAAACTGGTGGCGCTGACCAGTTGCCATCGTGGCGCCGGAGTGAGCACCATTTCCGCCGGGCTGGCCTCCCTGCTCTCCGAGACCGGCGAAGGCAACGTCCTCCTGGTCAATATGAGCTCGGAGGATGGCGAGACGCACCGCTTTTACAAGGGTGAGATGAGCCTGGGCTTGGACGACCTTTTCGAGAAAGAGGCTGCGAACCGGGAGCACGCGCTGGTGCAGGAGAAGCTTTATGTGGTCAGGGAATCCTCCACGCAGGACAGCCTGCCCGCAATCCTGCCCAAACGATTCAGCCATCTGGTCTCCAAGATGAAGGCGAGCGATTACGATTACATCATCTTCGACATGCCTCCGGTCACGCAAATCAGCGTGACGCCGCGGCTGGCCCGGTTCATGGACATGGTGCTGCTGGTGGTGGAATCGGAGAAAACCGACCGCGGTGTGGCCCAGCGGGCGGCGTCGCTGCTCTCGGAATCCCGGGTCCACATGGCGGTGGTGATGAACAAGAATCGGTCTTACGTTCCCCGGCTGCTGCACCAAGAGTTCTGAGGGAAGCGAGGATGGGCAATCCATCGCGTTTCGCGCCCGCTGCCTGCCTGGGCCTGACCAGGATGGCAGGGTTGGCGCGATGAGGAAACCATGATTCGCGACAGGCTTTATTACCGTGTCAAACCGCTGATCCCGGGGCCGATCAGGCTGGCTTTTCGAGGCTGGCTGTCGCGGCGGATTCGGGAACAGGTCCACGCCGTCTGGCCGATTCTTCCGGGGTCGGAACAGCGGCCCAAGGGCTGGCCTGGCTGGCCCGACGGCAAGAAGTTCGCCTTCGTCTTGACCCATGATGTCGAAGCCAGGTCCGGCGTTGCCAAATGCCGGCAATTAATGGAGTTGGAGAAGAAATACGGCTTCCACTCCTCATTCAACTTCATTCCGGAAGGGGATTACCGGGTATCGCGGGATTTTCGGACGGCGATGGCCCACGATGGATTTGAGGTGGGATTGCATGATTTGTTCCACAACGGCCGGCTTTACCGGAGCCGAACGAAGTTTGCGCGGCATGCGGTCCGAATCAACCAATACCTGAAGAGCTGGGGGGCGGCGGGCTTTCGCTCGGGGTTCATGTTTCATAACTTGAATTGGCTGCAGGATCTGGACATTCAGTACGACGCCTCCACCTTCGATACCGACCCCTTCGAACCGCAGCCGGACGGCGTCGGGACCATTTTCCCGTTCTGGCATGAAGACGCCGCCGGCCGCGGTTATGTGGAAATGCCTTACACGCTGCCCCAGGACTCCACGCTTTTCCTGCTCCTGCGCGAACGCGCGCCGGCCATCTGGCAACATAAGCTGGATTGGATCGCCCGGCATGGCGGCATGGCGTTGCTCGACAGTCATCCTGACTACATGAATTTTAAGGGCGGGGCGCCGCGAATCTCGGATTATCCCGCGGCCTATTACGGAGAATTCCTCAGCTACGTGGCGAAGACTTACCGGGGTTCTTATTGGAACCCGCTGCCGATGGAATTGGCCGCCTGGTACAAAGGCGTCTGCTTCAAGTCCAGACCGCTGGTGAACCACGGGGCGGTTTCCGCAGCGCCGCCGGGCTTTGTGCCGGCCCGGCCCGGCTTGGCGCGGCCGACTGGGCCGGACCTCGCGGCCGCGGCCTCCATCACCCATCGCGGCAACCAATCCCGGCCGCCGCAGGCGGTCCGGGCCAAGAGGGTATGCATGATCGTCTATTCGATTTATGAAAGCGACAACCGGGTGATGCGCTATGCGGAAGAACTGGTCCGGCGGGGAGACACCGTGGAGGTGATGGCCTTGAGCCGCGACGGGGCGGCGGGCGGCTGGAGCATGATGAACGGGGTGCGGGTTTGCGGGATACAGAGCCGGGAGCACAAGGATGAGAAGAGCCTCAGTTCGTATCTCTGGCCGTTGTTGAAGTTCTCCGCGCTGGCTTCGGCCCGGGTTACCTGGCGGCACCTGAGACGGCCCTACGACCTGGTGCATGTCCACAACATGCCGGACTTTCTGGTTTTCACGGCGTGGTTTCCGAGGCTGGCGGGGGCAAAATTCATACTTGACATACACGACATTGTCCCCGAGTTCTATGCGAGCAAGTTCGATTTGCCGGGAGAACGCTCCGAGGTGAGGATGCTCAGGAAAGTGGAGCGCGTTTCGGCCCGTTTTTGCCATCACGTCATCATCTCCAACCATCTCTGGCGGGAGAAGTTCGCGGCGCGCACCGGAACGGACGGCAACTGCACGGTTTTTGTCAACAACGTCAACTCGGCGATTTTCAGCCCCCGCCCGCGTCTGCGGCAGGACGGCAAATTCATCATCATATTTCCGGGCGGGCTGCAATGGCATCAGGGCCTGGACATCGCCCTGCGCGCTTTTCAAATCGTCAGCCCCCAGGCGCCGGAGGCCGAGTTTCATATCTATGGGGACGGAAACATGAAGGAAAGCCTGGTCATGCTGTCCCAGGAGCTCGGATTGGACGGCAAGGTTCGTTTTTTCGAGCCGATGCCGTTGCGGGACATCGCCGGGGTGATGGCCGCAGCCGATCTGGGAGTGGTTCCCAAGCGGGCCGATTCCTTCGGCGACGAAGCTTACAGCACCAAGATCATGGAATTCATGGCGCTGGGCATACCGGTGGTGGTTTCGAGCACGAAAATTGACCGCTTCTACTTCAACGATTCGGTGGTTCGCTTCTTTGAATCTGGAAACGTCAATGCGCTGGCGGCGGCCCTGCTGGAGATGATCCGCCATCCGGAGCGGCGGCAGGAGATGGCCAGGCGCGCGCTCGAATACGCCGCCCAAAACAGTTGGGACACTCGCAAGGCGGATTATCTTGACCTGGTGGATTCGCTGTGCGCGGGGGGCGGACGCAATGGTTCCTAGTGTAGTGTCTCTTAAATACCTTTACGTATGGTTGCGCTTGTGATAAATTTTGCTGCATGCGTAAATCGGGTATTGCGATCATTTTAAACCCAAACGACCAAGAACAACTGGAAAGGTGG
>Ga0182027_10009742_pt1 | contig 13755 bp, 13 predicted proteins | sample 712E1DmetaG_FD_121300 | JGI IMG/M metagenome (GOLD analysis project Ga0182027, IMG submission 121300) | Permafrost microbial communities from Stordalen Mire, Sweden - 712E1D metaG (Illumina Assembly) | ecosystem: Environmental > Terrestrial > Soil > Wetlands > Permafrost | place: Sweden...
CGTCGATAGCCTGAACGCCACCGTCGATATCCAGGCCAGTGCGTTCAAAACCAAGGAAGGCGTAGCCAGGGACTACACTACCTTCCGCGGCATCATCCTGATGCGCAAGCCGGAGATGCTGCGGGTCTATGGCAGGGTTCCGGTTATCGGCACGCGGATGTTCGATATGGTCAGCGATGGACAAGTTTTTACGCTGTACATTCCATCCAGGAACAAAGTGATCAAGGGCGCCAACGCATTGAAAAAGAGATCGGCCAGCCAGGTGGAAAACATGCGGCCGGGGTTCTTCTTCGACGCCATGTTGGTGCGTGGGCTGGAACCGGGCGATCTATACGCGGTGACGGCTGAAACCGACACTTTGGCGGATGCAACCAAGAAGCACCTGTATATCGTGCCGGAGTACGTTATCAGCATCATGCGCAGCAATCCGGGGAGCAAGCAGTTGACGCCGGTACGCGTAATCACCATCCACCGCGACGATCTTCTGCCCTATGAACAGGATCTCTACGACAGCGAGGGCGACCTGGAAACCCAGGTCACCTATGCGGAGTACCGGGAATTCGGTTCCAGCCGGTACCCCTCCACGGTCACCATCAAGCGCCCGCTTGAGGAGTATCAAATCGTTCTTACGGTGGAAAACGTGCAGGAAAACCAGCCGCTGACCGACGACCAGTTTCAGATCAACAATATTCCCGCTGGTACCGTGACCCAGCAACTGGAGTAACGGAACCGGACCAGCCGAGGCGAAAAGCGCTTCAGGGGACTGTCCATCTCCTCGTCTCTCCCTGTCAATGCATGTCCGCATCGAGCAATGAAGATGCACTTACCCTGCGGCGTGCTTCCTGGCAGTTGACTCTGCCGCGATTCGGACCTAAACTCAACGCAGAGCGGGCGATTTTTCGCCCACTCTACTTCGGAAAGCCGGCCGGCGCGCCGGCATCCATTCGATGGCATCTACCCGAACGTTCGTAGCTCCACCCTCAAACCGCGTCCGGCTCATCGTGGCATCCTCCGTGATGCTCACGTTCATCTCTTTTTGGCGCGCGGCGGCCATCGTTCTCTGCGATCTTGGCTCATCGGCCTTCTATGCGGGGGGCATCGCCGAGCAGGCGATTGGCGCGGCGGCGCCCTGGTTCATCCTCGGCATCATGCTGTTCAGCTTTGCGGTGCGCGCGGTCTACGTCGAAAGCTGTTCGATGTTTACCCGCGGCGGCGTCTACCGCGTGGTGAAGGAAGCCCTGGGCGGCACCTTCGCCAAACTCAGCGTCTCCGCGCTGATGTTCGATTACATCCTTACAGGGCCGATCTCCGGCGTTTCCGCGGGGCAATATATTACCGGCCTGATGAACGAGCTGTTGACGGTAGCAAACACCAGCCACTGGCTGCCTCCAGCTCTGTTGGACGCGCATCATCACCCCTTCCAGTTCGATATGAATCACACCGCGGTGGTCTTTGCGGCCGCAGTGACTATCTATTACTGGTGGCAGAACATCAAGGGCATCGAAGTATCCAGCGGCAAGGCCCTGCGCGTCATGCAGATCACCACGGTAATGGTGGTGGTTCTATTTCTTTGGGGCACTTATTCGGTGTTCATAAAGGGCGCTCATCTGCCTCCCGCGCCTATTCCGTCCAATCTCAAATTCAGCGACGAGGCCCAGGGATTTCTCTTTGGAAGAGGACTCCCGCTCCTCGGGCTCTTCGGCATTCTCATGGCCTTTGGCCACTCCGTCCTGGCCATGAGCGGCGAGGAGACCCTGGCCCAGGTCAATCGCGAGATCCAGCACCCCAAGCTCAAGAACCTGAAACGGGCGGCGATTATCATCGCCATTTACAGCCTGATCTTCACCGGCGGCGCCACGCTGCTGGCCTCCATGCTGATTCCCACATGGCAGCGGACCCACATCTATCAGGACAACCTGATCGCCGGCCTGGCCATGTACATGGTGGGCCCATTGTTCTGGCGTATCGTTTTCCGCATCTTTGTGGTTCTGGTCGGCTTTCTGATTCTCTCCGGGGCCATCAACACCTCCATGATCGGCTCGACCGGCGTTCTGATGCGCGTGGCCGAGGACGGCGTGCTGACCGACTGGTTCCGCAAGCCGCACCGTAGGTTCGGCACCAGCAGCCGCATCGTCAACCTGGTCTTCATCCTGCAGATGACCACCATCATCGCCAGCCGGGGCAATGTGATCACCCTCGGCGAGGCCTACGCCTTCGGCGTCATCTGGTCCTTCACATTCAATAGTCTGGCCATTCTGGTGCTGCGCTGGAAGTATCACGGCGAACGCGGCTGGAAGGTGCCTCCGAATCTGCGCATCGGAAAAACCGAGATTCCCGTCGGATTGCTCTCGGTCTTCTTAGTGCTGCTCTCCACCGCCGTCGTCAATCTCTTCACCAAGTCGGTGGCAACAGTGAGCGGCATCGTATTTGCCGCGGCCTTCTTTGTTATCTTCACCGTCTCCGAGCGCCAAAATCTGCGCAAGCATGCTATTGCCGCGCGACAGATGAAGGATCAATTCCAACTGGAACACCAGGACACGGTCAACCGGGAGTCTGCGGCTATACGTCCCGGAGGCGTCATGGTATCCATGCGCGACCCCGCCAATCCCTTCGCATTGAAGTGGACACTGGCCCACACCAGCACCGAAGACCAGGATGTGGTGGTGCTCAATGTGCGCGTGATGGGCGTGGGCGGGCCGGAGTATCTGAGCGCCGTGGATCAGAGCTTCAGCGAGCACGAGCAGATGATCTTCACCAAGGCTATCTCCGTTGCCGAGAGCTTTGGCAAGAAAGTTTCTTTGCTCCTGGTTCCCGCCGGAGATATCTTCGCCGCGCTGGTGCAGGGCGCAAACTCGCTGGAGATCGATACGGTAGTATCCGGGCTCTCCTCCAGAATGACCGCCGAGGACCAGGCTTTTCACATGGGACAGGCCTGGGAAGCGCTGCCGAAGCCCAAGCGTCAGTTCAACTACTATGTCATCAGCCCCAGCGGCGAAGCCAAGGCGTTTTACATCGGACCGCACGCGCCCAAACTAAGCCCCGACGACGTGCAACTGGTGCACCGTTTGTGGGTGAACATGCGTCGCGATCCCTCCGTGCCGGACCTGCACCATAGTGACATCATCACCTACGCCCTCACCCGGCTGGCCGGCCAATACGCCCGCGAAAAGCAGGAGATACTCCGCGACCTGCGCAACTATCGCGCAGCCGAGGCCCCTGCCACCATGCGCCTCGGCGACCAAGCCCTTTCCGGCGTTCCAACCGCTTCGCCTGAACCTGGACAGTTGCCTCCACCGCCCCAGTTGCCGCGCAACCTTTAGTACGCCCGCATCCTAATAGCGAGCCCTCAATCTAGGTGTAAAAACCTGTCTATGGAATTTCTTCACGAGGATGATAAGACTATCAACGCCAGAGCAGTTGTATACGCACACCGGATAGCTTTTGGCTGCATCCATGCATGGGCTCCACTCCTCTTCATGAGGCGATTCTGTCATCAACAACGTTCTTCTTCCGTTACTTTTTGCATTTTTTGTTTGTAAAAGAGTCTACAGTTGCGTATTGTATTGCTCAGGTCAAGTGGTTGGTCCGTGCGGCGTTGCCGACATAGGCACAACGGGGATTGGATCACTTATAAGTACTTAACAGGAGGAACCGTGGGAGTTTCAGAAATTCTGGCACAGATCGATAAGGAGATCGCCCAACTGCAGCAGGCGCGTTCGCTGCTGGGCGGCAAAGCCGCCAAGGCGCCTAAGAAGGCCGCGGCAGCCCCCGCCGTAAAGAAACCCGTCAAGAAGAGGAAGAAGAAGAGGAATCTTACTCCTGAAGGACGGAAGCGCATTGCCGAGGCCGTTAAACGGCGCTGGGCTGAGCAGAAGAAAGCAGCATCCTCAAAGTAACTGGAACCACAGGATGAGTATGGGCTGGCTCGAAAGCCAGCCCATACTCTATCCCGGCGCTATGATGGACACGATTCAGGCTAAATAGGCATCTCCGGGCGCCCACCGTACAACCTGAACGCCGGCATCGACCCGTGCAGCCAGTTCCTCTGGCGTACCCTTCAGTTGCGGTAAGGTTCCACAGTGGATGGGAAGGATAGTTTTCGCCCCCAGTAAACTTACCGCCAGCGCCGCTTCCTTCGGACCCATGGTGAAGTGTCCTCCGATGGGAAGCACGGCCACCTCAGGCCGATATAGTTCGCCGATCAGTTTCATATCCCCAAATACAGCGGTATCTCCGGCATGGTAGAGTACCGGGCCGTTCGCAATGCTCAATACATACCCGGCCGCGACTCCCGCATAGTGGGTTCCACGTTCATCCTGTACTCCTGCCGAGTGTTTGGCCTCCACCATAGTGGCCGCAACATCACCCAGTTGCACGGTCCCGCCCAGATTCATCCCGATCGTACTGGCCACTCCTTTACCCGCGACATAGGCCGCTAGCTCATAGATTGCCACTACCGTGGAACCATGCTGGGCAGCTACCGGCACAGCATCGGAGATATGGTCTGAGTGCCCGTGGGTTAGCAGGATGTAGTGGATCTTTGACGGCAGCACAAAATCCTTCGGGTACTTGGGATTCTGCGCGATGAAGGGATCGATCAGGATGTTCGTGTCCCCTGGCGTCTGAACCAGCACGGTCGCATGTCCCAGCCAGGTGATGCGCGTTCCCTTCAATGAACTCATGGTTGCTCCCTGCAAGAGTCTCAAGTCAGTCAGCGCCTTACCGCGTGATGATGACTTCCGAGACCGAGTCCTTGGCCAGGAATTGCCTGTGGCCCGACCAGCCTGCAAACAGGCGCTCGATGCTGCGGTTGGTAAAAGCGCGCTGGATGGGAAACGGCTGGGCCAACTGCGCCTCCACATCGTCGCCGGCCGTGACGTGAAAGCGGCAATGCTCGTTCTCTTCGCTCTGAGTCCGGGTGTGGAAAAAGGCCAATACCTGTCCGCCGGGATTCATAGCCGAAAACAGATGCGCAACCACCGGCGCCACCAGTGGCTCGGGCAGATAGTCCAGCGCCGTCCACAGCAGCACAACATCGAAGGTTCGTCCGGAAAACTTGAGCGAATGATCCAGAAAAGATTTGATGTCCCAAGTAGGATTGCCGTCCTCGTCCGTGCCGCTCTCCCAGTTGCGCGTGCAGGCATCATGGACCAGATCGGCCAGGAAAACGCTATGGCCCAGGCCGGTGAGATAGTTGATGTTGGCCGATGAGGTGTACCCGACGTCGATTACGCGGAGGCCTGGCTCGGCCTGGAGCCGCTTGCGCAACGCTGCCCACCCTCCGGAATGGCGTGGCGCCCTGTGCCCGGTGAGGCCTGGGGCGGAAGCGGGGGAATCGCTGTCCTGCTTCTTGTCGAACCAACGCTTAAACAACCTGAAACCCTCTCGCGGTCGAACGGACGACAGCCGGGCGAAACGGCCCGTAGCACCCTGTTAAAATATGCCGCCGGCATGCGGAGCGTTGGCGCCGTCGGGGCCTTTGCCGACAGCCTGCGTCAGGTCCACTTTGCCGCGAAATACCGCGTTGTCCTCCACAGCGAGGCGGAGCGCGCGAATGTCGCCTTCCACGCAGCAGCCGGCACGGAGCTCAACGCGGCCGCTGGCCATCACGTTGCCCTGAACCTGGCCCAGGATCAGCACATCCTTGGCGGAGAGGTCGGCCGAGACGTTGGCATTGGGTCCAATCGTCAGCCGGCTCTCGGAAAGGCTGACTGTTCCTTCTACGCGCCCATCCACGATCAAATCCTCGGAGCCCTTCACTTCGCCGCAAATTACGACACTCTTTCCGATGCGCGCCAGAGCATTCTCTGCTGCCATGGTGTTGATCCTTCCATAGGCCAAAACAAGGCCCTGCCACACTATACTCAACCCGGCCACCTTGCTTCAATCAGAAACCGGATGGACGCCTCTGCGTCTAACAAATCATGAGCCAGCACCCCATGGCGCGGGGGTACGATGCCCGCTAGACTATACCCTGTGCGCAGTCTTTTTCCTCTCCTTCTCTTGCTGCCGTCGGTCCTGGCGTCCTACGGCCAGCCTCTTCCCGCCAACTCGGCAGCCCTCGCGCCCGCTCAGGCTCAGGCGCTGGTGGGCCGCGCGCTGGCCACTGAATTGCGCGCCTCCCAGGACGCAAGCCACCCCATGCGTTACCGGCTGCGCAGGTCCAGCCCCCGGTTTACCTCAACCAAAGAGATTGTTGAAACCCGCGACGGCGATGTGGCCCGCCTGGTGCAGATCGGCGACCAACCGCTGAGTCAAGCCGACGAGCAGAAGGAAGAGGCCCGCCTCGATGCGCTCCTCAGCGATCCAGGCCGCCAGCGGCATCGCAAACAGAGCGAGGAGGCGGATACCGGGATCGTCCTGAAGCTGCTACGCATGCTGCCCCAGGCATTCCTTTACGAATATGAGGGCGCAGGCGCTGCTTCCACGGGAATGGTGGAGAAGTTCCGCTTTCGTCCCAATCCGGGTTTCAGCCCTCCTGACCTGGAGACCCAGGCGCTGACCGCTATGACCGGCGAGATCTGGATCGACGCCGCACAGGAGCGCGTAGCGCGACTGGAGGGCCATTTGCAGCAGGATACGGACTACGGCTGGGGCATCCTGGGCCGCCTGGACAAGGGGGGATGGATTGTCCTCGAACAGGCTGGCGTGGACGGGCGGCAATGGCGGATTGTGCGCTTCCAGATGAAGATCAACCTGCGGGTGCTTTTCAAGACCAGGAGCTTCGACACCGTGCAGGAGATGACCCGGTATGCGCCCGTTCCCGCCGGACTCAGCTACCGGCAGGCTATTCAGATGCTTCGCACCGGCGCGGGAAGTACGACCCTGGGCGGACACTAGGCGGCTGTCGAAACGGTAGGTCGGGGTTTTAATCCCGACATAAAAGCTGCCAAGCCAAGTTTTTTTAGACGATACCGATGCAAAACTGCCCCACCCGTTCGGGTGGGGCAGCTTTGTTGTCTTAGAACGAGCTTTAACTGGTGTGAATCTTGATGAAGATGGTGGCGAAGGTGAACAGGGTGAGGGACTCGATGAAGGCCAGGCCGAGAATCAGCAGAAGCTGAATGCTGGCCGTGGCGCCGGGGTTGCGTGCCACCGACTCGGTGGCCGAAGCGATGGCTTTGCCCTGGCCCAGGCCGCAGAGACCGGCTGCCAGCGCGATGCCGAGGCCGATACCGATGGGACCCAGGTCGATGACGCCGGAACCGCCCTCGGCAAAGGCCGGAACGGCAAAGCAAAGAACGGCTAGAACCATCAGAACATTTTGCAGTTTGCGCATATTTCTCCTGCTTCCCTGAAATTGGCCGCCAGTGGGTGGTTGAGGCTCACCGTACTGGCCCCCTCACGCTCGCGGCCGTCCGTTTGCCCGGAGCGGAAGCGCTCTCCGGCGGAATCTTTGTTTAGCCCCTAGCTTCTAGCCTCTAGCTGTTTCCTGCGAGAGTCGAGGCCGTCGATTAACAACAGACAAGCCAGGAGCTAAAAGCTAACAGCTAAAAGCTGCCTTTAGTGCTCGTGGGCCACCGCCTGACCCAGGTAAATCATGGACAGAAGCATGAACACAAACGCCTGAATCACTGAAACGCCCAGGTGCAGAACCAGAAAAGGCAACGTGAGCCCGATCGGGAAGAGCGAAAAGAAGACCAGCGTCACCAGATCGCCGGCAAACATGTTGGCCCAGAGACGGATGGTGAGCGACATCATGCGCGCCAGGTGGGAGATCACCTCGATGGGAAACAACAGCCACGCAATCCACCAGATGGGCCCGGCAAAATGCTTAAGGTAGCCGATGGGCCCCTGCGTCCGGATGCCGTGGAAGTTGTAGTAGATAAAGACAGTAACGGCCAGTCCCAGCGGCACGTAGGGCGACATGGTAGGCGCTTCGATGCCGGGGATCAGCCCCAGCAGGTTGCAGGTGACGATAAACAGGAAAACGCAGGTCACGAAGGACTGAAAGGGCCGATAGCCGTGGCCGATGCTCTGCTCCGCCAGCCCGCCAATGGTCTCATGAATGACCTCGGCGAATTGCTGGGCCGTTCCCGGCTTCTCCACCGACAGGCTGGCCCTCACCACGCTGAAAAAGGCGATGAAACCCAGAACCACCAGCAACTCCAGCGCAAAGGTGTTGTCGATGGGCGCGGTGGGATTGGCCGGGTGAACTCCCACGGCCAGCAGCAGCTTGTCGACGGGACCGGCAAAAAAGTGGTTCAGCAACTGGGTAATGGCCAGCGATCCCTGCATGAAGGCGATAATCTTTCTGTTTCCGGGCCGGAGTTGCCCGCGAAACCGGGCTAAAACCTCAGTTCCGCAACAACCGGAGCGCTTCCCATGTGAGTGTTACGACCGCAAGGCTCAGGCCGCAGATCAGCGCGATAAACGAACCTCGGAAACACTTCAGGCTACCATAAATGACCGCCCCAAAGAAAAGCAGGCGTACCAGAAAGAAGCCGATGACCAGAATGGCCCCGCGGGGAGCCTTTTTGCGCTTCATTCGGGCATTGACGAGGCGCGTCAGCCGCTGCCATTCCAGAATGCTGGCAGCCGAGATAAGCGCGCCGGTCAGCAGCATGGCCGCATTGCGCCAGCCGGATGCAATCCACAGCACCAGGGCGGGTAGCAGCCCCAGAATCGCTGTGTTGCGGACCGCCCGCTTCAGCAGGGCGTCCAAATCCTCTTCCGTGAGGCTGGCAATCGGGGGTGCGTCTTCTGTCATGGCTTGCCGCCGGTGTCTTCCTTTTCCGTCTGCGCCTCAGCCTTGGCCCCTGCTGTTATCGCCAGTCGGACCACATACACCAGCCCGGAGACGCCGCCGAAGATGATCCCCGCCACGGCTATCCAGTGCTGGTGGAGGCTGCTGTCCGCCCAGGCGCCAATCAGCCAGCCGATAAAGGCCGCCGAGGGCAGCAGAATGGCAATCTGCATCATCTTCTCGGCCTCCATCAGCGTGGCCAGGGCGCTGGGGTACCGGCGCGGCTGCTTCTGATCCGGAATGGGGCGGTTGAAGGGCATTTGGGCTCCCGTTCAGCATACAGCGCCAACCATCAAGCAGGTATACTTCACTTTTGGGCTTTTGCACTAGAGATGGAAGGAATTATCGTGTTCGATTCGGAGTTTGAGCGCAATTTATTTGAACAGCGCAAGGAAAAGCTGAAAGAGATCGAGAAGCTGGGGCAGGCGGCCTATCCCAACCAGTTCCCTGCCTCGCACACCGTCTCCGAGGTGCGCGACCAATGGGGCGAGGCGACGGCCGAGTCCCTCGAAGCCAACCGCGTCACGGTGGCCGTTGCAGGGCGCATTATGGCCATCCGCGCCCAGGGCAAAGCCGGCTTCGCGACCCTCCAGCAGGGCGGACAGCGGCTCCAGATTTACGTCCGCCTTGACGCCGTCGGCGAACAGGGCTTCGCGCTCTACAAGCTGCTCGATCTGGGCGACCACATCGGGGCGACAGGTTATCTCTTCCGCACACGGACCGGCGAGCTGACCATCCACGTCGAGCATCTGACCTTTTTGGCCAAGGCCATGCTGGCGCTGCCGGAAAAGTTTCACGGCCTGGCCGACGTGGAACTGCGCTATCGCCAGCGCTATGTGGACCTCTTCACCAATCTCGAAGCCCGCGAGGTTTTCGTCAAGCGCGCCAAAGTCCTCAAGGCGCTACGCCGCTTCTTCGACGAGCGCGGGTACCTCGAAGTGGAGACGCCGATGATGCAGCAGATCGCCGGCGGCGCGGCGGCGCGGCCCTTCACCACCCACCACAACGCGCTGGATATGGATTTGTTTCTGCGCATCGCGCCGGAGCTTTATCTGAAGCGGCTGGTCGTCGGAGGGCTGGACAGGGTTTATGAGATCAACCGCAACTTCCGCAACGAGGGCGTGAGCACCCAGCACAACCCCGAATTCACGATGCTGGAGTTCTACCAGGCCTATGCGAACTACCACGACCTGATGCAGATCACCGAAGAGATGATCGCGTTTGTGGCAAAGGAGGTGAACGGGACGACGATCACGAACTTCAACGACGTCGAGATTGATCTGGCTAAGTGGACGCGGCTGACGATGCGGGAGGCGATCGTCAAGTTCTGGCCGAATGACCTTCCTGGTCGACCCGATATCGATGATTTTGACTCTGAATTGAATTTCAGAAGATGGCTTAGCCGATTCTCGGAAAAGACGCAGAGTGTTGTTGTTCCATCAATTGGAACTGACGATGAACTAGAAGGACCAAGGCAACTTCTGGCAATGAAGGTCCACGTGCTAATGCCGAGTCTTGGCGATCAACCGTGGTCAACTGGAAAGCATATCTATCACCTTTTTGAGACCATCGTCGAACCCAACCTCATCCAGCCGACCATCATCTACGATTACCCGGTCGAGGTTTCGCCGCTCTCGAAGGCCAAGCCGGACGATCCGGCCAATGTCGAGCGCTTCGAGTTCTTCGCCGGCGGCTTCGAGCTGGGCAACGCATTCAGCGAGCTGAACGATCCGGTGGAGCAGCACAAACGCTTTGCCCAGCAGCTTGAGGAACGTGCCCACGGCGACGACGAGGCTCACCAGATGGACGAGGACTACGTGCGCGCGCTGGCCTACGGGCTGCCACCCACCGGCGGCGAGGGTCTGGGCGTGGATCGCCTGGTGATGCTGCTGACCGGCTCGAAATCGATCCGGGATGTGATCTTGTTTCCGCTGATGAGGCCGGAAAAGCAGCTTCCAGCTTCTAGCTCTTAGCTTTTAGCTGTTTCCAACCGGGCATTCGTTCGCGCACAATGAAGCTAAAGGCTAAAAGCTAATAGCTAGGAGCTGCTTTTGAACATTCTTTTCGTCGGCGACATCTTCGGCAGCGCGGGACGCAGGATCGTGCGCGAGCACATCGGCCACGTGCGCCAGGCTCACGCCGTGGACCTGGTCGTCATCAATGCCGAGAACGCCGCCGGTGGCTTCGGACTGACGCCGCAGCTTGCCGAGGAGTTCTTCGACCTGGGCGCGGATGTGCTGACCACCGGAAACCACGTCTGGGACAAGCGTGAGCTGATCGACTACTTGAACTCGGTTCCCGCCGATAGCCATGAGCGCGCCCGCCGCGTGCTGCGCCCGGCGAATCTACAACCGGAGCTGCCCGGCTACGGCGTCTATGAGGGAACTACGCAGGACGGCGTGGACTACGCGGTGGTTGAGCTGCAGGGCTGCGTCTTCATGAACACCACCAACGACCCCTTCCACGCCGTCAACGGCCTGCTCGGCAGCATCCGCGCCAAAGTCATCGTGGTGGACTTCCACGCCGAGGCGACCAGTGAGAAGGTGGCGATGGGCTGGTATCTCGACGGCCGCGTCACCGCCGTGCTGGGCACGCACACGCACGTTCCAACCGCCGACGAGCGCGTACTGCCCGGAGGAACAGCCTTCCAGACCGATGTGGGCATGAGCGGCCCTTACGACAGCATCATCGGAGTCGAAAAAGAGCTGGTGCTGCACAAGTTTCTCACCGGCATGCCGGGCAAGTTCGAGGCCGCCAAAGGAAACCCGAAGATGTGCGCGGCCCTGGTCACGTGCGATCCAGCCACCGGGCGCGCCTCCGCCATTCAGCGCATCATGCTGGGAGAGTAGCAGGACAGTGAACAGTGAACAGTGGTCAGTTGTCAGGGGTCATTAACTAGTGGCTAGCCGTGTGTTGTGATTATCGATGTCAATAGATTTCTACTCCCTATTCCCTACTGCCTAGTCCCTATTTTCTAGGCCTGCCCTGTTCATCGACCGGCTCCGGGTGGACTTCCTTCTCTGTCACCAGCGAGGCGGGCAGATGCGCGGCCTTCAGCAGTTTGCCTTTGCTGTCGAAGGTCATCGTCCACTCCATCGGCCGGGGAGCCGCCGACCCATCCGTAAACCGTATGATTGCGCCGCCGCCATTTGGAATCTCCAGAATGGCGGGTGGAGCAGCGGGAAATTCCTGACTGACGGAGGCATCGGCCAGCGGCGCGGCCTGGGGATTAGCCCCGGCGAGCGCGGCGTAGCACAGGCCAGTCCCCAACCAATCCGGAGCCGCGTCATTGTGCTCTTCGGCCCGGATGTGATTGAAGGCCGAAATCGTCAGTGCGTTGATGGGCGCGGGCGAGAAGAGCGAATAGCCGCGGCGCTGAATGGGAATGATGCGCACGTGGCCCTCGCCGCGCGGAATCGAAGCCGAAAACAAGCTCACGTCGCCCGCCCCGTTATTGCGTGTGAACCGCAGGAAGAGATGGTTCGGCAGCGCCGTGCAGACAATCTGCCGGTAACTCCACTGGCCCTGGTTGAACTCCAGGCCGGCAAATCCGGCGCGTTCGCCGATCGCGGCCTTCGCATCCGCCGCCCGATCGCGATCCCTCTCGGTCATCCGGTCAGGGGATAGGAACTCGATGGAGTGCGCCCGCCCGGAATCCTCGGTGTCAGGAGAAAACGGCATGGGGCGAGGAACTTCGGCAACCGGCTTGACCTTGAATCCCTCCGCAGAAAGCTCCTGAATTGTCTGGGCCCCCACAGGGACGCAGAGAGCGGCGATAGAAGCTACGGCCAGGACGAGAGGCAGGATTTTAAGTCGTTCCATGCTGCCGCTAGACTACCACTGCGTGGGGTAGACTTTTGGTTGAAAGCAACGGGAGAACAAGAAGGGCAGCCCGATAGAGGCTGCCCTTGATGACCCAGGAGCGCGTCGTTACGCGGCGGGTTCCGTTTCAGTCCGCCATGGCCGGTAGCCGGTCAGCAGATCAATGCGCGGTGTGGTGCGCGGCTGACGGCTTGTGCGGAACAACCTTCTTCTTCTCCGCCGTAACGGTTCCGTCACGGAGCACGATCTGTGCAGACTGCGCCGTGGTTGCGGTGGCCGGAACCTGCGTGTAGTTGTCGTAGGATCCATCCAGTTCAGCTTGCCCCTTGGACTGGAGCCCGTACTCGAAGCCAACTGTAGGAACATCCTTGTCGGCCAGGGCCGTCTTCAAGTTGACGATAAAGTCGGGGACTTTGGCATCCTTGGCGTCCTGGGTCACGGCCACCTTAATGACCGTAGCGGTGGCTTCGATGACCACGCCGGGAACCGGGGTAGCCTGATCCTTCATGATCCCCCAGACTCGATCGGCATCTTCCTTGCTGCCGTAGGCGAGAACCAGCTCTTTATCGGCCAGAGCCAGCTTGCTGGGGTCCGGTGTAGCCACCAGGATTGCGTGAATCTTCTCCGCGGGCGTTGGGGCCGGCTTGATCACAAATCCCGAAGGAAACACGGTGGCCGCCGCCTGAGACTTGATGTCGTCCAGCCCATCCATGGCGCCATGGTACTTCTTGTACCAATAATCGAGCTTCTTCTCGATCACGGGTTTGAAATTGTCCGGCGCAAAGTTGAGCGCGCGGGCATAGAACCACACCGCGTTGACCGCGTCCGGAGGAGTCAACTTGGCGTAGGCTTCGGCAATCTGAAGAGTGTCAACCAGTCCCGGCCCGCTCTTGGTCGCTTCGGGCGGGAATAGCATCAACTCCTGGCGGTACTCCTCGATGCCGGCCGCGACGTCCTTCTTGGATACGATTTGATCCAAAGCGATGGCCGAGTGGAAGATCGGATTGGTCCCGCTCGTCAGCTTCTTCCAGTCGGCGTCGGATGTGCCGGCCGGCTTGGGAGTCACGAGTCCCTTCCGGCCCAGCGCTGCCGCATCGTCGCAGGTTTGGGCATCGTTGGTCTTGCCGCACTGGCTCTTCTTGATGACCACCGAGATGAAGATGGCCTTCATGTTGTTAGGATCCACC
>Ga0182027_10009743_pt1 | contig 13754 bp, 5 predicted proteins | sample 712E1DmetaG_FD_121300 | JGI IMG/M metagenome (GOLD analysis project Ga0182027, IMG submission 121300) | Permafrost microbial communities from Stordalen Mire, Sweden - 712E1D metaG (Illumina Assembly) | ecosystem: Environmental > Terrestrial > Soil > Wetlands > Permafrost | place: Sweden...
ACTACCGCCACAATCTGCTGGTCGTTTACTAGGATAAAGCTCACTGCCGCCACCCCGCCGAATTTCACTGCCGTCGCCCCGGTAAGATTACTGCCGTTAATGATAACCTTGGCAAAGTTAGACGCTGAGGCCGGGACAACACTGGAAATTACCGGCGTGCTCACGAAAGTAAACCCTGCCAGTGTCGCTGTTACACCGGATACTGTCACCGTAACCGAACCCGTCGACCCCGTACCAACGACCGCCGTAATCTGTGTTGCCGAATTAACGATGAAACTCTGTGCTGCGGTTCCGCCGAAATTGACGCTGCTGGCATTAGTGAAATTAGTCCCGATAATTGTAACCGATGCTCCCGAAGTGGCTGTAACAGGAGTGAAAGAAGTGATGGTTGGCGCCGTGGCCGAATATGTAAATCCCGCCAGCGTTGCCGTGCCGCCGGACGTCGTCACGCTGACCGAACCTGTGGTTCCAGTGCCCACTACCGCGATAATCTGTGTCGCCGATACAACGTTAAAACTGGTCGCCGCTGTACCCCCGAGGCTGACAGCAGTGGCACCGGTAAGATTAGTTCCTGTTATCGTTACCGATGCGCCTGCCCCGGCGGTGGTAGGAGAAAAAGACGTAATGGTCGGCGCTGTTGCCGAATAAGTGAATCCTGCCAACGTTGCCGTGCCGCCGGACGTCGTCACACTGACCGAACCTGTGGCGCCGGTGCCTACAACCGCAGTAATCTGTGTCGCCGTAACAACGTTAAAGCTCGCTGCTGCGGTTCCGCCAAAACTAACGGCAGTCGCCCCGGTCAGACCGGTCCCTGTTATTGTGACTGTTGCGCCCGCCGCTGCTGTCGTAGGGGTGAAAGAATTGATTGTCGTCGCTGTGGTTGAATATGTGAATCCCGTCAGTGTTGCCGTGCCGCCTGGCGTCGTCACGCTGACCGAACCCGTAGCGCCGCTGCCCACTATTGCTGTAATCTGTGTCGCCGAGTTAACGAGGAAACTCTGTGCTGCGGTTCCGCCGAAGCTAACGGCAGTTGCGCCGGATAGATTACTCCCGGTAATTATTATCGTATCTCCGGACTTCCCCGTTGTCGGTGCAAATCCTGAAACCGCCGGGTTCATTGTGTCGGTTTCATTCCAATGTACACCGATTACCACTATATCCAAAATATTAACTACCCCGTCGCTGTTCACGTCCTCGCGCGTCCAACCGGGGGTACCGGTTGCCCCCCACTTCAAGCCCACCTTGATTACATCCAGGATATTGCAAACTCCATCCATGTTTACGTCCCAAGCCGGAATATCTGGATTAATAATGCTTACATCCCCAGCAACAGAAGAGGAGTCAATCTGACCACTGCTGCCGCCAACTATTATGTTTGCCGGAGCAATTACGCACGTGACTTGCGGCACCGTGCTTGAATTCGGTATTGCGATGAAAGTAAGCGTACAAAGGGTGCCTTTGCCGGACGGACCGCTTGTCGAAGGATTGTTAATGGAATAACTGATGTTTGATACGATACCATTGTTATTATCAATCAAGGGTGTTGTGCTAAACTCGGTGCCGCCGTTAGTCGCGACATAATTTTTCAGAATGTTCCCTTCGGTTATCCCTAAACATTGTAATTTAGTCGCGTCAAATGTTATCTGTCCCTGCCAGCCAAGAAACGGCGTCTGAGTGTTCATCACCAGGTCGACGGTGAACTGATTTCCTCCCTGGATTTGCAGCGTCGAAGGTACAGCGGTGACACTGGTATTACTCGGTGGCAGATAAGTAAAACCAGACTTGGTTGTTGTGCCCAGCGGTGTTACCACTGAGACATAGCCACTGACTGCGCCGGAATTGACCGTGGTGACAATTTCTGTGGTGCTGTTCGAAATAATCGTCCCGGCCGTGCCTCCCGCCCCTGCAGCATCAGTGCCGAATTTAACCTGTGTGGCGCCGGATAAATTTGTACCGATAATCATTACGCTATCCTGCGCATGAGCCGAGGCCGGCGTAAAAAATGTGATGCTGTCCAGCAAGCCTGTGTAAGTGAAGCCGGCCGCAGAAGTCGTCCCACCCGGTGATACCACACCGACTGCGCCGCTCGAACCATTTCCTACTACAGCTGTTATCTGCGTGGGGGAAATGACGGTGATATTCGTCGCCGCGGTGCCGCCAAACGTCACCGCAGTCACAATATCCAGATTTGTGCCGTTAATTGTTACCTGGTCTCCCGCGTGCCCGGAAGTAGGAGTAAATGTCGTTATTGTCGGGGGTTGCGCAAAAACAAACCCGGCTTTAGTATTCGTGCCGTTAGGAGTGGTCACGGAGACCGCCCCGCTGCTGCCGTTCCCGACTATTGCCGTTATCTGTGTGGCCGAATTTACTGTGAAACCGGCAGCCGCTGTCCCACCCAAACTTACCGTCGTGGCTCCCGATAAATTAACGCCTGTAATCGTTATCGTTTGCCCGGCCGACGCAATCGTCGGAGCAAAACTGCTGATAATCGGTAAAGGAGTGTAAATAAAACCGGACAGAGTCGCCACCAGGCTGCCGGGGGTAGTTACGCTGACCGACCCGGAAGCGCCGCTGCCGACGATAGCCGTTATCTGCCCGGCTGAATCTACGTTGAAACTGGCGGCCGCGGTGCCGCCAAAGCTGACCGCGGTCGTTCCTGTAAAATTAGCGCCACTGATTACAACCGATGTGCCTGTGCCGCCGGTAGTGGGCGTGAAAGAATTAATCTTCGGGTATGCCAGGAATGTGAAACTACCCGATGCAGTCGCTGTGCCTAAAGCATTAGTCACTGACACGCTGCCGTTAGCTGCGTTCCCGACGGTGGCCGTAATCTGAGTGCTTGTATCCGTGAGGATATTGGCAGTTGCTCCGCCGATTTTAACTTGTGTTGCATCATTTAAATTAGTGCCTGTTATTGTTAAGGTATCGCCCGCTCCGGCGGATGTTGGTGTGAAACCGGTGATAGTCAACTGAGGCGCGCCGATAATGACCTGCCCGGAACTAACTACAACCCCAGGTATCGGAGTAGCTGATGGATCGTCCACAGACAGGTTTACCAGCGTTAAGTCGGTCAATATATCGGTATTTTTCGCCGTCATCGTAATCGTGCATAATGTGCCCTGGCCGGTCGCGCCGCCGGTTTTCACTCCGCCCGTCCATGCTTCTGCAAAAGCCTGGATCATATTCACCATTGTTGGAGTGATGGTTGCGCCGCTGCCGTTACCTCCAATCGTTGCACTAGCGGTAGCGCCGCTTCCGCTGCCGCCGGTAATTGTCACGGTCGGTACGGAGGTGTACCCTGAACCTGCATCGTTAAGTATAATCGAAGTAATCACCCCGTTGGTCTGGTAAGCTGTGGCTGTGGCATTACGTGTAGCTCCCCCGCCTGTAATCGCAACGGTCAGCGGGTCGGTGTAACCGCTGCCGCCGTTAGTAAGATTTAGCTTCCCAACCCCGCCTGTAATGGCTATGGTCGGCGCGGAAGTATATCCTGTTCCTTCATCGGTGAGCGTGATTGAATCAATTACCCCTCCGGTCTGATGGGCAGTTGCCTTGGCCAGTATTGATGGTGTTCCCCCGCCCGAAAAAGTTACGGTCAGCGGGTCGGTGTAGCCACTGCCGCCGCTGGAAAGGTTGAGATTTCCAACGCCATAAGTCACCGTGCCCTGATTGAAATAGGTATTTCCCGCGCCGGCGGCGTTCGGCAGAAAACTTCCTTCTGTGATACTCCCGAAACTCATCGCATTGGCATCATAAAAGAGGTCGGCCTGCCAGCCGCGGCAGGCCGCCGTTGTGTTGATAACTATATTGAAAGTAATCGTGCCGCCCTTAGTTACAGTCTGGACCGCCGGTGATATGCCGACCGTGGTTCCTGCCGCTACCGCCGCCTTTGTCGTCCTCACCGGAACCACGACCATGGTTGCCAGGATAAAAACCAGCAATCCAAAAGAAAAGATTGTTTTTATAGGGGTAGAATACATCAAATTTTTCACTGCTTCCTCCTCTTCACTTCCTGCGCTTTTGGCTCTTCCCTGAGCACATTGCAAGGCCAAATAAATATAATTAACGGAACCCCGCTATTTTTGGGTTCCCTTTTTTCTCCGGCCCGTTATCACAAAGACAACTAAACCCACAACCACTAACGCGCCGATAACAATCGCAAAAGTACTCCATGGCACTGACGTTCCGCCCGGCCCGATGGCCGCATTACTACTCGTAAAACTATTAATAGTAGTTGCTGATGAACTTGAAGTTGAAGTTGCGACATGGTCTGCCCCCATCCCGAACACTGTCCCAGCCAGTTGCAAAACCTGGACATCGCCGCTGACGGTGTTTAAACTTTTATCGACAGTGATGTTGCTGCATTTTACCCAAACATTTCCGGAAAAATAAGCGAGAAAGGCCGTGTCCGGGTCAAAACCATTTATTTCACCCGATGTATAATGCACGGTAATATGGGCGTTACCCTGCGTGAAGCCGGGCGCCCGCACGTCGACATATTTAACCGCATTTTCCCCGGTGCCGCCCTGCGAAACCGGTGTGTTAAATGCCACCGGCACTACCGGCGTTGCCGAATAACTGCCAATAATGATTGCCCCGTATCCGGCTGCTCCACTGACTTCTACCTCGACCCCGGCTTTTGCCGTCGCGTCAACATAAAAGTTCGCTCCCTGCTGAGAATCGTCATAATTAGCGATTACCAGACTGTTCGGGTTCATATTTGTTAAAATAAGGTTTTCCCCGCCCGGGCCGGTTACCGCCGCCGGCGCCGTCACCGCGAAAGTTAATGTCTTGCTGCCCAATACCGTTCCGTCACCCAGCAGAAATGAAGAAATTACGGAATAATTTCCTATTGGCAAACCGCTCGCCGGTCCGGGATGCGCCGTTATTGTCCTTTCAAATCCGGGCAGAATCGAAGGGTCATTTACAGGGAAATCCGTTTGCTGGATTACGGTATTGCCGCTGCTGTCTTGAATTACCAGGCGGTTGATTGTTGTGTCGGCCGGAATCCGCCCGGTGCCCGTGTTCAATAATGTGCTCTGTATTTCCAGCGGCGCGCCGGTTACGGCGCTGGTTACTGCTAGGCTTGAAATCTGCCCGGTCGGCTTACTGGTTATGCCGCCAACATTCAGAATAACCGGGATGTCCACGGCTACTACCGCCGCGGCTCCCTGTCCGGTGCCGTAAGGGTCACTGTATAATCTAATCACTGCATATTTTTCGCCTTGAGCGGCATCAGACGGAACACTAAAAGTGAAATTAATGGTCTCGCTCGTGCCGGGGTCAATGTGGAAAGATGCAGGAGAAATATTCGTAATGTAAGTCCTGGCGCTGAAGGGTGTATCGTCCTGAGCATCCAGCTCTACGACTGCGCCCTGTCTTGTTTGTCCCAGTCCGTCCGCTTCAACATGTACCTGTAACGGGTCGGCGGCCGGGTCGCTGCTCAGTGTGATTGTTTCCGGGAGGTTGGCGCCGGGAGTGACGTTCATTTGAAATGTGGCTTTGTCCACGGTGAAAGCGTTATTTGAGTCTGCAGAGACGTTGATAGCATTAAAAATGCCCATGGCCAACAGCGTGATTACTAAAATGATGCTTGCTAATCCGGTTTTTTTTCTCAATGATGTGTCTTCCTGCTCTTTTTTATTTTTGAGTAGTGGGGGCGGCACTTCTGAGTGCCGCCCCCGGGGAGTAATTATTTGACAGGATTACCAACCGGTACAGATGGCAGTGAAGAAAGTAGTGATGGAATAGTATCCGGTGGTTGACGGTTTATCCGTCCAGAGGACAGGCTGGGTGAAGGTTAAGGTGCGCAGGTCGCCGCCGATGCACTGTTGCTGTCCGGTCGGGTCGCCGGTTGCCAGAATCTGGGCAGCTCCGGTTACGGTAACATTGTTACCGGTGCCGGTTCCGGCGGTGGAACTGACCTGCAGCGGGTTGGCCAGTTTGAGTGCGCTATTGGTCATGTAACCGCCGTTGGTGCCTGAAACCATGATTTCCCATTTGGCATTGGAGAAGACGGTCATGGTGCGTTGTGCCATATTCTTCTGGGAGGGTACCAGGTTCCAGCAGCAAACATCCCACGGGGCGATGAAGGTCAGGGTCGGGGCCAGGGTCGCCGGGATATTCATCGTGGCGCTCTGGTTGGCGGGAGTAGTGGGTAACGGGCAAATCGGAGTAGATTGGAAGGTGACTACTGCACTGGTCCCTACTAGCACGTTGCTGATATTCGTTGCAGTGTAGTCAACGATAACCGGGTTGGTCACATTCAGGTACATCGGTGCCGGGGGATTATTCATATCTGCGGGTGCCTTGGGTTGGAAAGTTAATACTGCCAGCACTGGACTAGCGCCAATATTCACACCTTTGGTCGGGTCTCCGCCCAGGAAAGCGCCGCCAATGGTGATTGTGCCGGTGGTAGTATTAACAGATGCGGGGGACATCCAGTAGGTCATTGAGAGAGCGGTGGCCAAATTGTTGGCATCGGTACCGCCGGCAACTCCGGTGAATGAAACCTTGCTGGGGTCATAAGTAATTGTGGCAGACCAGCCGCGGACCATGGCAGTCGGGCTTTGCGTGCTGCCGACCACGTTAACGGTAAACGGGCTGACAAAATCTGAGGTCACGGCCACCGGACTTAAACCGATGCTGCCGCTCGGGGCAAAATAGTTGAAGGTAATGGTGTTATTGCTGGCGCCGCCGTAAGTATTGACGACGACGGGGTCGGTCACACTGACCGGAGTGCCGGCTGCAATTAAACCGGTGATTGTGGTGTCGTTGACGGTGTTGACTCCGGTTAAGGCGACGCCGCCAACGGTGACGGACTGGACGTTACCGGTCACTGTGGCAAAGCCGCTGCCGGTCACGGTTACTGACTGTCCGGTAGTGCCGGTTAACGGTGCAATCGACGAAACGACCGGGGAAGCTACATAAGTGAAGCCCGCCAGTGTCGCGGTGCCGCCGGGATTGGTTACGGTCACGGAACCGGTCGCGCCGGTGCCGACTACAGCGACGATTTTGGTCGCGGTATTGGAGGAAATAGCAGCCGCGACGCCGCCGAATTTAACCGCGGTCGCGCCGGTCATGTTGGTGCCGTTGATGGTGATGCTGACGCCGCTGCCGCCATACATCTGGTTCAGGGAGGTGATGGTCGGGGTCGGCCAGACAACGTTGACAGTGCCGTCATTTAATGTGAAATTGGAGGTAATATTGTTGGCGCTCTGGTCGGAAAGGCTGGCGGTTGCCGAAACGATGTGGATTGTCGAAGCGGTGGGCATCGCGCCTGCCGCGACGGTGAAGGAAAGGGTTACCAGGGTGCCGGTGCCGGTGGCGCCGCCGGCAGGTCCGCCGGTCTGGGCATCAGCAAATGCAGTGAGTGTGCCACTTCCTGCGGTGCCGGGATTGAAATATGTATTGCCAGCGCCGGCGAAGGTCTTGATGAAGGTTCCCTCAACCGGAGGAGCATTGAAAGTCAGGACGGCCGGGTCATAAGTGATATCAAACTGCCAGCCGCGTACCTGAAGGGCTGTTTTGATATCCATTGTTACGTTGAAGGTCTGGCCGGGGGCCACGGAAGTCGGTACGGTCAATGTTACGCTGTTGTTAGGGTCAGCTAACACGCCGGTGGCCGGAATCAGCATGCCGGCGACGATACCGACTGCTACTAAGGCTCCCAGCACCTTTTTCGCAAGGTTGCTTATTTTCATTTCCTCTCCATTTTTATTTTATTATTGCCTGTTGGTTCTTGTTCCTTGATTCTTGAACCTTGTTTAGATTTACCACTGGTTGGCGGGAACCGGTAATTCGGTGATGTTCCACCACAGACCGACGGAAACGACATCGGAGATATTGATTTTGCCGTCGCGGTTGACATCATCGGCTAAAACATACCCGGTATCGGAGGAGGATTTGTTCCAGGCCAGACCGATTTTGACGACATCGGTTATATTAACTGTGCCGTCGCTATTAACATCCTGGCGCGGGTTCAGCATTACGAAACCCTGGTTCTTGACAATGTTCTGTCCGGCATCGGTGGCGGCCAGGTAGGTTACCAGCTTGGAAGCCCACGGGCCTTCAGTGGCGGCGGTGGACGGGAGGGTGGCACCTTCGATAAGGAATAGGAAGCGGGACATCGGGTAGGTGTTGTTGGTCACGGTCTGGTCGTTGGCCGCTACATAAACCGCGGGGGTGACATTGGCGGAAATCGGGAGAACTCTAACGGGTGCTACCTGACTGTTGGCATAACCGACGCCAACATAGCCGATTGCGCCGGCGGTATGATTAGCAACCGCGGCAACGGCATCAGATGTAGCATCTTCTCTGGGATCATTAGCAATGGAACCAATGTAAGTCTGCTCGGTGGCATCGGTGATACCGGCGAAGCTGATGAGAGCATCGCGGGTGCCGGAACCGACAATTCTGGCGACCGGGAAAATGGCCAGGCTGGGTCCGCCGACTTGGCTCCAGTTAGTGATTGTCCCTTCATAAATACCTTTAATCTGGGCAAGGGTCAAGCCGGGAACGGTATCCAGAACGCCGCCCTGGTCGCTGACAATCATGCACACGCCATCGCGGGCGATGGGGTCCTGAACGCAAGCAGCATTGGTGCCGCTGGAAGACATGCCGACATTGGCATCCTGCTGGGTGGTTTCGCCGGGTAGAGCGCTGTAGGTGTTAACCGCAGAGCGGCCGTGTCCGGAACCGCCTTCAAAAACCTGGGCGAAAATAGTGCCGCTGGGATTGGCATAAGCTTGGAAGGGGCTGGTGGTGGAAGTGCCCCCCGCTTGCGGGATATTCAGTGCTTGTTGTACTATCGGCCAAACGGTAGTGGAACCGGCGACTCTTAAGTCCGCCATCGGGCTGGTGTTCCAGGCATCGAGCACATCTGTTCCGCCGCCATATGCGGCCATGCAAACGCTGGAGATGGAAATCGCGGCCAATGTGGCCCCGACTGTCGCTAGCAAAACTTTAGATTTCAGAAACTTTAGATTCATTTTTCTCCTTTTTATTTTTGTTGTAATCGCTTTTTGGGAATGGGTTCGCATTTTCTTTTCGTAGTGATTCTTTTGTGCTGATTTCTCCGGTTCTTTTTTACACCTCCACAGATGCAGCATACGCATTCCCAGCTTGACTTTTAGACACAAAAGGAGTACGATTATTCAAGCTTGGGTTCGACCTGAGCCAAGGGGAAGCTTTGAGGCGACGACCATCTCCAATGGGCTTCCCTTTGTTTTTGCGTAATTATAAGCGTTTTTTCTGTTCCGGGCTTTTTTGAGTGTAGTGTTTTTATATAAATCATATCGTTGCTCCAATTTTCAGCAACCCCACCGATTAATTTGATATTTTCCCAGAACACATTTCTATCATAAAGCCCTGTTGTTATCGTTGTATTATCTAAAAGTTATGGCTCTGTTAAATATAATTTAACGCTGTGTTAAAAGTTTAGTTCCTTAGTACTGGTCGCTCGTAGTACTTTCTCTCTACTTAAATTTTATCGACTTTTTCTCCTGTCAACCGCAAACAGGTTAGTTACAAACTTGGCAATGAACGGTTCCTGAGGCTGTCCGAAATCTCTGGATTGTCGGGCATCCTTCGGCTGAAGGACAAGCGCACGACAATGACAATGAAAAGAACCCGGCTTTGTCATTCTTGAGCCTTAAAGCGAAATACTCCGAAAGCCGCAGCCTAAGGTACTTTTAACCCGAGTTAAAATGTATTAGCTGCAGTTGTAACATACCGACTTGACCATGAAACGCAGTCGAAGAGCCATTTCGGTACTTGACACAGTCAATGTGAACTTTCCGGAGTCATTCGGAGGAAATGTATCGGGAATCCATAAAAATAATTTCCCATCTCTGTTTTCGGACAAACTCCGGTTAATGTTCCCACGGGAACCGGTGTCACAAGGCCCTTTCCAAACCCATGGGAACATAAGTAATATACATTATATATAGCAACAAATTCCGCCGCTGGACGCCGCCCGCAGCATCGATGTCTTAAGCCTGCTGATTTTCTATCGGCGCATCTCCCCGGTATCAACTGCAAAGGGCTGAATTATCGCCGGAGTCTTTTAGCCGGATATTATTACTGATTATCTTCGCCGCACCGGTCATCGCTTTACCCCGGAGCATTACCGGTTTCTGGCAAAATATTTCCGACCCGGTGTTTTATTAGGCACCGCTGCCCAGGTTTTTTCTTTGTAAAAAGTGGCGTTACCGTATTCAGCAAATAGTTCTTTAATACAAATTTAACGGAACCATAACCCGTACATAACACCCGGTTAATATGCTCTTAAAGTTCACCTTATATTGTTGTAAATAGTAAGTATTGTCCGTAGCTTCCGGTTATCGTGGGTTGCGGTTACAGCCTGCGGTCGGCGGGGGATATCGGGGGAAGATTCATCTTCCGTCCTGCAAAATAGTTATCTTGATTTAAAACCAAGGAGATGGGAATTTGCGTACTAATAGTAAAGTCAAGCTCTTCATTTTCGCTTCTATTTTGGTCACGGCCTTTATTCTGACCGGTTGTGGGGGCGGCAGTGCTAATAGTCAGACTACTGGCACCGGCATTGCCTCCGCAATTAGACTGAACGGCGCCGGCGCCACGTTTCCCGCGCCACTTTATACGAAATGGTTCGATGTCTATAACCAGCTAACCGGGGTACAGGTCAATTATCAGTCGGTTGGTTCCGGTGCCGGAATCACTGATATCACCAATAACACGGTCGACTTTGGCGCTTCCGACGGCATCATGACGCAGCAACAGCAAGATGCCGCACAGTCACAACACGGCCCGGTAATGCATATCCCGATGGCGCTTGGTTCTGTTGCGATAATTTATAATATACCCGGGATTTCCGGCAGTCAGCAGCTTAAAATCACTCCGGAGGTGCTCGCCGATATTTATCTTAAAAATATTAAAAATTGGAACGATCCGGCCATCACGGCGATTAATCCGGGACTGACACTCCCCGATTTGCCCATCGCCGTCGTTTACCGCGCTGACTCCTCAGGTACAACTTTTATATTTACTAATTATCTGTCCAAGGTCAGTTCTACTTGGGCCACTCAGGTAGGGAACGCGATGACTGTACAATGGCCAGGTGATGTTGGTGGTAATCAGAGTGCCGGACTCGCCGGTACGGTACAGAAAACTCCCGGCGCAATAGGTTATATTGAATTGTCCTATGCTCTTCAAAATAATATCACCATGGCCGCGGTTGAAAACTCATCCGGCAATTTTATCACGCCCTCCGTTGACAACACTTCCAAAGCCGCCGAAGGCGTCACTCTGCCGGACGATATGAAAATAATGCTGACTAATTCCAGCAATCCGGATGCCTACCCGATCGTCGGTTTTACTTGGATGTTGGTATACCAAAATCAAACCGATCAATTTAAAGGGGAGGCTTTAGCGAAAATGCTCTGGTGGGCCATACATGACGGACAACAATATAATGCCGCCTTGGATTATGCGCCGCTCAGCAGCAACGCTGTTGCAATAGCCGAAAAAGAAATCGAGTCGATGAATTTCCAGGGACAGGCATTTATCCAACCTTAATGTTTGCGGTGCGTTTTAAAAGCGAGACACAGGTGTTCTCAGAGCGGTAAGGTAAAATACAGCGGGTTGAATTTCCTACCTAAAGATTTTCGGTTTTAATTGCCGGGTATTGATGATATCAACGGTTTTCCTTGATATTGCATCGATGATATTAAAGCCTCGGCTTTTGTTACCATCGAAGCAGGTAGGGGTGCGTAATCCAGCGCTTGACATTCTTTTTGCCCATCATTGATTGTCCACCACAGCCAGTTTGCAAGGGTTTTACCAGTTTCATTATCTGGCTGGTTTTGGTAAACAAGGATCCAAAAAAATCCATCGATGGGATAAGCTCCCGGTTGAGCGCTGTCTGCTATTGAGATTATTGCGTTATCCGGTATCGTAATTCCTACAGCTGATTTAGCGGCTGAATCCGGTGTCGGCGTGATAAAGCTGCCGTTTGCGTTTTGAACACTGGCTGCTGTTAATTTAAACCTGTCAATCTGCCCGAATTCAACATATCCGATCGAATCTGGTGTCTGTGAAATTATTCTTGCACTGCCATCATCCCCAACCCCTCCGATGCTGCCCGTCGGCGGGTTCCAGGAAGCAGACCCGTATTTTGTTTCCCAGGCTTGGCTGGTTGCCACCAGAAAGTCGGAAAAGATGTAATTCGAACCCGATTGTTGGTCATTATAAACGGTGATAATTTTCGCGTCTGGCAGTATCAAACCCGGATTTAGGGCAACGATCGCCGGGTCGTTCCAGTTAATTATTTTCCCCATGTAAATTTCTGCTAACACATTGCCTGTAATCTGCAAATTCCCCTGTGTTAAATCCGGTAAATTGTAAGCGATTGCCATGATGCTGATTGCCGCGGGTATACATAAAATGGCTCCGTTAGCTCCTGCGGCTGTTTTCTGCTGGTCTGCGGTGATAACACTGTCTAATACTAGAAAATTCATTGTCCCGTTGGCTAATGCACCGAGCGCAGTTGGTGCCCCGACTGGTTGATAGGAAATTTTAACTCCGCTTATTGTTTTGTAGTCATCCGCCCATTGGTAAGCTAATCGGTCGAAAGGGGCAGAACCGGCTCCGAGTAAGTTCACGATTTGCGTCGTTGGTATCGGTGGAGGGCTGAAATAAGGCACGATCCCTGCCGATTTTGTAGCATCAACGTTTCCTGTGCAGCCGGACAAAAGAGCCACTGTTAAAATAATGCACATACCAGTAATCAAGAGTTTTATAATCCGATTTATTAGTAATTTTCCCTTATTCACTAGTGGATAGCCTCCCATGATAATTTAAACGTAAAAATGAATCGTATTTTTTCCAATTTATGCTATCCTATTTATACGAAACAATCAATTTAAAAGATATTTTATTTTGAGGCTGATGATCAACCTTTTATTGTTTTTTAATTTAAATTTAACGCCGTTTTAACCAATAATTAACCTGAATTATGATCAGTCGAGAACAAATTTATACGCCTTTATCTGACTGTCTAATCTTAAATACCTGGCAGTCCGAATCATTATTCTGGATTTATCGACGAGTGTAAAATTACAATATATCTGCAGTATATCCTCATATTATCGCCCCAAAAACGGGAAAGTGATTTTCACTTCTCCTTAGTTATCGAATTTATACCCGAATCCGATAATGGTTATCAAAATTTTTGGCTTTTCCGGATTTTCTTCGATTTTCTGCCGTAGCCACCGGATGTGTACGTCCACGGTGCGTTTCGAACCGTCAAAAGTGTAACCCCAGACTTTTTCCATCAGCTGTTCTCTGCCAAAAACCTGGCCTTTGAACCGCATTAGAAAAGCCAGTAGTTCAAACTCTTTTGGCGTTAAAGTCAAAGGGGCCCCTTTGAGGGAAACATTGTGCCGGACCGTATCGAGTTCGAGGTCGTGTCCTTTTAGAACAGTGCGCTGTTTGGTTTCATCTTGTGTTTTAGATGTGTTTTTTTGCTCGGTTAATCGTCCGCGGCGCAGAGTCGCGCGCACTCGTGCCATAAGTTCCCGCACACTGAAAGGTTTGGCAATATAGTCATCAGCTCCCAATTCCAGACCGACTACCTTATCTATTTCATCAATTTTTGCGCTTAACATCAGAATAGGAATTGACATTTCTTTGCGCAAAATCCGGCACACTTCTAAACCGTCGATTTCCGGGAGCATCACATCAAGGATAATTAAATCCGGTTTTTCCTGCCGGGC
>Ga0182027_10009744_pt1 | contig 13754 bp, 10 predicted proteins | sample 712E1DmetaG_FD_121300 | JGI IMG/M metagenome (GOLD analysis project Ga0182027, IMG submission 121300) | Permafrost microbial communities from Stordalen Mire, Sweden - 712E1D metaG (Illumina Assembly) | ecosystem: Environmental > Terrestrial > Soil > Wetlands > Permafrost | place: Sweden...
GAAAGACGATCGCCAGGAACACTTTCTATCTCTACCCATTTACCATTGACGAGACCCCCTTTGGTGACTACCAGATGAACGTGAGGTTTGAAGACTAGGTCACGACCAAAGGTGTGGATGGTGTGGACAATACCAAACCGGATACCGGGATGGATACTCTGAACAACTTCCAATACTGCCTGAGCCCCTATTTGTAGAAGCTCTTTCAGCAAACCACGGTCTTTCAGGAAGAAGGGACGCAAAGAATCAGCGGTAGTCAGTGTGATGTGGAGATGAGGGACTTCCAGGATGTATTTAGTAATATTGTTGACCCAGTTATCGACGTGGACTTTGCCGCACGATGGGCAAAAGCGGGTTTTGCAGGAGAAGGGAACCCGATGCTCACCTGTGCCTGCTGCAGGGTGCAGGCAAACCCGCAGCCCGGGCAGATGTAACGCGTGTATTCCCCTTCGGGGTCACGGCAGAGCATCATACGCCGGACGATATTTGTGACATTTGCACGTTGATCGACAGGGACTTCGTTTTCCATACGGAGATCGCACCAGCGAAACCAATGATCACGGAAGATCTGACAGAACCGGTTATGTCCGGTGGGGTGATCAGGGTGTTGAAACGTCGAACGAACGATTTTCTCCGGGCTGTATGGAGGATCCATTCAAACTTCTGTTGCACGGCCTTGTATCAAACTGCTATACTCTTAAGAGACAATACGAAATCAAGTTTTGTTCACGTAATTATCGGTAATAATAAGTTCATTTATCATTTATGTTTTTATTCGACATATCCAAGCACCAATTGATTAAGAGGATTACTATGTCAAAAAGAATAAAAACTGGATTGAAAATACTCATCGGTGTAGTGATTGTAATTTTAGCTGTGGCCGCGGTTTATTTTGTTTTTCCACAATTATGGAAATCTCCAGTTAGTGTTGCTGCATCTTCCGTTTTCCAAAAGGTCTTTTCAACTTCCTCTACTTCAGATAACGGGTTAATAGTATTTGTCTCAGAAGTAAGCGGAAATCCTGAAATTTATACGATGCAATCAGATGGAACAAAGGTGACAGAACTGACTAAGGGTTTAGGTAAGAGTTATTCACCCAGGTGGTCCCCAGATGGGAAACATATTGCTTATATTGGTGAAAACAACGGTCAAGCCAATGTTTTTGTAATGAATGCAGACGGCAGCAGCCAGACCCGTTTATCAAATGCTTCAAATACCAATCAAATCTCATATGAATGGTCACTGGATAGTAAAAGGATTGAATACTCAGAAATTAGCGCAGGAGATCCTAACGCAACCTCTATCTCAACTGTAAATGTAAATGGAAATGAATCTAACATTCTGGCACCTGCACAAAACGGAATTCAATTCTTGGGCTGGTCTTTCGACAGAAAGCAAATTATCTACGAACAAACAGACTCAAAATCAGGTAAAAACAATATCAATATTATCAATGTCGATGGGAGTGGCAAAAAAGAACTTGCTCAAATAGCAGGATTAAGTCAACTTTTACATTGGCAAGATGCAAATCATTTTTATGTCATATCCAATACAGTCGATTTATGGGAGATTGATCTAATTGGTACTGATGGTGATCAACCTGAAAAAATTGCCTCTTATACTGACAGTGGAATTGTGACATGGTTCGGCAGCAAAAATTCCCTAACCTATGTAACCAATCATTTTGAAAGTTGGACCTGGAATCGCATCGACGGGAAAAATACTACTTTCCTAGCGACTTGGCCAAATTACGCTGCTCAATGTAAAAAATCTACAGGAAACATGATATTGGGAGAAGCAAGCAATAATTCATCTCCGGATGGGTTGCATGGATTGGTGGGTGTATGGTGCGATGATGGAAGCACATCTTTTTATTTTGTGAACAATGATGGTTCAAAAATTATCCAATTGTTTGGCGCAAATATTCCGTCCCAATTCATTGATGCAAATTGGTCGCCTGACGGGCAAAATATAGTGATAACTTTGGGGAACAATCAAACAGGAAATAGCGACTTTTATCTCATCAATGTTAATAAAATCCTTCAGGATCCTTCAATTCAGCCAATTCAATTAACCAATGATAAAGCCTGGAAATATGATGCAAGCTGGCAACCACAACCATAATTAAGGAGGATGTCGCAATAATTAAAGGAGCAGTTCAGTTTACGTCAGACAACAATTCTAAAGATACTCCCATCGATTTACACAACCTCCAGCTAGAAATCAACCGATTAAAACAATTGGTAGATTCTTACCAGCCGAACGAAGTAGACCTTTCATTTCTTGAAAGTCGTTATAGACAGCATCTGATAAATTGGTTCGATCGCCTTACTTTCCAGGGAATGATGAGATCAGCCACAGCAATTTCACTTCCTCTGGAAGATATCTTTGTCGAACTAAGGGCTGTTGCTGAAGTACCTGAAGCCGCCGATACCTTTAGTGCGGAGGAGCGTCGTCTCCTGATTGAGGTGGAAGACAAGGATGAATGTACCGGGCAGGAAACACTTCGGCAGTTGGATGCGCTTCGGCAGGAGAGGTGGAACCGTCTCTCGCTGGAGAAGAAATCCATTATTGAAACGCTTTTCTCAAATGAAAACCAAGCTTTTGTCATTCTGGGCGATCCAGGCAGTGGAAAAAGCACGTTATTGCACTTATTAGCCCTCGTATATGCTAGAGAGCCAGAAACAATCAAAAGTCGTTTTCGTGCGCCCGATGCAGAGCTCAATCGTTTGCCAATATTCGTACCCCTGGCAACTTTTGACGACATGTTGCGCGCCCAGCCAGGCCTAACCTTGCGTTTTGGCGAAAGACCTTTCGATAGGCAGCCGGATGATCAACGCGAGGGTAGAAACACTCAAAGAAAAACAGGCATTTCGGACAGCTTTTCAAAAGCGACGATGCTTAATTCTGGCAGATGGTTTCTATGAATGGGATAAAGGCCCAAGTGGAAAGGGGCCAAGTATTCCCCATTATTTTTACCGCAGTTATCGCAACCATGAAACTTTAAAATTTGCAATCCATCCCTGACTGGTGGTAAACTTAACCTCCGTGCCATGACCGAATCTACTGCTGAATTTACCCTACCCTCGAAATATCAATCCGATCGGCGCTCGCCGGCTCGTTGGATCATCTCGCATACTCTGCGCCAGTGGCCCATCTTTTTGGCCGCCTCCCTCGGAGCCTTTGGTAATGCGGCCCTCATGGCCGTCACCCAGGTGAGTGTGGGCAACGCCTTTAATGTCGTATCGGCTGCCCATCCCGACTTGAAAGCCCTCCTTTCTATTGCAATGCTCATCGCTGCAGTTAATATCGGTCGTGGCTGCCTCCAATTTATCCGTAATTTTGGCTTTGAACTGGTGGCTCAGCGCGTCGAGAAGAATGTCCGTCAGGAAATTTACATCAACCTTCTGGGCAAGAGCATGACCTTTCACAACTTGCAACCGGTCGGCGATACCATGTCTCGCGCCACTTACGATGTCCGTGAGGTCAACTATCTTTTCAGCCCCGGTGTCAACATGGTGGTCGGCTCCTTGAATTTCTTAATTTGGCCGTTGATACTGGCTTCGAGCTATCATCCTTCTCTTATCATTACCCCCATCATATTTACCATCCTGTTCTTTATCCTCCTGCGTTATCATCTGAAGAGTCTGGCCCCGGTAACCGAGGAAGTGCGTGAATCCTTCGGGGAACTGAGTACTCGCCTCTCGGAATCTTTGGATGGCATCGAAACCGTCAAAGGCTCCGCCCAGGAATCTCGTGAGATTTCACTTTTCAGAGGGCACGTGGGTCGTTACCGCGATGCTTCGGTGCATCAGGGCCGGGTCGAAAGCCGCTTCTTGCCGTTGCTCCTGTATTACATGAGTCTGGCTGCCGGGCTGCTGCAGGCCCTGCTGCTTTTCCGCGCTGGTCAGTTGAACATCGGCGGCGTCGTGGGTTATTTTGGCTTGCTCCTGATGTTGGATTTTCCGACCTTTTCTTCGATGTGGGCCTACTCGCGTATTTCCCTTGGCGTGGCCGGAGCCAAACGGATTTTGGAACTCATGAACCACGAAAACAACCTGGACCAGAACGCTACCGGATATTCCGCACCCATGCGCGGTGAAGTGGAATTCCGTGGCGTCACTTTCAAATATGGCGATAATGATTCATCCATCGATAATGTTTCTTTCAAGGTGAAACCCGGTCAGACGGTAGCTATCGTGGGTCAGACCGGATCGGGCAAGACCACCCTGGCTCGCCTGATTAACCGCACTTACGATACCACCACCGGTCAGGTGCTGGTGGATGGGGTCGATGTGCGCGACTGGAACCTCGAAGTTCTGCGCCGCAACATCTCCATCATCGAACAGGATATCTTCCTGTTCTCGCGTTCGATTGCGGATAACATCGCCTTTGGCAAACCCGGTGCCACCCAGGATGAGATTGTCCGCGCCGCCCGCGCCGCCCAGGCCGAAGAGTTCATCGACACCCTCAGCGAGGGCTACCAGACCGTCATCGGGGAACGCGGTGTGACCCTTTCCGGCGGGCAGCGTCAGCGTCTGGCCCTGGCCAGGGCCTTTTTGACCGATCCGCGCATTTTGATCCTGGACGATTCGACCTCGGCCATCGATTCCGCCACCGAGGATAAGATCCAGCGCGCCATTTATGCGGCAGCCAAAGGTCGCACGACCTTCATTATCACCCACCGCCTTTCGCAGATCCGTTGGGCAGACTTGATTCTGGTCTCGCGTGGAGGGAACTTGGTGGCCTCGGGTACTCACGACGACCTGATGAAAACTTCCGAGTCTTACCGCCGCATCTTTAGCGAGTAAACCACCGTTGCAGATAGAGATTTAAGAGAACTTATGGGCTTTTTTGACGGGCTTGACGCAGAAAAATATGATCGCACTTACTCCGACCGCGAGTTGTTCGGCCGCATCGTGAATTATTTTAAACCGCAGTGGCATCGCTTGCTTGGGGTATCGTTGTTCACCTTGGCGATTGCCGGTGCCGGGTCGATGATGCCGATTATCGTCTCGGATGGTGTGAATTTGTTGCACGGTGTCCCCGCCCTCTGGTCGTTGATCGTGATCGGTCTGGTCGTGGCGGCCATCGGGTTGGTCATGTGGTTCAGCAACCTGGCCTCGCGCCGCTTGATTACCCGCGCTATCGCAGATGTGGTCGCCAAATTGGCGCTGGATGCTTATCAGGCAGCTGTGGAACATGACCTTTCCTTTTTCGATGAATTCTCTTCAGGCAAGGTAGTCTCGCGCATCACTTCCGACACCCGTGATTTTGGGGATCTCATTGGCTTGGTCACGGACGTGGCGGCCCAATTCGTCGAAGCCTTTATTCTGGCGATCGTCATATTCAACATTGAGTGGAAACTGACTCTGTATATCATGGCGCTTATCCCCATCGTGCTGGTGTTTGCCATTTTGTACCGCACCTTGGCCAGGAACGTGACCCGTCAGGGCATGCGCGCCATGGCGAATGTCAATTCCACCATCAAAGAGACCGTCAGCGGTATTGCCGTCGCCAAGAACTTCAGGCAGGAAGCCAGCATTTACAAGGATTTCGACAATGCTAATACCACTTCATATCGGGTGAACGTCAAGCGCGGCCTGGTGCTCTCCATTGTCTTCCCGGCGCTGAATGCGTTGCAGGGATTGGCGACTGCCTTCATGGTCTACATCGGCGGAATGACGGCCGTGCAGGGGTTGGTAAGTGTGGGCTCGTGGTACCTGTTCCTGCTGAGCCTGGATCGTTTTCTCTTCCCGGTGATGAACCTGACCTCTTTCTGGACCAATATTCAAAATGGTCTCTCTGCTTCTGAACGTGTGTTCGCCCTCATCGACACGCCCAACCGCGTGATTCAGTCCGCCAATAACCGCGTCTCTCACCTAAATGGTGAAATTGTTTTTGACCACGTGGATTTCCGCTATAAAGAGAGCGAACCGATTTTGCAGGATTTCAGCCTCAAGGTAGCGGCGGGTGAGAATCTGGCCATCGTTGGGCATACCGGCGCTGGCAAGACTTCGATCGCCAAGTTGATTGCTCGCTTTTACGAGTTTCAAGGGGGTCGCATCCTGGTGGATGACCGTGATATCCGTGCCTTCGATTTGAACGATTATCATCACCAGTTGGGCATTGTGAACCAGGTTCCTTTTCTGTTTTCCGGTACGGTCGCGGAGAACATTCGTTATGCTCGTGAAGGGGCCAGTGATGCTGATATCATTGAGCTGGCTCGCAAGATTGGGAATGGCGAATGGTTGGACACCCTGCCGGATCGGTTGAATACCGAGGTGGGGGAGCGCGGTGCCAAGCTCTCGATGGGGCAGCGCCAGTTGGTTTCATTGATGCGTGTGTTGGTACAGCGTCCGGCCATTTTTATCCTGGATGAAGCGACCGCCAGTATCGATCCCTTTACTGAATGGCAGATTCAACAGGCTTTACTCCTGATTTTGCAGCGTACCACTAGTATTTTGATCGCGCATCGCCTTTCCACTGTAAAATCCGCGGATCGCATCATCGTTATGGAGAACGGTACCATCATCGAAGAGGGGACCCACGTCGGCTTGCTTATAGGGGGTGGTCATTACGCGACCCTCTACAATACCTACTTCCGCCATCAATCCCTGGAGTATGTTGAAAAAGCGCATAATTTGCTGACCGGGGAAGCCGGAATTTGAACACTGCCGTTATTTGAAATTGGCTGCTCACATGATGGCTGATACATCCCGCTGAATGTTTATCCGGCTCGCTCCACAACAATCGGAGAAATGCATTATCTTCCACAAAACGTAAACAATTTCTACACAATTGGGGTTTATATTTCTAAATTGTAGAAATATTAAATCTGTAAAGAATGGGTGTTGCATCTTCTGGAGGAACAATGGAAGAAGAAATGAAAGGTTTTTGGAAGTTTTTTATTTTCTTGGTCGTTGGCGCAGTTGTTAGCTTGGCTGGCGCAATTATCGGCAAGACGGTTGTAGGCTATATTCTATATTTCCTTGGTTTAGTCTCAACAATTGGACTTTTTGTATTCATCTTCATAAAAAAAAGTTATTTCAAAGGCAATCGCCTGAAACCTTTGATTCTCGGCCTGGTGCTGAGTATATTGCTGGCATCGTCAGCCGTTCTTTTGGTCAATAATGCAGGCAGAGCCAGTTTAACACGCAGCCAAAATAGCCTCTTATCCCAGTTTACTGGTGGTGGCGGAGGTTTCAGTGGAGCTACAGGTGGCGGCTTTGCTGGTCGGACTGGTACAGGGGGCACGGGCGGTACTGGTGGAGGTTTTAGGGGTGGTTTTGCTTCCGGTGGCAATTTTACAACCGGTAGTTCTTCTACTGCTACAACCGGAACAACTGGCACTACGACGGGGACAGTTAGTTCGGCTGCCACTTCGGCGTTACGTAGTGCCGCCACGCGTATGATCGTAGAAACTGTGATTGGTTGGCTTTTCCTGGGGATTGGCCTGATCGTTCTCTTGATTTCTGCAATTCGTTTCTTCACCAAGAAAACTGCCTATACTGAGGGTAGATGGAAAACCCTGGTGCTCGGCTTGGTAATTGGGGCGTTGTTAGCCTCCTCGACTACGATGTTGATGACCAGGACATCATTTTCGCGTAACCGCACAGCGCTTTCTTCACAATATGCATCTGCGTATAGACAAAGACTGACTGGAACTCCTCAGGCAGGCCAAAATGGCACAAATACCACATTGACGCCTGGAGCAGGCGTTGCTACCATTTCCGCGACTGCGGTTTTCGCCACGCTTACCCCGACTCCTGATGCTTTACCGGCTGAGGTCAGCACTCCTGAACCGACGAATACACCGACTCCCGAAATGGTGAGTAGTCTGGTGGTTTGCCTGGATCCCAATTACGGGGTGGGCTTGAATATTCGTGACTTTCCCAGCGATACTTCGACGATCGTTGGCACGGTTCCCCTTGCCGGATGTTTTACGATAGATGGACAGAATTCCCAATATCCGGACTGGTATCATTTGGCCAGTGGCCAAAACGGTCTGGGCGGCATTCAATTTTCGGTCGATGAGACCAAGCACCAGCTTTGGGTTTATACAACTCACAACGATGCAACAGCAGCGTCCTTGAGCATGGTACCTCAACTGGCGGTTACCAAGTAACTTGTAGCCGATTAATTAACTTTTTGGAAAAGACCGGAGTACTCCGGTCTTTTTCTTTAGCCAATTGATCAAAGAGGATTGGCCCAAACCTTGCACCTATCTTTTTACATATTTTGATAGGATGGTGGCTGGGTATGCCTTTCACGGATCATAGGAAAACAATTTTTTTGGCGCTGGCTCTGGTGTTATTTTTGGGTCTGGCTGGTTGTAAAGTGGCGCCGAATACCCAGGTCAGTGCTTCTCCCCAATTACCTCAACCCAAAGCACTCTCCGATCCAACCTGGATCGCTATCGACCAGGCGATCCAGAAAGCGGTTTCCGGGCGCGAAGATGTGTTGGCGTATATGCTTTACAATGTCACCATCGATAGGGTGCAATTTTCCAGTGATGGTACCCTGGCTCTGGTCTGGACGGCGCTGGTGGATAAAAATACTGGCCTGGTCCAATCTGGTGAACCTGGTCTGGTCATCGCCCACCAATCGGGTGACGGCCAATGGTCTGTGGTCTTGCAGTCCGATGCCACTTTTGCGACTGAATTGCAGGCAGTTCCAGATTCCATGCTTTCGCCGGATGTGAAAGCCCAGTACATGCCCGCTATCCAGCAATCATCAAAGGACGGCGTGGTCTATCACGGCTACCGGTTGCCCTGGGGGAACGGACAAACGAAAATCCTTACCGGTAGTATTGGTCATGTGCTCACCTATAAGTCATGCCCTACTACCTGTCTTTACGCGTTCGACTTTGCCGATGGTACCATGTTTCCGATAGCCGCTGCCAAAGCCGGCGTGGTCAAGTATGCAGTTTGGCAATATCCCAATGGCAATACCACCAATCCCAATTATCTGGTGATCGAAGATGACACGACTACTCCGACTACTTTTATGGTGTATTTCCACCTGGCTCAAAACAGCATTCCCGCAAACTTGAGAGTAGCGGGAACCAAAGTGTATCAGGGTGAATATCTCGCAAATGCGGATGATACCGGTGAAAGCACAGGGAACCACCTGCATTTTATGGTGCACGCCGATCCCACTTCTTACTGGGGAACCTCGGTGGATATTGTCTTCGATGAGGTCACCGTCAATGGGGGGCGTCCCCGCACCTGTACTGAGGCTGCTAATTTCCCTGAATACGGGACTGAATGCATGCCCGGGGATCGTTACACCTCCCGTAATGGCGATAACGCCATCCCGACCGGTGGGCTGACCCTCCCTGAGGCAGATTCTACGATCACTTCTCCTACTTTGACTGTCAGTGGCTGGATGAAGGACGATACTCAGGTATCCAGTGGTCAGTTGTTCTACAAGGTCAGTGGCGATTGGACGCCCATCGGCCCGGTTCTGACCGATGAAAAGTTTTCCACGCAGATTAACCTGTGCGATGCCGGCATTCCTGATGGAAAGTTCTCCCTTTCCCTGCAGGTGACTGACGTGGCTGGCAAAACCTCCGCTGTTGATACCGGGTTGATCTCGCTTGTGAAGAAATATACCTGTGGTGCCCCGCCGATGGTATGTACCCCAACCGTCGGGCAGGTGGCCTTATATACCCAGCCGGATTTTCAGGGGAATTGCCAGGTACTTGACCTGGGTGAATACGCTGATCTGGCTTCACAGCCGACCGTGCAGGACGATCAAACGAGTTCAGTGCAACTAGGCAGTGGTGTCTCTCTGATCCTTTACTCGGACACCAATTTTGGCGGCACGTCGGAACTGTTCCAGAACGGGGATAATGACCTCAGCGATAACCCCATTGGTGCGCAGACGGTCAGCTCGGTAAAGGTGGTCAATATGATCACGCCGCCATCTGTACCCGTCCTGATACTGCCCGCTGCCGCCACCTCGGCGACCGACGTGACCCTGTCTTGGGTGGTCGATGATGGCGTGGAAACCAGCGCGAATCTGACCGGCCCGGCCAGTTTCAGCCAATCAATGGATTGGCAAACGGGTTCTTCCTGGGAGGTTGGCCTGCTGCCTGCGGGAAATTACACCTTGAAGGTGGAAGCCCGTAACCTCGCCGGCAATACCAGCATCAGCCAGGATTTCAACGTTTCAACTCCGGTTGCTTTACCTGTTGTGACGATGAATGCGTTACCAGAACAAACGAACAGCACAGCGATTCCGCTAGCTTGGACTGTTGGCAGCGGTGCGGAAAATATCGACCACTTTGAGATTCAATCGCGCATCGATTCAGGGGATTGGACCGATTTGCAAACGCAACCCATAGCAGGCGACCGCCAGGCAGTTTTTAGCGCCGAGTTGGGCCACTCCTACGATTTCCGCATTCGTGCTGTGGAAGCCGAGGGTACTGCCGGTGATTTCTCTGCTGCAGTTACCACTGATGTACCGCTCATTTGCGTGCTGGATCAATATGAAGGGGCAACCCCAAGCGACAACGGGCTGGACGGGGCACTACCACTCACAATCGGTACCAGCCAGACCCATAATTGGTGTCCCGCCGGGGATGTCGACTGGGTGTCCTTCCAGGCGACAAAAGGTCAGGTGTTGCGCCTGACGACAGCTCCCGTTGGCAAGAACTCGGCAGCCATCGAGCAATTATTTGATAGTGATGGCATCACGATGCTGGGCGAAAATCACCCCCTAGATGCCAATTCGCAAGCATCCATGGATTGGACGGTTCCCGCAGATGGTATCTATTCCATCAAATATTCACCGGTCGATACCCAAATTGATGGTACCGACACGGATTACACGGTGGCTGTCGAAGTGCAGAGCACTGTCCAAACGGCACCTTTGGTATGCGGTTCAGTGGCCATCCCGGTGCTACTGGGTGGGGCTTATACTTTGGTCAGTAAATCGGCTAAAAAGAAGAAAATAGCCAAGCGAGCAGGCTGGAATTGATTAGGATGCGCACAAACGCCAGAATTTTCTGGCGTTTGTTTTTGTAATTGCTGCCATGAATCCGATAGAAAAGGTAAAATAAAAAGGCAACAAGAAATCCTTTTACCAGTTTTCCGGAGGAAAAAAATGGCTAACCTTCATATCGATCACACTCCTCAGACTACCCAGGTTTGTCAACCGCTGAATATCATCCTGCCTGACCCGGGCCGAATGAATGGCATTCCCGTTCGCCGGCGCAAGGTGCTCTATCTGCTTCATGGCTTGAGCGACGATGGCAGTGCCTGGCAACGTTATTCAGCGATCGAGACGCTGGCCAATGATTACGGATTGGTCGTCGTCATGCCGTCGGCCGGGCGCAGCTTTTACACAGATCAGCCGAATGGACAACGATACTTTACCTATATCGTCGAAGAATTGCCTCAATATCTGGCGGATGTCTTTGACCTGGTTCCGCGCCGTGAAGATACCTTCCTGGCCGGGCTTTCGATGGGCGGATACGGTGCTTTTAAGGCCGGACTGCTTCATCCTGAAATGTACAGTGCAGTGGCCAGTTTCTCGGGCGTGTTGTCTCTGGCAGGGTTTAGCCCTGAATTTGTCTCGGATGCCCGTGCGAAGGAATTTGCCTATATATTTGGCGATTTCGCAAAGCTTCCCGGTAGCGACCACGATCCGGAGGTCTGGCTCAAAAAGGCTACCACGCATTCGGCTGATTTGCCACGGCTTTTTATCGCCTGCGGACGGCAGGATGATCTTTATCCGATGAGCAAGTATTATGCTGCTGCCTGTGAAAGCCTGGGCGTAAAAGTGGATTACCACGAAGAAGACGGCAAACACGATTGGTACTTCTGGGATATTCAGATTCGCCGCTTCTTGAAAGCGGTATTGGGAGAAAAACCATCATGACCATGCTGGATCAGGTAACCAAAGAAACGTCGGAAGAGCTTCCTTTGAGCATAAAAAAAGACCAGGAGGGTACTTACTTTACTCTCCCCTTTGACATGCCGGCGGATATCGAATCACTGGAATTGAAATATTCCTATGAGAGGCACCATAAGCAAAATGAGGATCTGCCCGCTGGAGAATTTGAAAGCAGCAAGCAGATCAATATCATCGACCTTGGTTTGATCGCGCCTGACGGGACTCAGGTGGGTGCTTCCGGCTCGGACAAGACCGAAATTTTTCTCAGCGCTACCCAGGCAACTCCCGGTTACCAGCCTCACGATCTCGTACCCGGCGAATGGAAAATTTTGGTGGGGGCGTACAAAGTGGCCCTTAATGGGGTCCAGGTGATTTACCATCTGAAGATGACCCACAAGCACCTGCGCCTCCTCAAAGGCGATTTGCATTCGCATACGATAGCTTCAGACGGAGTGCAGACTGCCGAGGAATTGAGTTTGCGCGCGCTTCGGAACGGTTTGGACTTTTTAGCTATCACTGACCATAACCAGCCGGTCACCAGCGATGCTCTACCAAAAATACCGGGTATTACCCTGATCCCTGGTCTCGAATGGACCCATTACCAAGGACATTCAAACTTTTTGGGCTGTCCAGATCCCTACGATGGTCCGTTCATGGCGAATACCCCGGCAGAAATAAAGTCGCGCTTTGAATCCGCCCATCAGCGTGGAGCCACAATCGTCGCCAATCATCCCTTCGATGAGGGGTGTCCGTTTTTATTCGATATGAACGAGCTGCCAATTGATGTGCTGGAGATCTGGAACGGCCCTATGCGCGAATCCAACCTCAAAGCGGTGGGCTTATGGCATAATCTGCTGCTGGCGGGGAAGAAAGTACCTGCCTGCGGAGGTAGTGATTTCCATCGCGATACCCCTTTCCTGTTCATTGGCGGCCCGACCACCTGCGTCTATGCGCTTTCCAGTTCCCCCACGGATATTTTGAGTGCTCTACGCCAGGGTCATGCCTTTATCACCTTTGCCTCGAACGGCCCCACTCTGGAGATGACTGCCGGCACAGCCATAATGGGTGATACGGTGGCCTGGTCACAGGTTAAAGAAGTACATATTCAGCTTGATGGGCTTTTGGCCAGGGATGTGGTGCGCGTCGTTACTGGTACCGCAGCTACCCCTGTACTGCAGGCACCATCTGACGGTCGCTTTACGTTGACTTATCCGATGTCCGCTCCTGGATTTGCCCGGGTTGAGGTACTGCGCGCTTTCCTGCCTGGATTGCCGCTGCTTCCAGCACTGCTCTCGAACCCAATCTACTTTGAATAAGTTCAAGATGAAAAAAGTAAATTCCCGGTCATTTTGGTAAAGGGTCGGGAATTTTTATTAGTGAGATCATCTCGTTAAATGTACGAATTAAAACAAACTTGAAGCCCAGGCGCTGATGGCTTCCCAGTTACGTTTTTCACCGGGTTTAACCCGTAGAATGAGGCTCACAAAGAGCACGGCCCACAACTGGAGCCGGTTAAAGGTCCAACCGGCCGCCAAAAAGCGCCACAGATACCGGTTTAGCATGCCTTGCACCTTTTAGCATTGGCCGCACGTAAGCTGGAATTGCGCTGTAACGCTCTTTGAAGGTGAGTTTCCCTGGCGTCTGTGGCAGTTGAGCCAGCTTTCCGTCGACGATTACCGGTACACCGTCCACGCTGGTCTCGCCGGTATTCGTCAGTCTCATGGCAGTGGCAAATAGCGCCAGGGGTTTCTCGGCCAGGGCGGTTTGGTGAACTTTGAGGAACCTGGCTGCGTCACGATGCCAGCCAACGATCATGGGTGCGCCCAGGATCACTGCATCATATTCGTCAA
>Ga0182027_10009745_pt1 | contig 13753 bp, 10 predicted proteins | sample 712E1DmetaG_FD_121300 | JGI IMG/M metagenome (GOLD analysis project Ga0182027, IMG submission 121300) | Permafrost microbial communities from Stordalen Mire, Sweden - 712E1D metaG (Illumina Assembly) | ecosystem: Environmental > Terrestrial > Soil > Wetlands > Permafrost | place: Sweden...
AATAAAAGGCTGGACTTTAAGATATTGAATAATCCAGCCCATCAGCCCCCCCAATGCGACACCCAGGACGATCATCAGCGGAATGACGACGTACGGGCTGACCCCGCTGCGCAGCAATGCCGCCGAAGCAGTGCTGACCAGGGCAATCATTCCTCCCACTGAAAGATCAATCCCCCCGGTCAGAATCACCAGCGTCATCCCAATCGAAACAAGTAACAGGCTGCCATCGTTAATGAATAGATTAAAAAACACCTGTGGCCTTTGCATAGCGGGATACAGCCGGCCGCCAATAAAATAAGCCACGAGGAAGACCGCAAAGGTTAATAGGAGCGGACCGTAACGCAAAAGGATGAGTTTAGCTCGCTGTATCATGCTTAGAACCTCTTCGCTCAAATAATCGATTTACCAAACGGCGGGAATAATCGGAATAGAGCAAAATGACTACCAACACCAGCACCGCTTTAGCAGCCAACAAGGCATTCGCCGGCACACCCAGGCTGTAGACAGTCACCGTAAAGGTCCAGATAACCACCGCACCGATCGCACTGGCAAGCAAGGAGAACCGCCCTCCCGTCATCAAGGTCCCGCCCAAAACGACCGATAGGATGGCATCCAACTCATAGTACAAGCCATTGTTATTCCCATCTGCGCTGTGGACATAAGAACTGAGGATCAGGCCGGCGATGGCGCCACAAAACCCGCAGAAGGCATAGGCCAACAATTTGACGTTCTTTTCGTCGATACCGCTGTAGTAAGCTGACTTAGCATTGATTCCAACCGACTCAATGAACAAGCCGATGGCGGTCTTACGCACCAATACCCAACCCAGGAGCAATACAAACGCAACGACATAAATCGAGACTGGCAACCCCAGGATAAAACCATTTCCAAACCAGAAATAGGGAGTGTAATAAATCGTCATGATCTGCCCATTCGTAATTAGCTGGGCAATTCCACGACCGGCAACCATCAGGATCAATGTAGCGACCATCGGTTGGATTTTTCCTCTGGAAACGAGAAAACCATTCCATAGGCCACAGAGTGTGCCGGCCGCCAGGTCGGCCAGAATGATGATCCACAAGGGAGTATTCGTGGCATTCTTGGCGGCAATCTCATTCAAGATCAAATGATTTCCCAGCACTGGATTAATCAATACGGCGCCCATGGCCGCCGAGATGGCAATCACGGCGCCAACCGAGAGATCTACCCCGCCCGTGGCGATCACCAATGTCATTCCAATTGCCACCAGCATGAGCGGCGCCCCGTCGTTGAAAATGTCAATGATATTACCGTACAAATGGTTTCCATACACGGGGTCTGCCAGGATGCCAAGTTTGAAGAAACCTGGATTGATGATGGCATCAAATATCAGGATAATTAACCAGGCTGCAAGGGGCCAGAATACCTGGCTGTCACGGAATCGCCTAAACAATGACTTCTGTTTCATAATTCTCCAGCCATGATATCAATCAGGGTCTGATCGTCCACTCTACCAGAATATTTAGCGACCTTTTTATTATCGCGCAGTCCTGCCTTCAGATTGGTACTCCGCAGTAATTCTTTCATCATCTTACGCCAGCCAATATTTCGTGAACCCCAAGATTTATTGTGACAGGGAAGCGGCATTTGGTTATTGACGCTTCCCTGTCTCTACCAGATCAGTCAGCGCAGAGATGCGCAGACTTCAGACGACTGTCAGGTTTAGTACTTGCGAGTCGGCAGCAGTGCCGCGGCTTTGTCAGGATAATAGACTGTCTCGTTGGTGAGCACTTCATGGTCAATCGACTGGCCGTTCATGAGTTTCAGGGCCATATCGGCAACCTGCGGCGCCAGGAGTGGGTTGCATTCAACATCGGCGTTGAACCACCCGTCGACCATGGCCTGGAAACCACCACGTGTGCCGTCGAAGGAGACGATCTTGAGATCGCCCGGCTTGACGCCAGCGGCCTTCATTGCTTCGATAGCGCCGAGGCCCATATCGTCATTCTGAATTTCAACACCCTGGAAATCAGTTCCGGCTTTGTATTTCTGCAGGAAAGCCTGCATTACGGGAATAGCTTCCGCACGGGTGAAGTCACCGGTTTGGGAATCCAGGATCTTGATGTTGGCGTTCAGGTTATCTTTGAAACCCTTGCTGCGGCCAACCGCGGCACCAGAGCCCGTCGTGCCGGACAGTTCAAGAACGGAGCCACCATTGGGGAGCAGCTTGTTCATTTCGAGGGCAGCGCGTTTGCCTTCCAAAACCATATCGGAACCAATATGCGAAGCAAACAGGGATGGATCGGAACTTACAGTGCGGTCCACGATGATGACAGGGATTCCGGCATTTTTGGCTTCAGTCAAAACAGCATCAAACCCATCTTCAACCACAGGGGGCAGTGCAATTACGCTGACACCCTGCTGGATGCAGGCACGCACGGCCGAGATCTGGTTTTCCTGTTTCTGCTGGGCATCGGAAAACACCAATTTGAAGCCATCCTTCGCAGCTTCATCCTTGAACGAAGCGGTATCAGCTGTGCGCCAGTCGCTCTCAGCGCCAAGCTGAGGGAAGCACATGGTCATATCTTTATAGGTACAATTGGGGCCGCATTTGGCCTCTCCGAAGGTTTTAGCCGCAGCAGGGGCTGCTGGAGCTTGCGTCGCAGGTGCAGCAGCGGGGGCGCAACCGATGATTGTCGCCATAAACACTACTACGATCAGAATACTTAACAACTTTGCGGTTTTCATCTTTCATTCTCCTTGTGAAATGTCTTATGAAATGGATTTCTGGTTGTTTCTGGGTGTTCGCCTATTCGTATGGGATTTTATGCACCTCCTATTGATGGCCCGGAACAAAGGACTTTCACCGCATCCTCCGGGGAAGGATTCCTCCAATTCATAGAATTAAATGGATTTTGGGATTGCGCATTTCTACCTTTAGAAATGCAAGAAACCTACATATAAGGTAATGGATTCAGGGGATGAAGTACATGATTTATTATTGGACACGCGTTAAAATATCAATCCAATGGCAAGGGCAATCCAGGCCAGATTGTTCAAAGGGTGAAAAATTATTCGGTTGAGGTTAATAAATTAACGCCTGCAGAGATGGCGATCGTGTTACTTTAGTATTTATAGGTTCTTAGTATTTTCTGGTCGGTAGGATTTCGAGGGCGTTATCCGGCAGGAAAATGCCTTCTTTGGAGGGCACCCACTTGGGGACGGCCTCACCATTGACCACTTTCAAGGCCACCTCGAAAAACTCCGGGCCTAACAGAGGGTTGCATTCTACCGTGGCGTTCAGCTTACCGGCAATCATGGCTTCGAATGCTCCGTGGGCAGCATCAATCGAAACGATCTTTATATCTGTGCCTGGTTTGAGGCCATACTCTTCGATGGCCTGGATGGCGCCTTCGCCCATATCGTCATTGTGGGCAAAAAGGGCCGTGATCGTCTTGCCGTAGGTTTTAAGAAAGCCGGCCATGACTTCTTTCCCTCCCGCCAGGGTAAAATCGCCAGACTGCGAATCAATAATGTGCATATCGGGATAATCCTTCAGAACCTCCCGAAAGCCTTTGTAACGGTCGTTGGCCGGCGCCGAGCCAACCGTGCCGACCAATTCGACGATGTTGGCCTTGCCGCCGGTTAATTTCACCATTTGGCGGGCGGCGTTGCGGCCTTCTTCCACAAAATCTGAACCCAGGTAGCTCACGTACAGGTCTTTAGAAACGTCTGCCCGGCGATCGACCAGGATGATCGGAATGCCGGCGTCCTTGGCTTCCTGGAACACTTCATCCCAACCTGTCTCCACAATCGGCGAGATCCCGATCACATCCACTTTCTCGACGATTAATTTGCGCACAGCCTGGATCTGGTTCGCCTGCTCTTGTTGGGCATCGTAAAACTTCAGCTCAACCCCAAGTTGGCTGGCTGTTTCCTGAATCGAATTGGTGTTCGCTATGCGCCATTCACTTTCAGCGCCGAGCTGGGCAAACCCAACGATCAAATCCGCATACGTTTTCTTAGGTTTTGCGCTCACCCCAGGCGTGGCTGGCTGTGTAGAGTTCAACGCCGAACGAGAAGTGCAGCCTGTGGCCCCCAGCAAGATGACCAGCACCAACCCCAGGATTAAACCTTGCCTGACCTTTTTCATGCATTCTCCTTCTGGTTGAACATGTTTTTCCGGGTTATTCTTTTCCGGTAGCCGGGATAGCATTCTGGTAGGAAATATCCTTTTTAGCCGGGATAAACAGGGATACGCACGTGCCGGTATTGTATTCACTCTTTACCGTAACACCAAACTGCTTTCCATAATACAAGCGGATACGCTTATTCACATTGCCAATGCCAAAACCGCTTTCCAGACGGATGTCGCCAGAATCATCGGCGAGTTCTGTCTGGAGCTGGATCAGCTTATCCGGCGTAAAACCAATACCATCGTCTTCGACTTCAAGCAAAACTTCGTTTTCGTTGCGCATCTTGGCCCGCAGCCGGATCGTTCCCCCCTGGCGCTTGTTCTTAATCCCATGATACAGAGCATTTTCTACAAGGGGTTGGAGGATCAGCTTTAAAATCGTGTAATTTTCCACTCCCGGCTCAGTTTCGATCGTGAAATCCATAATATCCCGGTAGCGCATCCGTTGGATGGTCAGGTAGCTCTTAGTCCGCTCGATTTCCTCTCCAATCGTGATCCAATCATTCCCCTTGCTGAGACTGATCCTGAAAAATTTGGACAGGGCGCTGACAATTTCAATTACCTGGTCGGTTTTATTCGACTGCGCCATCCAGATGATCGTATCCAATGTGTTGTACAAGAAATGCGGATTGATTTGCGCTTGCAGCGCTCTCAGTTCAGCTTTCTTAAGGTTTTCCTGTTCCTTGATCTTCGAATCGAGCAGCTCCCTGATCCTGCCGATCATGATGTTGAAACTCATTCCTAATTCGGTGATCTCGTCCACGTTATCACCGGTTACCAGGGCCTGCAGATCGTTGCGCGTGATCGTGGTAGTCACATCGTGCAGCTTTTTGATCGGGATATAAATACTTCGCGAAAGACTGACTGCCGCTAACAATGAAAAGACGATGGCGAAGAACATCAGAATGATCGATAAGGTCTCCCAACGCACAAACCCTTCACGCATCGACTGGTATTGGTTTCTCGTGCGGTCCACCTCAAACAGGGCATAATCCTGGACAACCTCCTCGACTACCGAAGACGCAAAACGGATATTATCCAACATCGCTGAATTGTCAGCCGCGGTACTGTTGTGTTGAATCAGCACTCCCATCCGGTCGACGGTTTGTTTAAGGGATTCCACCGTCCTGCGCACCACCTCAAGCTTCATTTTAGCTTGCTGCGAGTCGGTATTGGCTACCATCATGTCTAACTTGGAATTGACATCATTAATAATCTGGTACTGCGTCCCTTTGTTGAAATCTACTTTCCCTGACACAACCATCCACATTTCATTATCGATCTCGGGTTTGATCGTCCCGGTGATCGTATTGGCAGTGGTGATATTCGAAATAATGTCATCATATTGGCGGCTATATTTCAATATCTGGGCTACCAGTAAAGCATTGGTCGACCCCATGATGAATATCACCACCAACAGGGCGAGTAAGATCTTGGCCCGGATAGACAGGTTGACCCGGGAGATCAGGTCAGCCACACCTCGGAAAGAACGCAAAGAAATTCGTCCGTTTAGCGTGAAACTCGACCCAATTCTGGCAATAAAACCTTTAAAACCAGCCAATGCCGATTTCCTGACCATTTATTTCTCCATAAGCTGCTGACCTTCGCAAGGGTTCACTTTTTGATTGTGAAGAACTACGTTCCTCACAATCAAAAAGTGAGTTCATTTATCTGATAAATTTTTATGGTTTGGTTTGTGACCTGAATTCTGTCGGCGACAGCCCTGTATTCTTCCTGAAAACGTAACTGAAGTAATGTGGGTCGTTATAGCCCACCTGGTAAGAAATTTCTGCCGATTTGAGCGTGGTCATGCGCAGCATTTCTTTCGCTTTTTTGATTCTGGTCTCGGTCAGGTAATCCTTGAAGGTCTGGCAGGTTTCATGGCTGAACACTACGCTAAAATGGCTCGGGCTGATGTTTACCCGGGCAGCCACGTCGGCGAGGGATAAGTCTGCATCGTCAAAATGCTGGTCGATGAAATCTTTAGATTGCCGGATGATCACCGAATACTGGCGATTGGCCTGATTATCTCTGAAATCAAGAGCTGATGCTAATATTCTGGATACCTGGTCTCTTAACTGCTCGATAGTTCGGATATCCCTCAATGTCATTTCGATTGAATTGAGCGCCAGAACTGCCTGGTCGATATCCCCGCCCAGCTCGTTCATAAACTTGACCACTGCCAGAACCACGTTGATAAAAATATAATTTTTGATATAGTTGGAACCGAGCACGTTATCGCCCAAGGGTTGGATAAATGAATTGAAGAAATTATCAAAATCCTCTTTTACCCCACAACGTAAATAATCATCTACGGCAGAACTGTCGATCTTCAGCAGATTCGCTTTTTCCAGGGTAATATTGGCGCCGACTTTCGTCCCGTTGGTGGAATTTTGGATATCCACCAGGGCCTCGACAAATGACTGGTAAATGTAAGCGATCCGATTCTTGACCGTGCCACAACCGATACTGAGCTGGTACCTGGTTTTTTGAACCCCCAGCCTGATCCGTTCTAAAAGAAGGTCTTTTTCTTCGACCAGGTATTCAGGGGTGTTTCCTTTGATTAATAAGATCAGGCCTTCCCAATCGCGTCTTATCGACAAAACATCCGGGTTATTCTCGACAATACCTGTAATAATTTTCAGCGCATTCTGATAATCATCGTAGTTAAATTGGTCCGAAAGGTCTAAAAGCTCGGTCTTGATGATCACCACCATATAGAAACGGGCAATCAAGTCCAGGCCCAACGATTGGCTCTTCTCCATCACTTCGCCCGGGTTGACCGATCCGACCACCAGTTTTAGCAAGAACCTTTCTTTAAACGCCGACTGGTTTTCTTCTACCTGCTCATGCAGCTTGCGCAAATTTTCCTGCTCAGCTTTTTCCCGTTCGAGCTGCGCGCCAATTTTTTGTAAGACGGCGTGTAGATCCTGGACAGTGACGGGCTTCAGCATATATTCGGTGACGCCTACTTTGATGGCTTCCTGGGCATATTCAAACTCATCGTGCCCGCTGAGGATGATGATTTTTACCCACGGCATATGCTCCCGGATGACTTTGCTGAGCTGCAAACCATCCATGAAGGGCATCTTGATATCCGTAATCACCACGTCAGGTCGGGTGGTCTGGAGGAGTTGCAATGCCATTTCCCCATCTGAGGCTTCCCCGCAAAACTCAAACCCGTTACCCTTCCAGTCTACATTATCTCGGATCCCCTCGCGAGTCACGATCTCATCCTCAACAAATATCACTTTGTAGGCCATTCTTTTCACCTTTACTTATCGCGGCTTTTGGTCATTCAGATATTTCCAAGACGTATGCCTATCAGTAAATGGAATTCCCCCTTGGTGTTTTTATTGGATTGTCACGCCCTCGAATTTTTGAAATTTAAATGGAAGTAATAAAATTCTACTCTCACGCTGGTGAGATGTCAACCGCGCCACAGCCATTTGGGAATTATTGTGATGAATCACTGGACTAAATAAAGAGAGCGAGCTTTCGCCCGCTCCCTTTATTAAATCCAGGGGACCTACTCGTGCTATGTCCGGTTCTGCCCACTTGGCAGCCTGGGACGCCGGTTTGCCAGATACAACAACGATCCGCCGATAACAGCTACAACAAGCCCCAGAATTGCATATTGGGCGTGACCAGACATCATACTTCCTCTAAGTACATTCACTCCCTGTAAGATCCACACCAAACCAATCAGGGCCATTAATCCCCCCAGAACATCCAATACGTATTTCATCACGATCTCCTTTATCTAAGAAAGTTCACTTTTTTGGTTGTAAAAAACTACGTTTTTTATAACCAAAAAAGTGGCTTCCTGATTTCCGAAACTGACTTTAAATATGGTACGTAACCGGTAAAGAAATGGATGTTAATCCAAGATTAGCTTTCCTCCCATTGAGTATGGAAAACGCCTTTATCGTCGATGCGCTCATAGGTATGGGCGCCGAAATAGTCGCGCTGCGCCTGGATCAGGTTAGCCGGCAGCCAGGCGCTGCGATAGCCATCAAAATAAGCCAGGCACGCCATCAGGCCCGGGCAGGGGATGCCCAATTTGGGGGCAGTTGTGATGACCTCCAACAGGTCACCGCGCAGGTCCAATACTTTTTTACCCAAATCGGGGTGCAGAAGCAGATTGGCTAAATTGGGCTGCTTCTGAAAGGCGCTGCGGATATTATTGAGCAACCCGGCCCGGATAATGCAGCCGCCGCGCCAGATGCGGGCGACTGTTTCCAGGTCGAGGTTGTAGGCATACGCTTTGGAAGCCACGCGCAGGTCCGCCATACCCTGGGCAAAGGTAATAATCATCGCCGCGTAGAAGGCGCTTCTCAATTGGCTAATAAAAGCTGCGCGCTGCCCCTGAAAATTAGCGCCTGGCTGCCCCAACAATTTACTGGCAGCCGTGCGTTCGTCCTTCAAAATAGTCAGGTTGCGCATCGCTACGGCGGTGTCGATGGTTGGGGCCGGCACCTGTAGATCCATGGCATCTTGCGAGGTCCACATGCCGGTGCCTTTCTGGGTGGCTTCATCAAGGATCACGTCGATCAGGCGTTTGCCGGTCTTGGCATCCTCTTCACAAAAAATGTTGGCGGTGATTTCCAAAAGGTAGGCGTTGAGCTCGCCCTGGTTCCAATCCAGGTAGACTTCGTGGAGCTCATCGTCCGTCAGTCCCAGGCCACGTTTCATCAAGTCATAGGTCTCGGCGATGAGCTGCATCAATCCATACTCGATGCCATTGTGCACCATTTTAACGTAATGTCCTGCAGAGCCAGGCCCCAAATAAGCAACGCACGGAGAACCTTCTACCTGGGCTGCCACGGCTTCAAAAATTGGGCTGACTCGCGCGTAACTTTCGACTGGTCCGCCGGGCATCAGGCTGGGTCCGTGTCTCGCTCCATATTCTCCGCCTGAAATGCCCACCCCCTGGAATTGCATCCCTTTTTCGGCCAGCATATTTTGGCGCAGGTCGGTGTCCTTAAAATGAGAATTACCGCCATCGATAATCAGATCGCCAGACTGGAGATAGGGCAGGACGTCCCGGATGACTGCGTCTACCGGCGGCCCGGCCGGAACCAGCATCATCACCACCCGCGGGGGGCGCAGAGAGGCAATAAATTCTTCCAGGTTATTTGCCCCAAACACCTTCTTATTATTACCCTCTATACGCAATGCCTGTACTTTGGCCGGATCTTTATCATAGCCGGAGACTGCGTAGCCGTGATCAGCCATGTTCAAAACCAGGTTGCGTCCCATCACACCCAGGCCAACCATCCCAAGGTCACTTTTTGTGTTTTCCATCCCGCTCTCCTCCAGGATCAGATTTTATATATCATCGGCAGTTCACGGATATAAAAATCTGAATTTTTTCCATCATTACCAGTATATCCAGCCGGAAAGGGGTTGTCATCTTTTAGTAAAGCCTTGCCATCGGGTATAAAATCACACCCCACCCCAACCTTCCATATTAATCATTTTGTCCGATGCGATTAACCCTGCCAGGACGATATAGTAATGTCATCCAACAGTTCAGCCCGGTAAGAGAAAATTAAAAGGTTGACCTGCAGGGCCTGGATTATGCCGGGGCCGCTAAATCTCTGCGAGGTCCCCTGGGAACCTTCAAGAGCCGCTTATCCCGGGCGCGCTGCCAGGTGCGCGAAAGTTTTCACTTGAGCGAGACTCACGACTCCTCCGCCCGACTGATGACTTCATCTTGAAGCTCAAGCGGCAGGCTGACGAAATAGGCGGTAAAACCGGCCACCCTGACTACCAGATCGCGGTACTCCTGCGGGTCCTGGCGAGCGCGGCGCAGTGTGGCGGTTGAGACCATATTTACCTGGAGCTGTTCGCCGCCCATCGCCACGTAGGAGCGCACCAGGCTGGCGAGAAGTTCCAGGCCATCCTCACCGGTAAAATGGGACGGGGAAAGGCGCAGGTTGAGGGCCGCTCCGCCGGGGGCCAGGTGGTAATCCGGGCGGGAAAGCGAGCGCAATGTGGCGGTCGGCCCGCTGTGATTGCAGCCCTGGGTCGGAGAGCCTCCATCGCTGAGGGTCTCGCCGGCCAGCCGGCCATTGGCCGAGGCAGCCGTCAAAGCACCCATGCTGGTGTGGCTGAGCACCGAGCCAAACATGGCGTAATGATAGGCGCGCCGCACGGCCGAAGGGTCACGCGCCTGGCAGGCCTGCCAGGCGCCATCCGAATAGGCTTTGACCTGGCGCCCGAAACTTGCCACGGCCCGGACGGCGATGGCATCTGCCCGGTCATCGTCGTTGCCGTATTGAGGGGCGCGCTGGCGGCAAAAGGCGCGCAATTTATCGTAGCCGCTGAAATTGGCCTGCAGGGCGGCTAACAGGTCGTCCATCGTGATCAGGCCATGGTTGTATACCAGCTCACGGATGGCAGCCAGGCTGTCGACGGTGGTGCCCAGGCCGACCCCGTAGGCCCCGGTCAAGAGGTAAGCCGCCCCGCCGCCGGTGGCGTCCTGGCCACGTTCCAGGCAGGTGCGGATAAAGGCCGAATTCAATGGCTCAGGGGCCTGCTGAGCAAGGCGAGCATCATACTCGTCTTTGGCAGCCAGCATGCGCTCCAGGGCAGCCTTGACCTGGCCCTCATAGGCCTGGAAAAGGTCCTCAAAACCGGCAAACTGGCGCGGGTCCCGGATGGCCGGGCCGATGCTTATCCCACTCAGGCGATCGCGGCCTTCGTTCAAGGCCAGTTCGAGGCACTTGGCCAGGTTCAGATAAGAGTCGGTCCACGGGGCGCTCTGGCCAGGCAGAAACGTTTCCACACAACCAACCTGGGCATAATTGCGGGCTACCTGGTCGGGAAAACCATACTCCAGCAGGCCGGGGATGATCACCTCATCGTTAAAGACCGCCGGGTGCCCGGCTCCGCAGCTTATCGTGGCGGCAATTTCCTGCCAATACTGCGCAGACGTCTGGTGGTGAACCCGCGTGGACAGGTTGGGCTGTTTGCGGTGGATCCAGCGTTCGATCTGCAAGCACATCACACTCAGTTCGTTGGCGGCATCCGCTCCTTGGGAGGTTTGCCCGCCCAGGCTGAGATGAGCGATGTCATCGCCTTCCCGGTTGAGCTTGATCCAAAATAAGGCCAGCAGTTCACGGGCGCTCTGCTGACCCTGGAGCCGCCCGGCGTCCAGGTCGGCCTTATAAAATGGGTAAAGATACTGGTCAAACCGTCCAAACGAATGTCCGATTCCGCCATCGTCCAGCTTGATCCCCAGGTGGGCAAACCACACCAGTTGGAGCGCCTCCTGAAAACTGCGCGGGGCCTGCTCCGCCAGCCAGGCGCACGACTCGGCCACGCCGGTCAATTCCTGCCGGCGATCCGGGCGCGTTTCAACCTGGGCCATCTGCTCCGCCAGGCCGGCGTAGCGCCGGATGTAAACGGAGAGCGCCTCCAGGGCAGCGACCAGCGCCTGGCCATAGATCTGGCGGTCGAGGACGTCCTGATCGACTGGTCCGGCCGGGACGCCGTCCGGCATGGCCTGCCGGGCCATTTCTCGCAGGCCGCCCAGGCCGTGCGCCAGGATCAGGTCAAAATCCGGTATCGCATGCCCATCCCGGTTGGCCCATTTCCAGGTCAAACCATGCTGGGAGGCCTGCTGCTCGGCAGCCTGCCAGGTAAAGGTTTTTAAAAACTCGGCATTACGCTGCTGCCAGAAAGCCACTGCCTGGCCAAAAGGTTCCGGGCGGGTAATGGCTACGTCCTCCAGGCCAACTTCTCCAACCAGAAGTTCATCGGCGTGGATGGCAATGGCGATATGCTCCATCACGTAGCCCAGGCCGTGAGCATAGCGCAGGGGCAGGGGCTCACCGGCAGACATCAGAAAATACTGCCACAGCAGCAGGCCGCGTTCGTCAGCCCCGTTGGGGTACCAGGTTTTCTCGGTTCCGGTAGGTAGATTGCAGGCCAATAGGCGTTGGATGCGTGGGGTGGGAAGTGAATCGGTCATACCCTGATTATATATTAATCAACGAGTCACAATCGCTCGAAATAATAAATTTGAGAATATCACTTTTTTAGATGAATCTTCCTGATTTTATATTGTGGACTTTTTATATCTTAATGGATATAATAGGGCAGATTTTACAGGCAGCGCGTTTATTCTGAGAATAGAAAAGGAGGATAATCTACAATGAGAGGTTTTCTGAAACAACTTCAGATCGTATCCTATCCGGTAACGAACTGGCAAGCTTCTAAGAAATTTTATGGGGAAACGCTGGGGCTTCCCGTGGCGCTGGCCATGGATGAAGCGGGTTGGATTGAATATGGCGATAAAAATCAGGTCCATCTCGCCATCATGCGCCCACAGGACGGTTCACCGGTGCAGCCTCACAAGGGCGGGGCGATTGCCGTCTTTAAGGTTGAGGACGCCCATGCTGCAGTAAAAGAATTGCGCAAACGCGGCGTTAAATGTGACGATGCCATCCCGGTGCCGGGCATGATCACTTATGCCAACTTCTACGATCCGGATGGCTATACCCTTCAGGTAGCCGGCCCGCCTCCTAAAGGTTGAGTAATTGAATTTTCAAGGCCAGATGGTGCGGCTACGCCGCACCATCTGGCCTTGAAAATTCAATATTCGAAACATTATACTTTTTCGAATACCATTGACAAATCGTTCGAAATACTTTATAAATCCCACCTAATATGACACCTCAACAAGTCTTTATCTATACGGGCGATAAGCGGCGGCAGTTACATCCCACCCATCCAGGGAAAGTGGGCTTGTAGCGGTTTACCAGGGTTTCGCTAAATCATACGCTATATAAACAGGCTCTCCGATCCCGGAGAGCTTTTTTTGTTAAAAAATCTAAAGGAGAATAAACAAATGCCATCCAAACTGACTGCTCACTGCCCCGAATGCGACGCCGAAATAGACCTGAACGGCGTTGTCCAGAACGAAATCGTGGTCTGTTCCGATTGTGGGGTCGACCTGGAAGTGATCACCCTCGATCCGCCGGCCCTCGAGCTGGCGCCAATGGAAGCCGAAGACTGGGGCGAGTGATCTCGCCCACCTTGCGCCCACAGATCGGGCACCTTGTACCAATAACCGGGGCGATAGTCCCAGGAATCAGGGAAGGGAGAAGATGCGATGAAGGTAGGAATTCTTTTATCCAGAGTGCGCGTGGAAGAAAAGTGGCTTTTAGAGGCGCTGGAAGCCCGCGATGTCGATTACGAAAGGATCGACGACGGCCGGGCGACTTTCGATTTCGACGAACCGTCTAAATGGCTGAAATACTCGGTGGTACTGGAACGCAGTATTTCTTACGTGCGCGGCCTGTACATTACCCAGATCCTGAATGCCTGGGGTGTCCCGACGGTCAACATGTCGCACGTTGCGGCGGTGTGTGGCGACAAGCTGGCTACCACGGCGGCTCTGGCAAAAGCCGGGGTTGCCCAACCGCGCGTCAAGGTCGCCTTTTCCACCGAATCGGCCCTGGAAGCGATCGAAGAAATCGGTTATCCAGTGGTGCTGAAACCGGTGGTGGGCTCGTGGGGGCGTTTGTTAGCCAAGATTAACGACCGGGATGCTGCTGAAGCCATCCT
>Ga0182027_10009747_pt1 | contig 13752 bp, 5 predicted proteins | sample 712E1DmetaG_FD_121300 | JGI IMG/M metagenome (GOLD analysis project Ga0182027, IMG submission 121300) | Permafrost microbial communities from Stordalen Mire, Sweden - 712E1D metaG (Illumina Assembly) | ecosystem: Environmental > Terrestrial > Soil > Wetlands > Permafrost | place: Sweden...
GGCCGGAGTGGAAGCAAGAACAGGTTGACACTGCCGAACAGTCGTTGCGATCTCAAATCCTGCGGCTACGGTCCCACCCCAGCATTCTGATGTGGGTGAATGGAAGCGACTACCCTCCTCCGCCCAATATCGAGAAGATGTATCTTGCCATCGAGCAGGAATATCTGTGGCCGAATCCGGTGATCTCATCTGTTACGGCCCAGGAGACGCCCGTCTCGGGAAAGACCGGAGTCAAAGAGACAGGACCCTACGACTATGTTGTGCCGTCATTTTGGCTGGAAGAAACCGACGAAGGCGGAATCGATCGCGGAGGGGCATTCGGGTTTAATACTGAGACCGGCCCCGGACCGGCGATCCCGCCAATTGAGACTTTGGCACAGGTACTTCCCAAGGAGCACCTGTGGCCGATTGACGATTGGTGGACCTTCCATGCAGGCCTTCATGACTTCAAGAATTTCAACGTTTATACGGCGAATCTGAATCAACGCTACGGAGAGGCCTCAGATCTAGATGACTTTCTGATGAAGTCGCAGATGATGAGATATGAAGCCGTTCGGGCCATGTATGAAGCTTTTAACCGAAACAAATATACTTCATCGACCGGTGTGATCGCCTGGTTGCTGAATAACAGTTGGCCGTCATTCATTTGGAATCTGTACGACTACGATCTCCGTGTAGCGGGGGGATACTTCGGCGCAAAAAATGCGCTTGAGCCCTTGCACCCGATGTACGCCTATGACGATCACGCAATTTGGGTCACGAGCAGTCAGTATCAGGATGCCAGGAAGATGCACCTCACCGCCAAGATCTACGACCTGAAAATGAAGGAGCGCTTCTCACAGGAAGAGACTTTCGACGTAGCCCCAGATTCGACAAACAAGGTGTTCATCTTGCCCAAGATTGCCGACTTAACGGCAGTCTATTTCCTAAAGTTGACTCTACACGATTCGTCGGGGAAACTGGTCGGCTCCAACTTCTATTGGTTCTCAAGCAAGCCTGAAACGATTACGCATGGGGTCGTCAACCTGTATGACGGGTTCGCAAAGACCTACGCGGACTTCCGCGCGTTGAGTGAATTGCCGAGGACAACGATAAAAGCCTCATCGCAAACCACTCGGGAGCATGGAGACGTGGTTACTCACATCACATTGCGGAACGACGATGCAAATCTGGCATTCTTCGTCCGGCTGAATCTCAGCTCTTGTGGTGATAACAGGGAGATCCTTCCGATCGTGTGGAGCGACAACTATATTTCCCTTTTGCCGGGTGAGGTTCGCGAAGTGACAGCGAGCTATCGTGCTGCTCAGCCAGAGCCAGTCCGCGTCGACCTTTATGGATGGAATGTTAGCCACTTGCAGGCCGGATGTGCCAGCAGTTCGCGGTAGCCGCGATCAGGCTCACTCTGCCCGACGCGTGGAGCGACGAGAAATAGAATTGAAATGAGTCAGAAACGTAACGGATAGGCGGGCATGGCCGGTCCCTGTGTAATTCAGGCGCGGTGGGCGGAGATTCGCAACGTGTCGGATCAAGCTTCTGCAGACAAGTAGATTCACGGAGGCATTTTGAGCAAAGGTACATCGCGTCGAGATTTCATCAAAGCTGCCTTGGCTACACCGCTTGTCAGCAACGTTGCATTCGCAGAAAATTCCGGCCGAATTGCGGGGCCACCGCCGCCGGCGGGCGGAGAGAACAAGTTGCCCCATCAAACTCTGATGCGTCAGGACATCGAGTTTCCGCGTGTCTTCAGCGGGAATCGTCTCGCGAGAATCTCGTGTCCGCTGGGTGGCATTGGAACGGGTGGAATTGGTCTAGGCGGACGCGGCAACCTGCAGGACTGGGAAATCTTTAATCGTCCGGAGATCGGCAACCGACTCGACTACGCCTTCCCGAGTATGTTTATCCATACGCTCGGGGCCGAGCCTTACAGCACTGTTCTTGAGCGGCGACTGCTGCCGCCATACGATCTGCAACAGGAAGGCCTGGGCTCAGAGAATGTTCCCGGATTGCCTCGTCTGGCCGAAGCGCACTTCTTCGGATCGTTCCCAATCTCCCGTATCGAGTTCGAGGATCGTGATTGTCCGGTCAAAGTTTCTTTGGAGGCCTTCTCTCCTTTTCAGCCGAACGATGCAGAGGCTTCCGGTTTACCTTGTGCCATATTGAGCTATGAGGTTCAAAACCCCGGCAGGGCCGGCATTGAGGCGGTCGTGGCCTGGTCGATCTCGAATCCAGTCGGCAATTCGGAAAGCCGCAGGAACGAGCGCCGAACCGGGGATTGCCTCGCCGGTCTTCTGATGACTGATTCTTCTCTCCCTGGCGATGATCCACTGCACGGATCGTTCGTACTCGCCGCGCTGCTTCCTGAGGATGGTGAAAACGAAGTTCTCGCTTCATGGAAGGGGGGAAGTGAGTGGCAGGTGGGGCCGCATTCATTCTGGTTTGATAACTTCACCAGGACCGGCCACCTGGGCGTCGCGCAAGAGCCATCGATTCCCGTTGGCTCCGTTGCGATACGTCAGAAGATTCCGGGCGGCGCCAAGCGCCTGTTCAGATTTCTCCTCACTTGGCATTTTCCCAATCGCACCCCCGAACGATGTGGATGGAAAGCTCCGGCAGGGAAGGAAAAGGAGTTGTTGGGCAATTTCTATTGCACCCAATTCCGTGACGCTTGGGATGTTGCTGAACATGTCTCTGCGGACCTCCACCAATTGGAGGCAAGGACTCGAGACTTTGTCGCTGCTCTCAAGAATTCAACGCTGCCCGGAGCTGTGAAAGACGCAGCGACCGCCAATTTGAGCACGCTCGTTTCGAATACGAGCTTCCGCATTGCTGACGGCAGCTTTCACGGATTTGAGGGCTGCGGAGACAAAGCTGGTCTCGCCTCCGGCACTTGCACGCATGTTTGGAATTACGAAGTAGCCACCCAGTTTCTATTCCCCACTCTGGCCCGCTCCATGCGCGAGACTAGTTTCGGTTACTCGACCGACGCCGAAGGACACATGGATTTTCGTCACAAGCTTCCGCTCGGCTATGAACACTCGCAGGCCGCTGCCGCGGACGGCCAAATGGGACAAATTGTAAAGCTCTACTTTGACTGGATCTTTCTTGGCGACGATGACTGGTTGCGCCGGCAATGGCCCGCGGCCAAGCGAGCCTTGGCTTTCGCCTGGCGCCCGGGCGGATGGGACGAACGCAAGTCAGGCGTTATGGATGGCGTCCAGTTCAATACCTTCGACGTAGAGCTCTATGGCCCGAATCCCATGTGTGGTACCTGGTACCTCGCCGCGTTGCGAGCCGTGGAACGAATGGCCATCGCGATGGGTGATCGTGATTTGGCTACGGATTGCAATCAGATGTGCACAGAGGGTAGTCGCTGGATTGACGCCAATCTTTTCAATGGCGAATTCTACATCCAGAAGATCCGTTCTATCCCTCCAGAAAAAATCGCCAGTGGCCTCCGCGAAGGCATGGGAACCATCGACACGATTCATCCGCAGTTTCAGCTCGGTGACGGCTGCTTCATCGATCAATTGATCGGACAGCATATTGCCACCCTTGCCGGTCTTGGAGAATTGCTCGATCCCGCCAACATCCGCAAAGCCCTTGAGTCCATCTATCGTTATAACTACAAATCAACTCTCATGCATCACTCCACCGTGCAGCGGGTCTACGCACTGAACGACGAGCCGGCAGTCGTCATTTGCGACTTCACAAAAGGCACGCGGCCTGAGGTGCCGATGCCGTATTATGCCGAAACCTGGACAGGGCTGGAGTATTCCGTTGCTGTTCTTATGATGACCCATGGAATGGTTGACCAGGGCATTGAGTTTTTTCGGAATGCTCGATCTCGATATAACGGCGAAAAGGCAAATCCCTTTGACGAGATCGAATTTGGACGTCACTACGCCCGCCCCATGGCAAGCTGGGCGGCCATTCCTGCACTCTCAGGTTTTCACTATGATGCACGACTCGGCCGCATGGAGCTATTGCCAAAGATCGCGGTTGGCAAGTTCCAGTGCTTCTGGTCAACACCGGGCGCGTGGGGAAACTTCGCCTGCACCCCGCGCGAATTAACATTGGTGCCGGTCGTTGGCAGTGTCAGGATTCAGGAATTGGTAGTTGGATCGGCCTTCGGGCAATTCGAAGGAAAGCTGAAAGTCACAACCGGTGGCGCAGAGATTACTCACACGAGTTGTGCGGACAATCTTAATGTCCTTCTACGGTTTTCGTCCGCCGTTGAAGTGGATTCAACTAAACCGCTGCGATTGCATGGGTGAGATCCTTCGCACTGTTTTCCTGCCTTAAGGCAGTTGCGCGTCGTCGAGCCATGCCCTTTCCATCGAAAGTTCCATTAGTTTGCGTGCGGCACCCGCATCGCCGGCGACAATTGCATCCAGAATGTGGCGATGGAGCTCATAGGTATCCATCATCTGGGATGAATCTAGATGGCTATGTCGAATAATTGCAAAGGCGAATAGCTTCGGAACAATTCTTTCCAGGGTATTCTCGACGCAGTCATTTTCCGAGGCCGCCCAAAGGGCGCGATGAAACTTGAGATCCGCATGGCAAAAGTCGCGGAAGACCCCGCTCTTGGCCGTGGCTTCCATTTCGACCAGGTGCTCTTCGCAAGCCTGTAGCTGGGGCGAGGGTTGTGCGGCAATAAGTTCCGCTGCCAGCGTTTCAATCCGCGTTCGTACCAGGTAGATGTTTTCAATCGAACGGCGCGTGAGAAGCGTCACGCGTGCCTTGCGCATTGGTGTGCGCTCGACGTATCCGATGAATTCCAATTCCAGCAGCGCTTCGCGGATGGTCGGCTGGGCGACCCCCAGCTTGCGGGCAAGGCCGAGTTCCGTCAAAATCTCACCGGCTTGGAGCTCGCCACACTCGATCGCCTGGCAAATATGCTGGATTGCAGTGTCTTTCAGCGAAACTCGAGAAATTGTCCGAAGACTGGAATTTCCTTGATTGCCGTCACCGGGACCGGATCCGATTTGCGGAAAGAAAGATGACATGCCAGAAGATTAACCCACATAGTCAAGGAAATCAACTAACGGTTAATTTTACTTGACTAACATTTAACGTTAATATACCAATATAGACAAAGCCGTAAAAGGAAATGTACTCAAGCGCCAGTGCCAGTTTAAGTGACGCTTTTCAGTGCAATTTCCCATTAGTCGTCCACCGGCTTCGCCGACCCGCAGGGGATGAAACTGTGCCCCATCCATCGGAGGTCTTTGTTTTTGTCCGATGGGTGGGAGTCCGTAGAACTCCATGACGACGCCTTGTTTTGTCGAACCTACAAGCTTGTTTTTTGTTAGAGGGGTTTTGGATGACAACGGCAATTCAAGCAGCAATCGTTGAGCCGAATTCAGGGAGATGTTTGTCTACCGACCTCGGTCCGCATCCCGAACTGCCTGCCCGGCTCGATCAGAAATCTTCCACGAAACTACCGGACCCGCGATGGAACATCGACAATTAAATCGAGACATTGGCCCTCAAACAAATGAGTTCGATGAATGCTGCCGATGCCCGGAAGATTGAAGAACACAGTAGATGTTGCCGTCACTGTCCTTCTCGCGCCGGTCAACTTATTCTTGATCAACCTTTGTTGGGAGTCACCACGCGCAAGGCGCCTGGCTCCGGTGCCGAAACCCAATCAGAATTCCAGGAGGAATAAGGATCATGGAAGACGAACAGAAAACGGGCATGGACCGCAGAACTTTTGTAAAGCAGGCTGCGGTTGCCACAGTGGCAGCAGGGATGAGTGCGCGTTCTTATGGCCGCATTCTGGGGGCCAATGATCGGCTCCGGATTGGTCACCTCGGCTGCGGATGGCGCAGCGAAGGCCACGTAAACATGGTCCAGCTTGCTTCTCAGCAAACGCAAGTCGAGTCTGTTGCAGTTTGTGATATCTGGAGCCTGGCAAGAGAACGCCAGGCCGCTCAGGTTAAGAAGTACTTCAATTCGGAACCACAATCATACAAATATTCAGAGGACATGCTGGCCCGCAAAGATATCGATGGTGTGATGATCGCAACCGGGGACTTTCAGCATGCAAAACTCTGCACTGAAGTGGTTCGCGCGGGGAAAGACTGTTACGTCGAGAAGCCCTTTGCAAACGTGCTTTCTGAAGCAAAAGAAGCGCGCAAGGCCGTGCGGGAAACCAAACAGGTTGTTCAAATGGGCACGCAATTTCGCAGCCAGCCGTATCCATTAGCGATACGAGAGATCGTTCGCTCTGGGCGTATTGGAGAAATTGTTCATATCGAACAGGAATGGAACGTCAACGAAGAGCGTTGGCGTTTTGTGAAGAACGATACCGGGTTCGACGATGACATGGTGCAGGACCGCAAGCTCGAATGGAAGCAATGGTTGTACGGCCGCAAGTCACAGCTGCGTGAAGAGGACACCGACTGGAAGCGTTGGTTGTTGGGCAAGCCCGATCGCCCATTCGATCCGCACCTGTATTTGGAGTTCCGCCTTTATAAGGATTTTTCTTCAGGCATTTTCGATCAATGGTTGAGTCACGGCTGCGACCTGGTTCATCTTTGGATGGATGAGAGCCACCCAAAGAGCGTTGTAGCCAATGGTGGAGTCTTTGCATGGAAAGATGATCGCCAGAACCCCGACACCGCCGTTGCGGCATTCACTTATCCAAAAGGCTTTCTCTACACTTATAAGACTGTCTTCGGAAATAGCTATCGGAGCTTCACGCGCATTATGGGCCGCGACGGTACGATCGAGGGCCATGGCTGTGAAGGAGGATATCTGTACTCCGTCACGAAAGAAGGTGGCCGAGAGGAATTCTCCGAAGAGACAGAACCTGACTACCGTTCGCTTCCCGTCACCGCCTCTCCACAGGAGCATGAAGAAGTTGTGCATGTTCCCGGCGCCCCGAGTCCAAGTTCCCAGGGCCCAAGTGATGATGATGTGGTGCACATGATGAACTGGCTTACGGCAATGCGCGCGCGCGAAGATCCGAATGCCAATGTCGATCACGGGTTCTCGCATTCGATTGCGTGCATCATGGCTGCTCAATCCTATTGGAGCGGGAAGAGGCTATTCTGGAATCCAGAAAAAGAGGAGATCGAAGAATAAGCGGCTGCGCATACGCAAAAGAGTCCTCTAAGTTTCGATCGAAAAGTCAAGGGGCTCATTGGAGAAGTTAATAAGTCAACGAAACATCACCTGCGGCTCGTCAAACGTCCTTGCCTTGAACTGAAGGCGGCGTATCTTCTGACTACCGGAATTCCAACGACGATCATCAACCTCGGCGAGAATTGAATTCGAAGAATGCGGATAAACCAGGCTCTATGCGAGGCATGTATTGATTAACTCGACCCAGGTGCTTTCCTCCCCAATCCGACTGAAGCGCGCGGGCAGAATGCGCTGGAGGATTGCTTGGGTCCTATTCTTTTCGACCGTTACCAATTACGTAAGCCGCCAGAGCTTTTCAGTCTTATCGCCGATGATTGCGGCTCAGTACCATCTGAGCCATACGGATTTAGCAAAGATTCTGGGTGCATTTCAGGTTGCCTACGCCATCGCATGGCTGATTGGTGGCATTGTTCTCGATTCCGTTGGATGCCGGCTTGGATTGGCGATAGCGGCGATCTGGTGGTCGGTAATGAACATACTTACCGGGTTGGCAAGTTCTGTTTTTGGATTCGCCTGCTGTCGTTTCATGCTTGGCATCGGAGAGGGCTTCAATTGGCCGGGGGCAAGCAAAGTTGTCGCTGAATGGTTCCCCGATGAAGAACGAAGTGTCGCGGTAGCTATCTTTGATAGCGGTTCAAGTGTGGGCGGTGCGCTGGCTGCGCTGGCCATTCCGATAGTCGCATTGGTCTTTGGTTGGCGATGGGCATTTGTGGCTGCGGGTCTTCTTGGATTTGTATGGGTTGCCGTATGGCTTCGGACCTATTATCCTCTCCATCGCCACCCGCGAGTCACTCCGGAAGAAGTGATACTGATCGAAGAAGGTCACAAGACGGAGCGAGGTCCGTCTGATGGCGGCATTGCTCGATGGTTGCGTCTGGCAAAGGATCGCAATCTATGGGGCGTTGTCCTTGGCCGCGCTATCTCGGATCCAGTCTGGTGGTTCTATGTTTTCTGGCTGCCTCAATATCTGAGTGATGCGCGCGGATTCAGTTTGCAGAAAATATCGATGTTCGCCTGGATGCCGTTTGTCGCTGCCGATATTGGAAACTTCTCCGGCGGCTGGGTTTCCGGCTATTGCATCCGGAAAGGCATGTCCGTAACAAGTGCGCGCAAAGCCGTGTGTACAGTGAGTTGTCTTCCAATCCTGGCAGGAATTCCGGCAGCTATCGTGCATAACGAATATTTTGCTCTCGCCCTGATCTGTATAGCCTTGTGGGGTTTTGCCAGTTGGTCAACAATGGGCCTCACTCTCCCTTCAGATCTATTTCCAGAAGAGGTGGTTGGTTCGGTCACAGGATTGAGCGGATTGGCCGCGGGTCTCATCGGTGCCGGATTCACGATGCTTGTTGGCCTGATCGTCGATGCATTCTCGTATCGCCCGGCCTTCCTTGCAGCGGGAATTATGCCCATTCTGGCCACCGTGTTCCTCTATCTGCTCATCAGGCCACCGGCGAAAGTGTCGATACCATGATGTCCCAGCTTGGGTCCCTGTTTTCATCAGGCTCCCTCCAAACCTGGAAAGTCTGAATTGCATTGCAAGCACTGTTGAAGTCTGTGGAACACCTTCGCGTCGCATTTGAGCGGAAGACCGTAAGAAAGATTTCGGCTTATATCGCAGCACGGACAAAAGGTTAATGATCGAAAGGAAGCAAACGGTGAAGAATCGTTTTTCTTGTCTCGTGATTGGTTTCTGTCTTGTTGTGTTTCCTCGACAGGATTCTGTTGCGCAGACGCAAGGCTTGATTCCTGAAGCCGATGGCGCCTTAAAAGTTGTGGGATGGAGCCTGCAATCCTCCGCTCAAGTCACCGAAACCGGAGAGTCCCTTTCCACTCCCGGCTACCATGTGCAAGGCTGGCATCAAGCGGTTGTGCCCGGCACGATTATTGGAACCTTGGTAAGCGACAAGACGATTCCGGACCCCAATTATGGGATCAATCTACGGAATCTGATTGGCGAAAAGAAATTTACGAACGAAGAGAGCCTCTCTGAACTGCCCATGGATATGGATGGGCCATTTGCAGTTCCGTGGTGGTATCACACATCGTTTACGGTTCCGGAGAACTTTGCGGGGAAGGATATTTGGCTCAAGTTCAGCGGGATCAACTATCGCGCTGATATTTGGATCAATGGCAAGCAGCTGACCGATGCAAAAACGACCGTCGGAACCTGGCGCGTCTTCGAATTCAACGTAACTCGTCTCTTGAGCCCCGGAGCGGAAAATGCAATTGCCGTGCGGATCTTTCCGGCCAGTCGGACAGAGGACCTGTCAGTATCCTTTGTGGATTGGAATCCTGGAATGCCTGATCGTTATATGGGGCTCTTTCGTGACGTGACCCTGTCGACCAGCGGTCCGGTGTCGGTTCGGCATCCCGCCGTTCTATCCCACCTTGACCTTCCGGATACTTCATCGGCCCACTTAACAGTCATCGCGCAGCTAATCAACAGTTCGAATGAATCGGAGACTGGAACGCTTCAAGGTTCCATCGGCGATATTCAATTCTCGGAACGCGTAGAACTTAAGCCACAGGAGACCAGGGACATTACTCTGGGCCCAGGGGCTTTCCCGCAACTCAACATCCAAAATCCCCGTCTCTGGTGGCCCGCGCAAATGGGAACGCCGAATCTCTATCACCTTAGACTTCAATTCGTCATGAACGGCGTCAGCTCCGATCACACCGAAACGCGCTTTGGTATCCGCGAAATCGCGTCGATACTGGACACTAACGAGCACAGGCTGTTCCTCATCAACGGCAAAAAGTTGCTGATTCGCGGTGGTGGCTGGGCGATGGATTCAATGATGTCCGAAAGCAGGGCGAAACTCGAAGATGAGTTTCGATATGTGGCGGACATGGGTCTCAACACGATTCGACTTGAAGGAATGTTTGAGACGGAAGACTTCTTCAATCTCGCCGATGAAAAAGGAATTCTGATCATGGCCGGTTTTTCCTGCTCGGTTTGGGAGACTTGGCCTAAGTGGAAGAAGGAGCAGTACGTCGTTGCGGAGCAATCGCTGCGGTCGCAGATATTGCGCCTCCGTTCGCATCCCAGTTTGCTCGCCTTCCTCAACGGAAGTGATAACCACCCGCCGCCGAATGTCGAAAGGATGTATCTCGATATTGAGCGAGAATATCGCTGGCCAAACCCAGTGATCTCGTCTGCGATGCAGGAGCCGTCGCTTACTGGGGATACCGGGGTGAAGATGACCGGGCCGTATGAATACGTTGTGCCCGAGTTCTGGATGGAAGAAACGGATCGGGTAGGAGATCGCGGAGGCGCATTCGGCTTTAATACGGAAACCGGGCCGGGACCGGCAATTCCAACGATCGAATCATTGACTCAAATACTACCCAAAGAACACCTCTGGCCCGTCGACGACTGGTGGAACTTCCATGCCGGCCTGCACGACTTCAAAGATATTCGAATATTCCAGCAATGCCTCAACATTCGTTATGGAGAAGCCACAAGTCTCGAAGACTTTGCCGCCAAGTCGCAACTGATGCGGTACGAGGCCGTTCGTGCCATGTACGAGGCATTTGGCCGAAACAAATACGATGCGACCGGCGTAATCGCATGGATGCTCAATAACAGCTGGCCTTCCATGATCTGGAATCTCTATGACTTCCAATTGCGCACAGGGGGCGGCTACTTCGGAACGAAGAATGCGATTCAAGCGTTGCACCCGCTCTATGGATACGATGACAACGCAATCTGGGTGGTCAGCAGCCAATACCAGGATGCAAGGAATCTGAAGCTTACCGCCGCTATCTACGACTTCAACATGAAGCAACGCTTTTCGCGGACGGAAACGATCAACGCAAAAGCAGACTCAACAAATCAAATTTTCAAGCTGCCCGCCCTTCCCGACCTGCCCCCAGTTTACTTTCTGAAACTGACTCTCGCCGATGCCGCGGGAAAAATGGTCGGTTCCAACTTTTACTGGCTCAACAAGGATCCAGAAACCATTTCGAAGGGAATAGTAAATCTGGGTGCGGGGTTCGCCGAGAAATTCGCGGACTTCACTCCTCTCAGCCAACTCAAGAAGGTAACCGTCGACGCCAAAGCAATAACAGCCCAGGACAACAGCGAGCAGGTTACTCACATTCGGTTGGAGAATAAGAATTCCACCCTGGCGTTCTTCTTGCGGCTGAATCTCTTCGATTGCAATTCCGGCAAAGAGGTGATTCCGGTCCTGTGGAGCGACAACTATATCTCGCTCGTGCCAGGTGAAACAACGGAACTAACTGCAAGATATCGCTCTCCACATTCGGGCGCGGTCCGGGTCGATCTTACCGGATGGAATGTCAATCACAGTGAAGTTGGCTGTGACAGCAGCCCGCACTAGCGGATGAGATGAATCCATCGAACGGCCTTGATGAATCAAGAGCGACCAACCGGAGTTTACGAGAGGAACAAAGATGTGTAATCGACCTTATATCCAATACCTCGCGGCGATGGTGCTTGTCTCGGGCACGTCCATCGTCGTACCGGCATCAGCCCAGGACACGAAGTACATCCCAGACAGCTCGTGGAATCATCAGATGATCCTCGGGCCGATGTGCTCGGCGCAGAGCGGCGGTTATGCGCTGGTTGACCGCGCACGCCCCTGTGAGCCCCACGACGCCTGGCTAAAGGATGTTTCACATTGGCGGGACGAAAGAAAGGTCCGGATCGGATACGACGGCTCCCGTTACCGGATTCCCTCCTTGCAATGGACTCAACGCAGTTTCATTCAATCTCAAATGATGGTTTCAGATCGATACATCTACGATCCAATTTCCGGCAAGTACACCGTAGATCGCTTCCTCGACGATCTGCAATCGAGATACGGAGGCGTTGACACGGTTGTCGTGTGGACGACGTCCCCGAATCTGGGCATCGACGATCGAAATCAGCTCGACATGGTCAGCGGGATGCCAGGTGGCATCGCTGGCCTGAAGCAAATGGTTGCGGATTTTCACCAGCATGGCGTCCACGTATTGTTTCCAATTGCTTTGTGGGATCTTGGCACGAGAGATCCGAAACAGCCGTTGCCCGATGCAATGGTTCACCTCATGGCCCAGATTGATGCGGATGGAATCTACGGCGACACGCAAGATTCCGTTCCATTCGTCTTTGCGGCAGCTTCGGAAAAGAATCGGCATCTGCTCGCCTTTCAACCACAGGGCCCTCCACAAGATGAATCGATTGCATGGACGCTGATGACTTCCGGCCGCATCGAATTTCAGCCGGGACCTGCGGTGGATCGTTTCAAATGGCTGGAACCGCGACACATGGTCAACGTCTCAGATCGGTGGAACCGCAATAAGACGGATGCCCTGCAGTTCGCCTTCTTCAACGGCGTCGGATGGGAGAGCGGAGAGAATCTTTATGGAATATGGAACGGGATTTCTCCACGCGACGCGGAGGCAGCAAGACGCATTTCGACAATCGAACGGGCATTCGCACCCTTCTTGACCAGCAGTGAATGGGAGCCGTTCTATCCCACTGCTTCTGATGGCGTCTTTGCCAGCAAATGGCCTCTTGAGAACGAAACGCTTTGGACCATTGTCAATAGAAATGGGTACACGATCGAAGGCCCACAAATTCAGGCACTAGCAGTAGACGGTGCTCACTATTTCGATCTATATCGAGGCGTCGAACTCAATCCAAGGAGGGATAGAGATGGGAGTAGAACCAATTGGGTAGATCTCTCATTTCCTATCGATGCGAATGGCTTTGCGGCCGTTCTTCAGGTAGATGGCGAACCCAGCCCTGACATGCTGCAATTGATGTCGAAGATGAAGAGCATGACAGCGAAACCTCTGGCCAGTTATTCAAATGAACCCACGACTTTTGCGCAAAGTATCGTGGAAATCAAGCCAACCAAGCCACAGTCCATAACTCCATCGACAATGGTTCACATTCCAGGAGGTGATTTCCGCTTTGTCGTTGAAGGTCTTGAGGTTCAGGGCACGCGGGAAACTGATGCCGACGTTCAATATCCGTGGGAAGACTCTCCCCGGCGATTCCACGACCACGTCATGCATATGGATTCCTTTGACATCGATAAATACCCTGTTACCAACATGGACTTTAAGGCCTTCATCGACGCGACGCACTACCATCCATCCGACGATCGGAATTTTCTGAAAGACTGGCGGGATGGAACTTATCTGCCGGGATGGGAATACAAGCCCGTAACCTGGGTGTCGCTGGAGGATGCCCGCGCATACGCCACTTGGATTGGAAAACGGCTCCCCCACGAATGGGAATGGCAATACGCCGCGCAGCATGCAGTTCAAGCCTTCGAGCCGAAACAGTATCCATGGGGAAATCTTTGGAGAGATGAAGCCGTACCGTTGCCAGATCAGGGCAGAACAGAGCGTGGGCCAGATGAAGTATTCGCTCACCCCATGGGAACCAGTTCTCTCGGTGTTATGGACCTCGTCGGAAATGTTTGGCAATGGACAGATGAATATACAGACGAACATACTTGTTTTGCAATTTTAAAAGGAGGAAGTTATTTCCGGCCACAGACTTCAGATTGGTATTTTCCATCAATTCAGAAATTAAATGAATATGGGAAGTATTTACTGATGGCTCCGAGCATAGATCGA
>Ga0182027_10009748_pt1 | contig 13752 bp, 9 predicted proteins | sample 712E1DmetaG_FD_121300 | JGI IMG/M metagenome (GOLD analysis project Ga0182027, IMG submission 121300) | Permafrost microbial communities from Stordalen Mire, Sweden - 712E1D metaG (Illumina Assembly) | ecosystem: Environmental > Terrestrial > Soil > Wetlands > Permafrost | place: Sweden...
CGGCATGGCCTCCATGTGCCCGCATTGGCGGCTGCACGAGCATCCCAACGCGTTCATCACCGAGGTGGTCGATCCCGGCACGCTCGCACCAGTCGCTGACGGGCAGATCGGCCTGCTCCTTGCGACCTCGTTCTATCGCCAGGCCTCCCCCCTGCTGCGCTACGATACGCGCGACTATTGTCGCATCCACACCGATCCCTGCTCCTGCGGTGAGCCGGGCCGGACCTTCGAAATCCTCGGCCGCATCGACGACACGATTGAGCTGGGCGGCCGGCGCATCTACTTCTCCCAGCTCGAACAGGCCGTGCTCGCGTTGGCCGCCGAGCTGGACAGCCCCATCTATTTCACGGTGGTTACCGACCGGCGCTTGCACATACGGATCGAGACCCACAACGGTCTCACGCACCCAAGCGTGCAGGGCCTGGAACGGCTGGCCGAAACGCTCCAGGTGCCGCACAAAGTCCACGTCTGCAAGCAAGGCGAGCTGCTCAACATCGGCTCGATGCTGACGCAGCCCGAGGTGGGCAAGCCCCAGGCCATATGCGACTGGCGTACCAATCCGCGCCGCTCGGTGACACTGAGCGAGGCCCTGATCAAATGGCCGGAGATTTCCCTGCTCGACCTGCTCGATATTACCTGGCGGGCGTTCAAGAACGCGATCATGCGCAAGCTGCTCTAGCTAGCGAAAACCGAGCGACAGGGCCTCGGTCGGACACTCTTCGACACAACGGCCGCACAGGATGCAGTCGCGTGCGGCCACGCGCCGATCGGCGGTGACGAAGCTGACGATCGGCACGGTCATGGGGCACTGCTGTTCGCAGAGCATGCAGCTCGTGCACAGCTCGGCACGACCGCTGACCTTTAGCCGCGACCATGGAGCGAGCCAACGCGAGATGGTCAGCGCCGGGCACAGCAAGCGGCAATAGGCCCGACTGCCCCACCAAGGGAGTGTGAACGCGGCGAAGGCGAATATCAGGCCGTTCTCGGCCAGCACCCACAAGCGCCGCGTCTGCTCCGAGCCGGTCGTGGAAAATCCGGCATGCATCAGCAGCACGGGGACAGCGAGCGTCAGAGCCAGATAGAGATAGCGAAGAACCTGCCAAATGCCGCCGGCCTTGCGCGCGGGACGGCGCACCAACTCGAACACCGCGCCGTTCCAGCAGGCGCGCGAGCAGAAGGCATTGCCGAATAGAAACGGGGCAAGCAGCCGTGAGATGATCAGTTGAATCAGCGCGCCCGAAACCGTTGCCGCGCCCAAATCGAACACGACCTGGGGCATCTGAAAGTTGACCGCTTTGGCCGTCATCAACCAACCGAACAGCCCGGCAAAACACCACATGGTCGCAATACGAATGGCCCGGCGCGTTCGCGGCGAGCTCCCCGCCCGTTCCAGCGCCACGCTCACAACCGCCATACTCCCCACGACTGCGAACAGCAGTGCATACCAGCCGTTGTGACGCAGCAGCGAAGTAATCATGCCCGCAGCGACAAAGAACGCGATCACGGCGCCATAGACGCCAAGCTCCACGCGCTTGATTGCGGTCAAGACAGACGGGCCTTTGCTCAGCCCTGTGCGGTCTGTGCAGTCTGGGAGGTTTGGTCCGAAGCCTCCGGTGCGCACTGACCTTGCAGTTGCACGCCCGACTGTCCGCGCGCAATTTGCCGGTGTTGCTCGAGCTCTTCTTTGGATACGGGCCGGCCGGGAACTCCCGCCCACGTCTCGCCGGGGCCGACGCGCGTGCCGGGCAGCAGCACCGTGTGCGGCATGATCACGGCATCTGCGCCGACGATCACATCACCCATGATTGTGGCCTTGATGCCGATGGTGGCTCGATCGCCGATTTCGACCGGTGAAAGATTGAGATGCCCGGCGCCGCCGTAATGCGCAAACAGTGTGACGCTGCCCCCGACCACCACATCCTTGCCCAGTGAGATCAGGCAGGCATCCGAGATGCACTCGGTATTTACAAATGCCCGTTTGCCAATCTTCATACCCATCGCGGACAGAAACCACAGGCCGAAAGGCGTCAGGGTAATGAAAGGCAGCACCGTGAAACGAACCAGGTAGAACAAGGCATTGTGAATGAACCAGGGAAGACTCGCGATGGTATAGAACCCACCCTTGAACGGTTTCAGGCGCGTTGGCAAGAACAGGTTGTAGATCGGCACCACGATAATCAGGGCCCCCCCGGTCACGAACGCACCCGCAGAAATCCCCATGGCCAACCACAACATTCGGCCCGCAGGGCCGGAGTCCGCGCCGAGGCTGCTCAGGTTGGTTCCTACCCACAATCCCGGAGTCAGAGCAAAACCGACTGCGCTGGCCGCGATCATGTACAGCACGAGACAGCACGTGACCCAAGCGAACATGCGAAATCGCCGGATCACCCAGTCGACAAGACCATGCACGGGAGGATTACGAGATTCGTCAAACATGGTTACTTCCTGAGGCTAAGGCAGCGTCCCGGTGCGGGCGCGAGCCAGGCGCACTGCCGGCAACACTTCTACGGTCCCTTACTACCAGATGCCGGCCCTTCGCCAGAGGCAAAGTCCAACCCGGGCACAGCCAATGGGATGGGACTCGCCACCGGTCCAGCCGACGGCGCCTCTGGCGCAGGGACCGCCATGGGTGCGGTGACCGGAACAGGTGCCACAGGCACAGCCGGGGCAAACGGTGCCGCGACCGGGGCCATGGTGGCGCCCCGAACAGCGGTGAGCTGTTCCTCGGCAGCAACGAGCCGGTCGGTCAACGACTTGATGGCAGCCCGATCGGCGCCGGCGTGATCGCTCAACTGCGTATATTCCGCGCGGGCACTGGCGACCTCGGCCGTCATGCTCACGATTCTTTCTTCGCGAGACCTCACGGCCTCCTTGAGCTCTTGCACGCGATCTTCGTTGGCGGTGCGCGTGCGCGTCATCTCCTCGGTCAGGTTCTTGAGCATGCGCTCGCGTTCTTCCAGATCGTGCTGCTGTAGCTTGATCCGCGCCTCCGCATCGGCAATCGCACGCGTGGACTTGTCGCGCAGGTCGTTGAACGCCGCCTGGGCCGTCTCCATCTTTTTGCGAAAATCGGCGATCAACGAGTTCTTCTCTTGATCGTCCTGATTCAGGCGCGAGGAGAGATCCTGCAGCTCGCGCTGGTATTGATCGATGGTCTGCTGCAACTGCGCAGAGAGCTCCGCGTTGGCTCGTTCCAGGGCTTCTACTCTGCCACCCAGGGCGCTGGTTTCGTCGCGGCTGCTAGTCGCCGAGCGGGTCGCCTGATCTCTGATCTGCTGGTAGCGCTGCACGGCAGAGGCGCGCTCAGCCTCTTTGCCGGCGATGATCTTCTCGACCTGTTCGACCTTCTGCTGCTTGACCTGCCAGGTAAAGCCGACTCGCGCGAGATCGCGTTCCAGCTCGTGAACTCTCTGGCGCAAGAAGGCCATCTTTTTGTCCAGTCCGGTCAAATTCTTGCGCGGAGGCGGAGGCGGAGGAGCGCGGAAATCCACGTCCTTGACCTGGTAGAAAACGCGCGTCACAAAGGTCTCGTCTTCCGCGCTCAGATCGGGAGGCAGGGCCATGGGAGCCGCGCGCGGTCGTTGCGGAGGCGGCACGCTGGAATGCTCTTCGGCCTTGACCAGATACGCGTTGTCCAACACGCCCGCCTCTTCTTCCATCACCGAGGCGTCTTCCACCAGCTCGGGCTCGGCCTCGGGGGCGGGGCCAGCCGACGGTCCGACCACGGACCCTGCCGCAGATACTGCTGCAAACGCTGCTGCTGGCATAGCCGCTGAACCCGGCGACTGCGGCGACTCTTCCAGGCTCTGGCGTACCATTTCGGCGGCACTCTGCGCACCGATCCAGAGCTCCACATCGGCGGCTGCGGGCAAATCTGGCGGCCTCTCCTCGGGAAGGCCCACCGCGAAAACCAGCACCCGCGGGCCCCATGCCAGCAGCTCACGAGCCCGCAGCCAGGGTTCTTTGTCGTGCACAGCGACGACGATGTCTGCGGGTGCGCCCGGCGCGGCCGCGAGGTTCAGAGAGCCTTGCTTCAATGCCTCGGCCAGAGGAACACTGCGTTCCGGGTCGCTGGTCGTTATCAGGACGGTTTGTTGCGGCATCAGGCCCCCATCATCTAGAAAAAGTTTCCAATCGTAAACTCAAAAATGATGTCCTGATCCGTCGGCTGAACTTTGACGATCGGGATACCCCACTCGAAGCGCAGCGGGCCAATCGGCGAGAACCACCGAAAACCGAAGCCGAACGAATAGTACATGCCGAGCGGCAGCGGAACTTTGCGATTACTACGCATTAGATAGCCATAGCCGACACCCGTCTCGGCGTTGCGGGATGTATTGATGAAAAACAGCCCCTGGTCCTCGTTGTAGGCGTTGCCCGCGTCGGCAAAAATGACGCCTTTGATCCCGGCCGCGGCAATCAACGGAATCTCCAGCTCCACGTTGAAGATTGCCTGCTTATTGCCGCCGATGACGACGGTGCGGCTCGGCGAGCTGGGTTGCGCGAAGTCCAGAACTGGTACCGTCGGCCCTAGGCCACGCAGAACGTAGCCGCGCACCGAATAGATGCCTCCGGGCGCGAACCGCTCGCTGATGGGAATGCCCACCTGCGAGCCGCCCCACACGAGGCCGGTCTGGGCGTTGACCTTGAAAACCATGCCCAAAGGCAGCGGATGATAGTAGCGCAGAAAGAGCTGCAACCGCTGGAATTGCAGGTCCCCGGTCGTGCCCAGATCCGGGTGGGAAATGTCATAGCTCAAGACATGGAACTGTCCGGCGCTCGGGAACAGGCGATTGTCACGGGTGTCGTACTGGATACTGCTCGTGATCATCGAGTTGATGCCGCGGCGAGTCAGCCCGGCGAACGACGACGGAATAAATCCGATCGGATTGATGATGTCGACGTGCTCGATCGTGTAGCCCAGGTTCACGCGCCAATCGAGAGTGAGGGGATAGGCGAGCCGGGGTGAGCCCCCGTACGAGTTGCGCTGAAAGTCGATATAGAGGCGCTGGGCCACATAGGCGTCCATGCCTGCCGACCACAGCGTATCCAGCAGATAGGGCTCATAGTAGGACAGCGTGATGAGCTGACGGGCATAGGTTCCGAACGAGAGCTGGCCCGAAACCGAAAACAGCTGGCCGGTGCCCAGGAAGTTGTTTTGGGCCACCTGCATCGTCATGATGAAGCTTTCGACGCTGGAAAATCCCACGCCGACCTGGAACGTCCCGGTTGGCTTTTCCTTGATCTCGATCGAAACGTTCATGCGGTCGGGCTTCGAGCCGCGGCTGGTCGTCATGTTCACGGTTTCAAAGTAGCCCAGCTGATATACGCGCGCCTTGGACTCGTTGAGCCTGGAGCTGGAGTAGAGCTCCGTCTCGACCACGCGCAATTCGCGCCGGATGACTTTGTCGCGCGTCCGGGTGTTGCCCACGATCTCGATGCGCTCGAAATAGACCGGAGAGCCGCGCTCGACCTCCAGCGTCAGAGCCACCTTGCGCGTCTTGGGATCGATGTTCGAGTTCGGAGTGACGTTCGCGTAGGCGTAGCCGCGATCCTTATACGCATCGGTCAGGGTCTGGATGTCTTCGAACAGCTTGGTGCGGCTGAAGGTCTCGCCCGTTTTTATCCGCAGCCGGCTGCGCAGAATTGCCTCGTCGACGACGGTGGCGCCTTTTTCGTCTTTCAGAGCGACGTCGCCGGAGAAGTTGATGTCGCCGATTTGATACTTTTCGCCTTCCTCGATCGGCACGGTCAGATAGATGAACCGGCGATCCGCCGAAATCAACGCACTGGGCTCGCCGACCTTCACGCTGACGTAGCCGTAGTCGTAATACAGCGCCTGGATACGGAACAGGTCGGTTTGGAAGAACTCTTCTTTGTAAGTGCCCGACTGCGTCAGAAAGCTGATCTCACTGCCCTCACGGGTCTGCAGGGAGCTCTTGATGGTCTCCGCCGGGACGTTCTTGTTGCCCACCAGACGAATCTCCCGAACCATGACTTTGGCGTTCTCGACGATGTCGAAATAGATCGTGACCTGATCCTGCTCGCCTGCCTCGGCCTCCACGCGGGAGTCTACCTGCACGAGATAGTGGCCCTTTTCGACGTAGAGATCGCGAATTTTCTGGGCATTCTTCTTGATCAAGTCGGTATTCAAGATGGTGTACGGCTTGAGATCGACCACCCCCTTGATATCGTCGGCCGACACGTCGTCATTACCGACGTATTTGATCTCTTTGATGGAAGGTTTTTCGGCCACCGTGATGACGAGGCGCACCCCCGCAGCAAGCGTCTCGCGTTCGATGCGCACGTCACGAAACAGCCCGGTCTTCCAGATTGCATGCAGATCCTGGGTGATGCGCTCTGCGTCGAGCATCTGGCCGACCTTGGACTTGACCACCGCGGCCACCGCCTCGCGGTCCACCCGACGCAGCCCGTCGATGCGCACTTCGCGAATGGTGTCGGCAGTGGTAGCGGCAGGCTCGGCGCCGAGCCCCGTGACAGGGCGCGCGATGAGCGCGGTCAGAGCGAATAAAACAGCACGTACGGGAGTCAGGCTCATGCTCGGTCCTTCAAGATCCCGTCTTCGAGCAGGAGCTTGCGCTGCATGCGGTCGGCCAATCTGCGATTGTGCGTTACCACGATGATGGTGGTCCCTCTCGCGCGATTGAGCTCGACCAGTAGATTGTGGATTTCCTCACCCGTCTTCTCGTCCAGATTCCCCGTCACTTCGTCAGCCAGCAACAACGGGGGCGTAAGGACCAGGGCGCGCGCCAGGGCAACGCGTTGCTGCTCGCCTCCGGAAAGCTCTCCCGGCTTGTGGTGCAATCGATGAGCCAGGCCCACGTTGGTCAGGGCCTCTTCTGCTTGGATGGCGGCACTGCGCCGGGGCACACGCCGGATCATCGCGGGCATCATGACGTTTTCCAGGGCAGAAAATTCACCCAGGAGGTGATGAAATTGAAAGACAAAACCCAGTTGCCTATTGCGGAAATCGGCCAACTCCGCCGAGCTCAATTCGGCCAGATCCCGGCCGGCGTACTGGAGAGCTCCCTGGTCGGGTGCGTCCAACGTCCCGAGCACGTGCAAAAGCGTGCTCTTGCCGGCGCCAGAGGCGCCAACCACGGAAACCGTTTCGCCTGCATGCACCTCGATGTCCGCACCACGAAGGACGTGGATGAGGCCACCTCCCTTGTCGTACGACTTATGCAGGCCTTTGGCGAGTAGCAAGCTATCCGTCACGTAAACCCTCTACCGGTTTGAGACGCGAGCCGCTCAGAGCCGGAAGCACAGAGAAATCCCACACGATCAGCAGCGCTGCAAGCAAGACCAAAACGACGTCCATCGCGTTGAGCTCAACTGGCAGAGAATCGATATAGTACACCTCGCCGGGAATCCAAAAACCAAAACGCTTGAGGGCGACGAGAACGGCGGTACCCAGGATGGTGCCCAGGACCGAGCCGGTGCCCCCGACCATGAGGCCTTGCGTCAGAAATACCTTCATGATGCCGACGTCGCTTGCGCCCATGGTCTTCAAGATGGCGATCTCTTTGCGCTTCTCGATGACCGACATCGCCAGCGTGTTGACGATGGAAAAGCTTGCGACCAGGATGATGAACGCCAGCACGACCAATGCCACCACTCTCTCGAGCTTCAACGCGGAGAACAGGGTTTGGTTGCGCTCGCTCCAGTCGCGTGCCTCAAACCCGTCCGGGGCCAGCATGGTGCCCAATGCGTGAGCTACTGCGCTCGAGCTGTCCGCATCGGTGGCCCTCGCCTGCACGCCGGTGACGACGTCGTCGCTCACGTCGAGGAAATGCCTCATCGCGGGCAGAGACGCGTAGACGTACTTGGCGTCAAATTCGTACATCTTGCTGGAAAAGATCCCGGCGACGCGGAACCCCATGCTGCGCGGAGCCATACCCACAGGAGTCATCACCTCGAGCAGCGGCGACAAGACTCGGACCCGCTCGCCCACCCGCACGTTGAGCGTCTTGGCCATCTCTACGCCCATGACGATGCCCGGAATATTGGCGGGGGCGGCGAACTCCGCGGCGTCGTTGCCGTCGGTGGGGGTAGGCTTCATTTCTTCGTAGAGGCTGGCGAGTGAGCCTTCCTGCAGCTGAATGAGAACCTTGAGCACACCTGAGGCAGCGTGCGGGTCGACGCCAAACAGCACCGCGCCCGTATAGTTGGATTGGCTGGCTACTGCCACCTCTCCTTCGAGAAACGGATTGGTAGCGACGATGCCCGGAGTCTGGTCGATGCGAGAGAGCCACTCCGGCGTCAATGCGAACGGCCGGCTATCTCGACGCTCGACAACCAGGTGCGCACCGGCGCCGATGATCTTGCGCTGCAGATCGCCTTCGAAGCCGGACAGAATCCCCAGTGCAAAAATGACTAGCGCCACACCGAGCGAGACGCCAATGATCGAGATGATGGTTACCGTCGAGAGCACCGGTGAGCTCTTGCTCAGCAGGAAACGGCCGCCGATTCGGGTTTCGTAGCCCGCCCCGGCCACGAGCCGGCCCTCGCCAAAAAGGACGAATCCCAACGAGGCGCCGAAATAGCCACACAGAGCCACGGCCGCAGGCGACACCAGCAGCGTGCGCAGTGGCGCGGAGGAGAGCTTTTCTCCCGCGGACTGGCTCAAAGTCACGGCCGCCGCGATTTCGAGCACGAACAACGCGGCCAGAAACAGCTCGGGCCACGGGACCCGGCGCAGCCTGGCGGCGCCATAGACCCCGGCCGCAATGGCAGTGCCGCACACGGCGGCCCACAGCACGACGGCGTGGCGCTCGACTTGCAGATGAAACAGGAAAAATGCAGCCCACAACAAAACGCCCGCGCCCAGCATCGCCGCCAGCAGTCGGCCGGCGATGGCAAAGTCGAATCCTCTTCGCGCCAGCACAGCGCGTTTCCACCACAGGGCGCCACACTCCGCCACGCCCAGCGTCAGCAGACCGACGATGATGGTGAGTGACGTCACTGGCCCGGCCGCAGCTGAGGAAATAGGATGACGTCGCGGATCGAGGTCGACCCGGTCAGCAGCATGGCCAGCCGGTCGATTCCCAGCCCGAGTCCGCCAGCCGGCGGCATACCGTGCTCGAGGGCCCGCACGTAGTCAGCATCCATCGCATGGGCCTCTTCGTTGCCATTTTCACGCGCCTGGAGCTGGCTTTCGAAGCGCTGCAGTTGGTCGACCGGATCATTGAGCTCGCTAAATGCGTTGGCGAGCTCGCGGCCCGCCACGTACAGCTCGAAACGCTCGACAAAATCAGGATCGCTCGATTTCTTGCGCGCCAGAGGCGAAACGGCGAGCGGGAAATCATAAATGAAGGTAGGTTGCACGAGCTTGGGCTCGACCAGGTGCTCGAACAAGGCGACAATCCGCTCGCCCGGCGACATCTTTTGCGCGTCGATCCCCAGAATTTTGAGGGCCCCACCCGCCTTGGCCGTGTCTAACGACTCGTCCGGCTTGGGGCCTCCATGGGCAGCAATGGAATCCAGCATGGTCATGCGCGCAAACGGAGCCGCCAGGGATATCGTCTGCCCGTTCCATGCCACCTGCGCCCCTCCGGTCACGGCAGCGGTAACGCCCGAAAGCAGCTCCTCGGCGATCTGCATCAGGTCCGTGTAGGTCGCGTAAGCCTGATAGAACTCCAGCATCGTGAATTCAGGATTGTGTACGGTGCTGATGCCTTCGTTGCGGAAATTCCGGTTGATTTCGAACACCCGTTCGAAGCCGCCGACAACCAGACGCTTCAAGTACAGCTCGGGAGCAATGCGCAGAAACAGGTCAATGCCGAGCGCATTGTGATGAGTCTTGAAGGGCCTCGCGGCGGCACCGCCGGCGATTGGATGCATCATCGGCGTTTCCACCTCGATGAATCCGCGCTCCACGAAAAACCGGCGCAGCCAATCGATCATCTTGGATCGCGCCCGAAACGCGTTGCGCACCTCGGGATTGGCGATGAGATCGAGATAGCGTTGCCGGTAGCGGGTCTCGACGTCCGACAAGCCGTGCCATTTCTCGGGCAACGGCCGCAACGCCTTGGCGAGGATGCGGAGCTGATGCACTGCCAGGGTCAGCTCGCCGGTCTTGGTGCGCATAGGCGTGCCAATGACGCCGACGAAATCGCCCAGATCGATCTTTTTCAGAAGCTCCATGCCGGAGGCGCCAACCACGTTCTGCCGCACGTAAATCTGCAACCTGCCGGCCGGCTCCCCGTCGGGCCCCTTTTCGTCGATCGTGCCGTCTTGCAGGCGCAAGAAGGCGGCCTTGCCGAAGGCATTGACGGCCATGACGCGGCCGGCTACCGCGTGCTGCCTCGTTACCGCCTGCAGCTTGTCGTGATCCTTTTCCGGCCCATACAGCCGGACAAAATCGATAATCTGCGTATCGACGCGAAAATCGTTGGGATACGGATCGATATTCCGGGCACGCAGCTCTTCGACTTTTTTCAGACGCTGCACAAACTGTTCATCGTGTTCTGACATGAGCTTGTTTTGGTCACCTTACCCTATCCACGCGCTCATATTCGGGCTCGGCTCGGCCGTCAATGGCGCGCTATGAAATGTTCATCCACCAAATGTGGCCTGTCCGCGGGTTGTGCATCGTGACTCTGGCTGCCGTGGCGACCGGAAAGTCGCTCCCGACAAATTCATCGCCGTAGGCCTGGTGGGCCTGGTCTCGGTCTCAGTGACCCCCTCGTCCCCCCAAACGTCGCGCAACGTCAGCGACGACCGCAGCAGAAGCTCTAACGGACCGAGCATCGAGAGCGTGCGCGTGCTCGCGAGACGATTGCTTGAGGACTCGATAATCGGAAAGCGAAGATCGAGGTCGAGTACGACATGCGACCGACGCGCCAATCCTTGCGCAGCCTCGACTCTTGCACCTGCTGGTAATTCCTCGGTCGCGCCCAGGAGCCTGGTGTTTTTCGATCTCCGCTCATGAAATTCACTATAACTCATGGCTGCCAGCCATAGCTTCATCAGCGCCTATCATCCCGAGGCGCTGATCGTCGTCAATGCCGGTTTGCGCCTCGACGGTGAGGAGCACGGCACGAAAGTGCTCTACCGGCCGCCTTGGGACCTTGCCGCCTGCTTCACGCCCCTTGCGTGAGGATCGTGCTCAGATGGGCGGCCTTTTTTGTAACTTCTCAAAAAGTGGTGGCGACATTCGCCGACGGGCGCAGTCGCCTACGAGCAGGACCATGTCGGCTAATCGCGACCAGATGTCGCGTTCGCGTCGACGCTGACGTCAGCGCTGGCGCAAGGCTGTGCGGCTCAGTTTTTTCCCGTTCGCGGCCTTCATAGACCATCGCACACGCCTCGCCACAAACTCGGCAAACGGCCCGTTGTCCGCATTGATGCTGGCGCGGTCGAGAGCGGTCAGATAGGCCACACGGTCCTCTACGCGGATGACCGTCCACGGATAGCCGCCCGAGGCGAGCATGACGTTCATCAGAAAACGGGCCATCCGGCCGTTGCCGTCCGGATAGGGATGAACATAGCCAAACAGCCAGTGTCCGAGGACGGCGCGAACGCTCGGTTCGGACTCATCCGCTAGCAGATCGAACAGAGCCGGCATGGCGTCGCGCACCGTTTCCCATCGAGGTGGAACGTAGCGCGACGTGCGCAAAAACACCGCGTCATTTCGATAGCCGGCCAGAGCTCCGGCGGGAATCAGTCCCGCCATCACGCACGGCTGGAATAGCTCACGGTACCAATTATTGTGCGCCGCGCGCAGCAACGTTCCGGGATTGGCCCCGTCAATTACCTCGGCCACGGCGTTTTTCACCAACTGGAACGCCTGCCAGTAGCCACGAGCTGCCAGGCCATCACGGTCTCGGCGATCCGCGTCGTGGTGGTCCGGGTTCCAATCGCCCCGCCGCACCCGCTCGATCAGCGATAACGACACAGAATAGCCTTCGATGGACAGCGAGTGGTAGGCGTCGTGTGCGTAGATCTCCTCGACGAAACGCAGATACGCCTTCTTTGTCGGCGGACCAGGCTGTTTGGGAAACGATGCAATTACGCTTTTGCGCATCGAATCCCACATGACATGCAGGCGTTCAACGATGGGGGGTGTCGCGCAAGACAAGACAGCGGAGGTTTTTCCGGGCGCCCAGGGGTCGTTTTCGCGCACGTCATAGCCTGCACCTTTCATTACCCTGACAATCTCGTCGGCAATCTGGAATCTTCCGATGCGGCGGAACGCCCCGGCGAGGTGGCCGGCCTTTTTCGTGTGGCCGCCGCTCAGCAGAGGGCGGAGCACTTCCGCCGCGTCTGTGATACTCGCCAGCACTATCTTCGTCTCGAGCAAATGGCTGCGGAGGAAGGCTTCCGGAACCTTGATCAGCGCAGCCGTCGGCGAGAACAGGCGCAGACCATCGCGCAACGTTTGGTCTGCTGCAGGCGGCATTTGGTCTTTTTTCAGGTCGTAGATCGACGTGCCGAAAAGAAGCTCTGCCGTGTTGTTGGTGCCCTTCGTTGTGTAGACGACGACTTGCGTCGGAATGACGGTGTTTTCCGCGTAGAGAAACAGCGATTGCTCCGGAGACAGATGCCACTGTGTTCCGAAACGATCGTCGCAGTACAGCGCACAGAATTGCCAAAACGAGGCATACCACGGGGTGCTGTCGCCCTGAGAGGCGCCCGGGCTTGCAGAAATCAACCAGCCCCTCATCACCTTCTGCAGGAAGCCGTTCTGCAGGAGACGCTCCCGGTGAGCACGACTCAGCTCATAGGAGCGGAACACACGGCGTCCTGCTTGCTGGAGCTGGCGCAGCACCGCCAGCGATTGCGCGAGTTTTTCATTTGGTGCTGCCATCGAAAGCTCCGCGAATGTGGCGCCGTTCTTTTACAAGTCTATCATGCCGCACAAACACAAGTGAATAATGTTGTGCGCACACAAGTGCCAGCCGGTGAGATCGCCTCCCGACCGTCAGCCCGCGGGCATTTGTCGCACCGCGTCATCAACTTTGCCGCTGGTTACACTCATGTTGCGTGGAGGAGCGGCGGCCTCCCAAGGAGTAATTCGTACGCAACATAAGCGTGATATCCGTTCCGCGGTCGAACTGGCGTGCCCTGCTCACGCGAAGAAGTCATTGATGATTTGGGCCAGAGCTTCGGGGCTTTCCATGTGCACATGATGTCCTCCGGTGGGTCGGAAAACCTCGAGGTCGTGGAGGCATTTAGCGCGGGCTTCCATCATGGCGGAATCGAACGGATAACCGTCCGCCGGCACGACCAGCAACGTCGGGCAGATAATCCGGCGCAAGAAGGCCTGGATCTGCTCCTCGGTCCAGCGGGGGTTGAAGCCGCCGCGCAAACGCAGGTCCGCGCGCCAACGAACGCCGTGCTCGGCTTGCTCGCTGCCCCGTTCCACCAGCAGCCGGGCGCTTGTTTGGGACAATCCCCTGACGGCCTTGCACAGCCGTTCCACCATCACGCTATGGTCCGGGTAGAGGCGTGAGTCACGCTGCTCGTGGCGCTTGCGGTCGCGCAGGTGTGCGGCCAGGCGCTCGGGCGCCTCCTCGGGTCGGGCCGACAACGGTCCCAGACCGTCGAGCAACACCAGGCGCGATATGCGCTCGGGCAGGGTCCCGGCGGCGAGTGCGGCTATACCCGCCCCCATGGAATGTCCGATTAGACCGAAGCGCTCCCAGTCCAGCGCGTCGGCCATACCAAACACGTCGGAGACCCAATCGACCGAGTCGTAGACGGCGCCGGCGTGCCGGTGGTCGGACA
>Ga0182027_10009749_pt1 | contig 13749 bp, 10 predicted proteins | sample 712E1DmetaG_FD_121300 | JGI IMG/M metagenome (GOLD analysis project Ga0182027, IMG submission 121300) | Permafrost microbial communities from Stordalen Mire, Sweden - 712E1D metaG (Illumina Assembly) | ecosystem: Environmental > Terrestrial > Soil > Wetlands > Permafrost | place: Sweden...
ATTGGTTGAATAACATATCAATAGCCGGAACCTGGGGCCAGGCATACATAGCCATATTATCTCCGCCCGGACGCATATTCGGCCATTCATGTTCCCAGTAATGACCGGTGAATTTCAGGTCTTTTGCTTCACAATAGGAATGCCATGGTTTGGACCACCTGTCGATGAATAACTGAAGGAGTGTTTGGGTATAGTTATGTCTGACCTTTTTCCAGTCACCTGTTTCCTCATAAAGTGAAGGCAGCTGAGTTTTAAGATCATAATGCCACTGTTTCATGAAAACATCAAACAAGTCAGGAGTCCACCGTATTCCGCCCGGAGAATTGATATTAGGTTCATCGGTAAAGGTGCCGGGGATCGTTTTCCCGAATTCAGTTCCAAGATACTTTTCATAACCTTTCATTGTAACTTCAATAAATTTCTGGGTCACCCCCGGGTAAAGCAGATCTACATACGAAAAGCCACCGTACCAGTCAGATTTTGCATTGTAGGTTTTTGAGAAGAGAAAATAGTTCCCTTTCTTTCCTTTTTCATTTGACAGGGAGGAAGTAATATCCTTGTAAGTTCCATCCATTTCTTTCAGACAGAGGTAGTATTTGTCACAAGTGTCAGGAAGAATATCGACTTTTGTCATATCCAAGCCCTGTCCTTTGTTATAAGATTCGGGCATTTCATCAGGAACATGTCCGCCCCCGAAACCGCTTGGATATGAGTTTTCGTCATATATCCAGATATTCATACCAAGCTCTTTCCCTTTTTCAACTGCATGCTGATAAAGTTCGAACCAGTTTTCTGAGAGGTACTCGGTAATTAGTCCGGGGCGGGGATGTATAAAAACCTGCGATGATCCGGCGTTTTTAAAACTGACAAGATCTTTGTCGATCTCCTCACTGTTAATATCAGCGTTCCAGACAAAAAATGGGGCTGTAGTGTACTCCCTGGGTGGGTCGGTGAATTGTGATGAAAGGGTCGCAAAATCAGGGACTTTGACCTCATTTATAACAGTTTTTTTACAGGAATACAAAATGATCAAACCTGTTAATAGAACTAAAATAGCAGGTTGCTTAATACTAAGATTTGATTTCATGATATTTTATTTAAGTTTACTCAGGTTCCAGTTGGGATACCATTTAATAACCGGATTTCCGTTTTCCCATTCAACTGGTAACCAGATATGCCGGCTGTCGGCAAGATTCTCCGGAATCCACCTGTCACCCATATAAATGAATGCATTTTTTTTACCATTTACGGGAAGAATCTGTGTGCTCTGGGAGCCAAAGGCGATTTTATTTTCATCCTCAGTTCCCCTGCAGGGATTTCCAACTGACTTCCATTCACCAAAAATCTTATTGGCAACAGCAAGTCGGGCTGCGTTAGGCTTCCACCCGGTTGTACCGGACGTGAACATAAAATACCTGCCTTTAGAAAAAAAGATAGCCGGCGCTTCATTAGATTCTCCGGGCAGAACACGAATATATCTTCCAGTAAAATCGAGATAATCATCTGTGAGTTCTGAAAAATGAAGTGTCATATTCTCTTCGGCTGCATGGACATGATAAGCTTTACCATCTTTATCAACAAAAATAGTCATGTCACGGGCCATCTGACCTCCTTCAAAATCACGTCTTATAAATAGTCCTTCCCTGACTGCAAGTTTCCACTCGTCTGACCCGTTTTTAAGATCACTATCTTTTACAGTTGCTTTTTTGTACTCTTCGGGAAAATTCAAAGGCCAGACACCTGCATTGGGACGGAGGCTCCTGATGTATTTGTATGGGCCTGTTATATTGTTACTTACAGCAACACCGGTTAACGCTGCTTTGTAGCCTTGTCCTTTTAATTCATGATGAAACCACATTACAAACTTTCCGGTCTTTTTGTTATAGATTACTTTGGGGCGCTCAATTACACATCCCGGATTAAGGATACTTGCAGTATCGTTGATAACCTTTAAAGCAAGCCCCTCATTTTTCCAGTTCAGAAGATCTTTTGAAGAGTAACAGCTGACTCCATATCGACTCTTGTCTTTTTCTAAACGTGTCAATCTGTATTCCCCGAACCAGTAATAGGTATCATTAAAATATATTATACCGCCTCCGTGAGCATTAATATGCTTACCTTGAGTATCCGGCCATATCTGGCCGGGTTTAAATGAATGGTTCAAATCCTGGCAATTAGCTATGATACAGAAGAATAGTATCGGAAGTGAAATAATGGATCTTTTATTGTGGTTTCTCATGTTTTTCTTAATTAGATTCTGAATCAATAGAATAACCCCCTTTCTTTTTCCCCCAGGGGGGAAATAATCACATTTTTTTCCATACAACTCCAAGACTGCAAAAGAGAGTTCTTAATAACAAAGATAATTATTAAATAACCCGGAGAATAAGTTTTGGAATATCATTGTTTGATCGTTAATCTTTTATATTTTTGAAGTAGTAAACGATGGAAAAACTATGGTGAAGCCGAAAGTTATTAAAAGACATTTCTTATTCATTTCGCTTTTTCTTCTTTCATTCGTTGTACAAAACTTGTTTTCTCAACCGGTGGTCGGTCTGGATAACTGGTATAACCGTGAGACAAATGCCAAAACCGGAAAGCCATTTCATTACCTCTGGACAGATACTGAGTTCAGCGGATTTTCAAGGTGGGGAGAAATTTTTACCATCAGGGGAGCAAAAATTACAACCCTTGGGAAACCTGATGCTGCCGTCTTAAACAAAATTAATATCTACATAATTGTTGATCCCGACACTACTGCAGAAAACCCTTCACCAAATTATATAATGCCCGAAGATATTGCTTTGATAAAGAGATGGGTTGAGGATGGCGGTGTTCTGGCAGTACTGGCAAATGATGGACCAAACTGTGAGTTTACTCATCTCAATGCACTGATGAAACAGTTTGGAATGACATTTAACCATGTCACATTACATCCAGTGACAGGGAATGATTTTGAAATGGGGGCCAGTACAAATCTGCCAGATCATCCTTTATTTAAAGGAGTTACTAAAATTTATCTCAAAGAGATCTCTGATTTAAATCTTTCAGGAACTGCAAAAGCCATCCTGACTGAAAAGGGGAAAGTACTGATGGCAGAAAATAAATTTGGGAAAGGATACGTTTTTGCTGTCGGTGATCCATGGATATATAATGAATACATTGATCATGACCGCCTTCCCGAAAGTTTTCAGAACCGTAAGGCTGCTGAAAACCTTACAGATTTATTGTTGAGTCATGCAAAATAGAATTTATTTGTGATACAAATTATTAAAGAATTTTATTATGAAAAGGTCTTTTATTATTCAGGTTGCCTGTTTGATTTTAATTATTGCTGATTCTTGTACTCAAACCACAGTACTACAAGAAGCCTCACCTCTTTCAGTAAGGGTTTCCGGTGACCGGCTGATCCGTATCGACAAGATGCTTCAGCAAAGTATAGACAGCGGATGGATTGCGGGAGCAGTTGGGTTTATAGCACGTGATGGCAAGATAGTTTATGATAAATCGTTTGGGGTTAATAATATCGAAGCAAAGACGTTGATGCAAAAAGACGATATTTTTCGTATCGCTTCCCAGACAAAAGCCATTACCAGTGTTGCAGTAATGATGTTATTTGAGGAAGGGAAATTCCTTTTGGATGACCCGATTTCAAAATATATCCCTGAGTTTGCAAATCCACGAGTTCTGGATAAATTCAATGAGAAAGACACAACATATACTACAATTCAGGCAAATCGTGAGATAACAATAAGGGATCTTTTGACGCATACTTCAGGAATTGATTATGCCGGTATCGGCTCTGAAAAAATGAGGGCTATCTATGCCAAATCAGCTATCCCCGGAGGTTTTGGGAGTGATAAAATTGTGCTTGGAGACAAGATGAGAGCCCTTGGCAGATTACCTCTGGTTCACCAGCCGGGTGAGAGATTTACCTATGGACTAAATGTTGATGTTCTGGGCTATCTGGTTGAAGTTTTGTCAGGTGAAAGTCTGGACCACTATTTTCACAAGCACATTTTTGAACCGTTAGGCATGAATGACACTTATTTTTATGTGCCTAAGTCAAAATCTGACAGGCTGGTTAAAGTAATTACTGAAGACAAGAATAGCCATCTGATAAATGCCAGGGATGAGTTTGGGAATTATCCTCTGGTTGCAGGAAAATATTATTCAGGTGGAGCAGGTCTGAGTTCTACTATAAAAGACTATGCGACTTTTTTGCAGATGCTATTAAATAAAGGAGAATATAACGGGAAAAGACTGCTTGCAAGACGCACTGTAGAATTAATGACAACTAATCAGATCGGCGACCTGAATCTTGGAAGGGATAAGTTCGGATTGGGATTTGAAATTACAACTGCCAGTGGCCAGGCAAAACTTGGAATATCTGAAGGATCGTTTTCCTGGGGTGGATATTTTTCGACCACCTACTGGGCCGATCCAAAGGAACATCTTGTTTGTCTGTTGTTTCTGCAGCAAAGTCCTTTCAGCCATTCTGAAATAACCGATAAGTTCAGAGCTATGGTTTATCAGGCATTATCAGACTAAAGAAATCAGATCAAATTTGAATTGGAACAATACAAAATTATTTTTCTGTATAATGAAGAGTGCAGCTTCCTGATAATCCGCTTGCTGCTAATCCTTCGACCGAAATTAAGATCTCGGAGAGTGGATTGTTATTTAAGAAACTTATTGATGCCTTCCCTGAGCTGTCGGTTATTATATCTGGTCCCCAGAAGAGGGTGTTACTTTTAGTTTTGCCTGCATTTTCTTCTTTCTTTACAAAATCATTGGTTTTCTTCATGGATATCTCAATAATCCCTACGTTATTCATTGCTGAATATCTCTGAATATCCATAACATTTGTTGAGGCCGTGATACGGGCAATATCTGGCACCGGGATAGTATTAAGGACTGAGGCGTCAGTACCCATCTTAATACCATCAACAATTATCAGAGCACCATCCAGATTGTTAATAGAATTCATAGTACCTATTCCAAATGTAATTTTCCCATTTTCAATGTGATACGGTTTGATAGACATAAGAATATCGAAAATATTCCGATCGGACGAGTATCCTTCTTGCTTCTTTTGATTAACAGCATTCTTTTTTCTATATAACTTTTTAGGGTTGTTTTTATCCTGGACAATAAATGGACTGCCCGGTGATTGAGTTACCTGTAAAAGATATTGACTAAAGTACTTTTTAATATCCCCGTTTGAGTTTAATTCTGAAAGGTTGCCTTTCCGGTTGGTAAAACTTACAATGTTGTCATTCTCAAAATAAATCTGATTAGGAATACTATTTGAAGCTGAAACTGACAAATTTGTCATTACCGGGATTCCTTTATCATCTGTAACAGAAATATCCAAATAGACCTTATTATCATGCAGATTGACTGTCTTAAGCTGGATATTTAAGTGCTTAAATTCATTCGCTGACAAATTATTACCGCTACGTTTTTTCCCGCCAGTATAATTAAATCGAGTCGGAATTACAAGTCCGGTAATGGTTTTAGTACCCCTATAAGATTGGGTCACGAGGAGTTTCATAATCTCTTTGTCATCAAATGCAGGAAATTGTAATTTAAGAGTAGCCATTCCATCAGAGTTGGCTTTACTTTTTCCGCTAAGTATTTCACCTGATGTACCAGTCAATTGGTAGGTAAAACTTACTGGAACAGGTTTATTACCTTTTCCGGAAAACCTGATTTGTGCTGTAAGCAGGCTGCCTGATTTATACAGAGTGTCGGCTAATGATAAATCCGTAATCAAATCGGAATCGAAGGATTCCCTTATCTCAATTACACTCGAAAACACCTTTTCAGGTGTAAGGTAATTTGTCAAACGGTCAGAGGCAATAAGAATATAATTTCCTTCAGTAAGGAAATCAGGGAGTTCAATTTCTCCGGTTATCTGACTGTTATTAACAGGAAATATTCCGGAAGCGACAGTAAGTCCTTCCTGGTCCAAAAGAGCTACATGTAATGTATCATTAATTGAATTTTGACCCTGATTCGAATCACTTAATATGTAGGCTTTGAATAAAACAGATTCCCCCGGGAGGTAATAAGAGCGGTCAGTGTGAAGATAAACACGGAAATTGGAATTATTAGAGTCCTGCTTTGTTCCACCCGGAAGCGGTTTGGATAAATCCTGTCCTGTTATATTTGAACAACAAACCAGATACAGTACTGGTAGAATAACTGTTTTAAATATTTTCATGACTTAAGTTCTATTGATTACTTATATCCGTATTATATGAACAACAATTCTGACAACAACTTTCATTAATATATGATTATGACTCACATCTTTCCACGAGATCAGATCTTCAAAAATATCTTCTTTTTATAAAGAAAATAGAGGAACAACCATGCTATAGTTGTTAACCCGATTCCATCAATCAGTTCCGCCCATGCTGCCGGCATAAGAGCTGTAAGACCTCCGAACAAGAATTTGGTTGCAGATCCGAAATTAACTATTCGTTCTGTGAGATAAATTGTGATCGGGTTCATCCCGATTACCACGAAGAAAAATGCCCATTTTTTGTACTGCCACATATCAATTATGAGATAGAAGATTGAGAAAAGCAGGAGGCTCAGACCGCCAACAAAGCATACAAATGAACTTGTCCAGAGATTCTTGTTGATCGGGAATGCAAGGTTCCAGATCCTGCCTATAATCACTAAAGCAATTCCTGCAAGAATAAGGTATAAAACCTTTTTCAGAGGTTTGTCATTCAGGTATTTTGACAACATAAATTCTCCCGTAAACATTCCAAGCAAAGCTGTTCCGATAGCAGGGATTGTACTGAACAGTCCTTCAGGATCATGATTATCCAGATAAAGTTTACCGGGCATCAGCAGACGATCGATGTAACTGGCAAGGTTTCCTTCCCGTGAAAAAATATCGGTCGATCCAAGGTCGTGTGCCGGGAATAGTACCAACAAAAGCCAGTAACCAATTAATAGTACTACTAACCAAATGATCCGCCATGATAGCCTGGTGTTCATGAAAATGAGAGCGCCGAACATCCATGCCAGACCGATTCTTCCAAGAACACTTCCATATCGTAAATGGGCAAAATCGAAATTCACGCCATTATTATAAACTATACCTAATAATACGAGGATCAGTCCGCGACTGATAACATGTTTATAAATTGAACGGCGGCTGTCATTGTTTGAAATACGTTTTGCCAGCGAGAACGGGAATGATATTCCGGCAATAAAAAGAAAAAGAGGGAAGATCATATCTTCAAAATGGAATCCATGCCATTGTACGTGCCCCAACTGTACAGACCACCAGAGAAAGATTGGCCATCCGGTAAGTGAAGCCAGACCAACAAAAATTCCTTCTCCTCCGGCAATCCAGAACATATCGAATCCGCGTAATGCATCAAGGGAGTATAAACGTTTGACAGCAGGTTTGTTCTCGTTTTCCATTTTTATTTTTTATTTAGTATTAGCAGTTACAAAAAGATCACGACTACCGGAGTTTCAAAGTTATAATATTTATAATCTGATATAAATAAATCAGAATTTAATTTAATCAGGCAGAAGGAGCTTTTCAATTTCTGCCCAGGAAGAGACTGTTTTATGATGATGATTGGTTTTGTTTATATTATGAGGCTGGATGAACATAATTGTTTCACCATCAAAATTGTCAAGGTTTTTAAAATGGTCGTCGATCATTAGATCTGCAGGTATTAAACTTTTATTACCACAGAAAACAACCTGTTTCCAGCTTACGAAAGGGAAATTGTCATTCATCCACAATTGTTTGTCAGTAAGGCTTACAGGGAATTCAGTTGCCATCGAAATAACTATTATTTCATAGGTTTCATTAAGTAATTTTAAAACCTTTTGACTACCAGGCATCACAGGAATAGTTCTGAAAAATCCGGGTGTTTCCACCCAACGGTATAGTTCGGGAAATGCTTCACCCTCCTTAAGGCCGATCATCTCATCCATAGTTTTCCGTAACCCGGTTTCTTCCTCATAAAGCTCAAAGAAACGAGGGTATACATCTGCCAGAACTCCATCCATATCAACAATTATTCTCTTCATTTCTTTCAAATTCTATTATAACTTAAAAGTATATAAATTCTATTATTTTCCTAATTTCGTATATTAAATTGAAATAGGTATAAACAGATTAAAATAGATTAAAAATGACAACACGCAGAGAATTCATTCAAAAATCGGCACTGGGAGCGGCAGCTTTGACGCTGGGTGCAAAGAGTTATTCACGCATCCCTGGTGCAAATGACAGGGTTCGTGTTGGTATCGTTGGTTTTTCTGACCGGTTTAGGACATCGCTGGCTCCTGCATTCCTTAGCCTGGAAAAAGAATTTAACTTTGAAATAGTTGCGGTATCTGATTTATGGAACAGACGTCGCGATGAGGCTGAAACTTTCTTCAAAGGAAAAGGGATAACAATCAGAAAAGCCCGAAACAATGATGAGCTGTATAGTGGTAAAGATACAGATGCTGTTATTATAAGCACTGCGGATTTTCAGCATGCGTTAGTACTTGCTGAGGCTGTAAGGGAAGGACATGATGCATATTGTGAAAAGCCTTTTGCTGAGACAATGTCTGATGCCAGGGAAGCATTAAAAGCTGTTCAGGATTCCAAAAAGATTGTTCAGATTGGTTCCCAACGCAGGAGTACTCCAAATTATATAGCCGCTAATGATTATATAAGGTCCGGGAAGTTTGGGAATATTGTTATGGTTGAGATGTCGTGGAATGTGAACCAGCCGGGCAGATGGAGAAGGCCTCAGCTTACATCGGTTATAAAGGAGGCTGATACTGACTGGAAACGGTTCCAGATGAATCGTGAACCTGCAGCATGGGATCCAAGGAAATATCTCGAATTCAGGCTGTTCTGGCCGTATTCATCAGGAATCCCGGGGCAATGGATGGCACACCAGATTGATACAGTTCATTGGTTCACCGGATTAAGTCATCCAAAAAGCGTTGCAGCAAATGGAGGTATTTATTTATGGAAAGACGGACGTACCAATTATGACACGATGACAGCAGTAATGGATTATAGCGATGGCAATTCCGGATTCCAGGTTGTCTATACCTCACGCTTCACCAACTCAGCCGGCGGAACCAAAGAGATTTATTTCTCAAATGGAGGTTCACTCAATCTTGATACAAATAAAATAAATTCTGAAGGTGGTCTCAGTGCGGGTGATGCCAGGGAAATGAATATGCAGCCGAATCTTCTTGAACCCATGGATTTACCAGGATTTAAGGTAGAAACATCTGCCAATAAAGGTTCCGATCCAATGACTAATGCGCATATGAGGAACTGGATGGAATGTGTTCGTGACCGTAAGAAGCCAAATGCAGATATCATGGCAGGTTATAATCATTCCATAGCTACCATAATGTGTACAGCGGCACTCAGGACTGGTGAGAAAGCTTCATTTGATGAGGAAAAACAGGAAGTTCTTGCAGGCGGGAAAGTATTCCGATATTAAAACCTACTATCAACCATGAGAACAATAAAAAATTTATCAGGAAGCATGATCTTGATATCCAGAGGATTCTGTATTCTTGCTTTTTTGTTTTCAGGAATGATCCTTAACTGTCAATCTTCCAAAGACACTGCGGTAAAACTTGTCAGGGTCGATGACAAACATAAAGTTGATGTCTTTGTTAACAGCAGCTTTTTTACATCTTATCAGTATCCCGAAAATATTGAAAAGCCCTTTCTTTTTCCTGTTAATGCTCCTGACGGTTCAGTGATCACACGAGGTTATCCGATTGAACCAAGAAAGGGTGAACGCATAGATCACCCTCACCATATAGGGATCTGGTTTAACTATGGCAATGTCAATGGACTTGATTTCTGGAATAATTCTTCTGCTATCCCGGCTGATAAGAAAGATTCCTATGGACATATTGTTCACCAGAAAATTGTTAAAGCAGTAAGCGGGAAGAAAGGAATACTTGAGGTAGTATTAAACTGGGATGACAACAAAGGGAACACATTGTTAACTGAGAACACAAGGTACATCTTTTCGGGGGACAAGAATTCCCGGACAATTGATCATATTTCAACATTAACAGCGATTAATGGTCCGGTCACAATAGGCGATAGCAAGGAAGGTATGTTTGCTATAAGGGTTGACAGGGCATTTGAAATGCCTTCAAATGAATCGCTGATCTTTACAGATGACAAAGGCAATCCCACGACAGTCAAAGCCATAGATAATACTGGTGTTACAGGAATATACACTTCAAGCAAAGGATTAAAGGGAGACTCGGTATGGGGAACCAGAAATGACTGGGTGATCCTGACCGGAGCGAAAGATAATGTCACCATTTCCATGGCTATTTTTGATAATCCTAAAAACACCGGCTACCCGGCTTATGCTCATACCCGGGGATATGGTCTTTTTTCATTCAATAACTTTGGACAGAATTCTTATGATCCAAAACAGGAGAAGCGGAGTTACAAAATCGAAAAAGGGCAATCTGTGACTTTGTATCACAGATTTTATGTTCAATCGGGTTCAGAACTAACACCTGAAAAAGCAAATACAATCTTTAAGGAGTTTTTAAAGACATATTAATATTTTACACAATAAAAAATTTAACTATGAAAAAATCAAATTTTCTTTACCGGATATTCCCGGCATTATTGTTATTCATATCTGTTGTAATCAATGGATTTGGAGCTGGGCCAGCAAAACAACAGTATTATGAGATTAAGATTTACCGGATTGCTGATAAAACACAGGAGGGCAGGGTTGAGACCTACCTTAAAGAGGCATATCTGCCGGCACTTCATCGAGCTGGAATTCCCGTAGTAGGTGTGTTTAAACCAGTTGAAGCAGATACAACTTTCGGGAAATTAATCTATGTGTTTATACCTTTCAATACTGTTGATCAGTTTATGCAATTGCCTGGACTTCTTCAAAAAGACAAGGTATATTGGGATGCCGGGAAATCTTTTATTGATGCCCCTTACAACGATCCACCCTATAAAAGATACGAAAGCATTTTTCTGAAAGCTTTTATGAATATGCCTCAGTTTGTTGCACCTAAATTTACCACTTCTCCTTCAGAAAGAATCTATGAACTACGTAGTTACGAGAGTGCAACTGAAGCGAAAGCTGTAAAAAAGATTGAAATGTTCAACCAGGGAGGAGAGATTGACTTATTTAAGAAGCTGAGTTTCAATCCTGTATTTTATGCTGAAGTATTGGTGGGAAGCCATATGCCGAATCTTATGTATATGACTACTTTTTCGGATATGAAATCACACGATGATCATTGGAGTGCTTTTGGCAAAACTGAGGAATGGAAGAAACTTTCAGGAATGGATGAGTACAAAAACACAGTCTCAAAACCCAATCCATATCTGCTTCATCCGACTTCGTATTCTGATTTTTAATGTTTCATCTCTGTATTTTTTTACCTCATGCCCCCGACCCCTTCTCCCTTCGCCTTCGCTCGGTTTAGGGAGAGGTCACACGGGGATATTAATTTTAGCTATCGCTTCGTCAACCTCCAGGCTTGTCAGTTCATGGTCAGGAAGATTATTTTCGAAATACTTCTCATAAGCAGAAATGTCGAAATGGCCATGGCCACTCAGGTTAAAGAGTATCGTCCTTGAGATCCCTTCCAGATCGGCCTTTCTTGCCTCATCAAGAGCACCGGCAATAGCATAAGTCGATTCGGGAGCAGGAAGAATACCTTCTGTCCTTGCGAAAAGCACGCCTGCTTCAAAACATTCCCTCTGCATCTTTGCCTTTGCCTCAACAAATCCATCTTTGAGGAGCTGGCTTACAAGAACTCCTGCACCGTGGTAGCGTAAACCACCTGCATGAATCTTCTCAGGCATAAAATTATGTCCCAGAGTGTACATGGGAAGGAGAGGAGTCATCCCTGCCGAATCGCCGAAGTCGTACATGAATTTTCCTTTCGTAAGTTTTGGACACGAGGCAGGCTCAACGGCCACAAGCCTTATATTTTTTCCGTTAAGCAACTTTTCGCGCAGGAACGGAAATGCAATTCCTGAGAAATTCGAACCTCCTCCAAAACAGCCGATCACAACATCAGGGTAATCACCTGTTTTTCCCATTTGAAGAAGTGCTTCCTGTCCTATGATGGTCTGGTGAAGAATAACATGGTTAAGGACGCTGCCGAGTGAGTATTTGGTATACGGATCCTGTACCGCCACCTCCATAGCTTCGGAAATTGCTATACCCAGACTTCCCGGGGAATCGGGGTCCAGTTCAAGAACTCTCCTTCCGGCCACCGTCATAGTGCTTGGTGAAGCGACTACCTTGGCATTATAAGTGTTCATCAAAAGCTTGCGGCCTGGTTTCTGGTCATAGCTGACCTTTACCATAAAGACCAGAAGTTCAAGTCCGAAATGGTGGCAGGCGAAAGCCATGGCACTTCCCCACTGTCCGGCTCCGGTCTCAGTGGTAATTCTTTTTATTCCTTCCATTTTGTTATAATATGCCTGCGCAATTGCAGTGTTGGCTTTATGAGAGCCGGAATAATTGCCGCCTTCATACTTGTAGTAGATTTTGCTTTTTGTACCCAGGGCTTTTTCAAGGCTAAATGCCCTGAAGAGAGGTGAGGGACGAAAGGCAGTATAGAGATCAAGTACTTCATCCGGTATATCAATATACCTCTCGGCTGATACCTCCTGTTTTATAAGCTCCATGGGAAAAACAGCGGCAAGGTCCTCCGGACCGACCGGTTGTTTTGTAACCGGATGCAACGGCGGCATTGGTTTGTTAGGCATATCTGCCACGATATTATACCATTGCCTCGGCATTTCGCTTTCGCTTAAGATTATTTTTCTGATCTTTTCCATAGTTGTTAAATATTAGTGATGGTTAAAAATTTTATAACAAAAAAGGCATGCTGTGAACAGCGTGCCTCTATAAATAAATATCTTGTTAGTGTTATATAATGGCTTGTTTCACAGCTGAATCAGTTAAGCTGCGCCACGACCATATATAAAACATTTGTGCTTTCATGACGACAAAAATAATAATAAATTTAAAATATCAACAAAAAATCAATTATTTTTTAATTTTTCTTTGAAATAACCCTTTTTATGATCGGAATTGCATAAAAAAGACTTGTCAGGTATCATTCATGAACTACAGCACCAAGATGTCTGAGATCATCAAAGAAACCGGGATATGATTTAGCGACACATTGTGAGTCCCTGATGGAAACTTTTCCGGTTGCTCCAAGTGATGCGACCGCAAGAGCCATTGCAATGCGATGGTCATCATGCGATTCAACCCTTGCGCCCTGTGGCCTTCCTCCGGTCACATACATAAGATCATCATTAATCTCAATCTTAACTTTCATTTTGCCAAACTCTTCCTTAAGAGCTTTAGCCCGGTCACTCTCCTTATATATTAGTCTTGATACCCCTTTAATGACTGAAATTCCTTCACAATAGGATGCAAGTGCAACGAGCGGAGGGAACAGATCCGGTGATTCCGTAGCATTAAATTCAAACGCTTTTAATTCTGATTTTGTAATCTCAATCTGGTCTTCATCTATTATCATATGAGCACCGGCTTCCTCCAGTGCGTTAATTATTGACATATCACTTTGCATGCTGTCTCGCCGAAGCCCTTTAATACACAACTGACCGTTAATAGCACTGGCAACCAGGAGAAATGCTCCTCCACTCCAGTCCCCCTCCACTGTATAACTTTGAGGCGTATACTTTTGATTTCC
>Ga0182027_10009750_pt1 | contig 13749 bp, 12 predicted proteins | sample 712E1DmetaG_FD_121300 | JGI IMG/M metagenome (GOLD analysis project Ga0182027, IMG submission 121300) | Permafrost microbial communities from Stordalen Mire, Sweden - 712E1D metaG (Illumina Assembly) | ecosystem: Environmental > Terrestrial > Soil > Wetlands > Permafrost | place: Sweden...
AAAAGCCCTCTGGAGTTTCCCCATTTTTTCCTGAAAAGGATCGATTCCAGATGCAAATTGCCATAAGTCATTTACTATCCGTGATCCGTATCTTTAACGGCCTAATTTTTGGGGAAGGTCCTGGAAACTTGACTCGTGATAATAAACGACCTTGACTCCATTCGGGACCTTCGCTAGCTTGACGCTGAGCCTGTTCACGAATGCGACGCCAAAGTTGTTCGCCAAGAGAGGGATGAAAAAAAGGGCTCTCTACCGAGCGAGTCCACCCACTCAGGACATGTCCTACCACGTAGGAGATAAGGCTTTACTTTCGGAACAAGGGAAGGGTATCATGGAATGGACGTTCATCGAGTCCCCGTTTTTCATGAAATGCAGGGCCAAGAACTTCAAGGATGACGAAGCCTTCCGCCGGTTCCAACTCGATCTCATGGCCAACCCTGAGAAAGGGGATCTCATTCCGGGTGGCGCTGGCATCCGGAAGATCCGGGAGGTTCAGAAAGGCAGAGGGAAGGGCAAGAGTGGAGGCTTGCGGGTGATCTATCTGCAAGTTCCCGAAACGCGAGAGATCTTTCTTTTCCATGTCTATCCCAAAGGCATCAAGGATGACCTGAGCAAAGACGAAATATCGGCGCTGGCAACCGCGGCCAGAGAAACCAAGAGGCTCGCCCTTTCCCGGAAAAGGAGTAAAAGATGACAAGCCAGAAAGAAAATATGTCCCCGTTTGCCCGAGAGCTGCTTCAATCCATGGAAGAAACTATCGCCTACCTGAAAGGCGAGGGCACGGCGAGGGAAACAAGACTGACTCTGCCAGACCCGCCACCCAAAGTCAGTCAGCGGCAGATTCAGGCCTTGCGCCACCGTTTTGATATGACGCAAACACAGTTTGCTCGTTTTTTGAACGTCTCGGCCAAGACCATCGAAGGCTGGGAGCAGGGCGTAAGAGTTCCCAGTGGGGTGGCCTTGAGAATGTTGCAAGTCATCGGCAGTCCCGCTATCTTGACTCCGTTTGCCCAGATGTCTGGAATCGTCATGACACCCATCGTAGCCAAACAGACAGTGAAAAGGCAAGAAGCCGTGAAAGCAAGAACTGCGAGAAAAAACCACCAATAGGTCAGGCGAATAAAGTACCCATCCCCATGCAATACCTTTTTGACCACTCTTTCGATTTTTTCAATGGCCAGGCGCAGTGGGTCTGGAGCGGCGAAGGGGTCACGCGCGCCGCGCCCGACCCGCGCCCGATCCAGTGCCGTTATTTCGCCCGGCGGCTGCGTTTTAAGCGCGGCCAGCGCGCCGTGCTGGCCCTCTCGGCCGATACGCGCTACATGCTTTACGTCAACGGGCGGATCGTCGCGCGCGGCCCGCAAAAGGGTGACGTGGCCCACCAGTTCTACGACGCGCTCGACCTGGGCGACGAGATGGACGAAGGCGAAAACGTGCTTCTCGTGCGCGTCGATTCGGCGGCCAAGTCGTTCCCTTATTTTCCCGCAACCGGCCCCTCGGCCAGCGAGATGAGCGCGGCCACGATTTTCGTCGCCGACGGCTTCGTGCTCAATGCCGATGGCTCGCTGGATCAGGCGCTGGCCACCGCCGGAGAATGGCGCGTGCGCCTCGATCCGGCGCTCGATTTCGTTCATCCCGAGGAGATGGGCTCGTACGTCGGCTTCAAGGAACAGCTCGACCTGACCCGGCTGCCGCGCGATTTTTACGCCCGGCCCGATTTCGGCGACGGCGCCTGGGAACCGGCCACGGTCGTTCACGCGGCCTTCACGCCGCTCAACGATCAGGACGCCTACCTGCCGCACCGGCTCTACCCACGCTTCATCGAGCCGCTGCACCATACGGAGATGGGCTTCGGCGCGGTTCGCGAAATCCGCGCCGGCGAGGTCCGGCCCATCCTTGACGGTCATGGGACGCTCCTGTTTAGTCTGCCGCCCGACAGCCGCAGCCAGGTGATCCTCGATGCCGGCAAGCTTTACACCGCTTACCCGTTGCTCCGAATGGAAGGCGGCCACGGGGCGCGCATCCGGCTCAAGTACGCCGAGTGCCTGACCCGGGACGGCCAAAAGGACGACCGCGACGCCGTGGAAGGGTGCGAATTGGTCGGCTATTACGACACTGTAATAGCCGGCAACGGCCACGGCGCCTGGAGCCCGCTGCACTGGCGCACCTTCCGCTTTATCGAGCTGACCATCGAGACCGCCGACGAAATGCTGACGGCCCTTTCCCTGCGTTTTACCGATTGCCATTACCCGCTCCTGCCCGCGCAGCCCTTCAGCGCGAGCGATGTCCAGCTCACCAAATTCTGGGAGATCGGCGTGCGCACGCAGCAGGCCTGCGCGCACGAGACCTACGAGGACTGCCCGTATTACGAACAATTACAGTACGGCGGCGACACGCAGGCCCAGATGCTCTTCACCTACGCGATGAGCGGCAACACGCGCCTGGCGCTGCAGTGCATCCGCTTTTTCGACTGGAGCCGCATCGCCGGTGGCCTGACCCAGTCGCGTTACCCCTGCCGCCCGACGCAGCTCATCCCCTTCTGGTCACTGCACTATCTTTTCATGCTCGGCGACTGGCGCCGATACACCGGCGAGGTGGAAAGCATCCGCGAAGAGGTGCTCAACGCCGACAGCGTGATCCGCTGGTTCGAGCGCAAGAAAGACGCCTCGGGCCTGGTCGGCGCGCTGCCGCACTGGTGCGTGGCCGACTGGTCGCCGGAGTGGATCCGCGACTTCGGCGCCGACGTGCCGGGTGTCAAGGAGGGACCGACGGCGCTGACCAATTTCATGTCCATCCATGCGCTGGAAGAGCTCGCGCCGCTGCTGAAGCGGCTGGGCAAGCCGGGGCGCGCGGCGAAATATCTCAAGAAGGCCAAAAAGCTTAGGAAACTGGCCCATGATACTTTTTGGAATAGAAAAGAAGGGGTCTATCTCGACTCGCCGCACCACGCGGTTTATTCGCAATTGACCAATGCCTGGGCGCTGCTGCTCGGCCTGCGCAAGGGGAAGAAGAAGGCGGCCGCGCTGGCCGAGGCGATCGCGCACAAGCCGGGCATGTGCCACGCGGCTTATTTCGGCCAGTTCACCCTGTTCGAGGCCTGGAAAAAAGTGGGCCGGCCCGACCTGATCGTCGAGGCGTTCGCCCCCTATCGCCAGTTGGTCGAAAAGCATGTGACGACCTGGCCCGAGGACTTGGTCGGCGGGCGCTCGGAATGCCACGCCTGGTCCAACGCCGCGACGTATCAGCTTCTGGGAACGATCCTGGGCTTTACGATCGCCGCGCCCGGCTGCCGGCGCATGCGCGTGCGGCCCTGGCTGGAGGGCCTCACGCGGGCCGCCGGCTGCTTCGTCACCCCGCGCGGGCCCGTGGCGCTGGATTACGACCAGGCGCGAAAAAAGCCTTTCCGGCTCAGCGTGCCGGCGGGAGTGAAGGTGGATTTTTCCTATCAGGACATTGACCAAACTTTTGAAATGGGCGAGCATTCGTTTTAGGAATTGCATGGCAATCCCTGAAATGGCTGAAGCCCGGAGCGAGAAGCCGCGCTGAAGCGCGCTGCGGTGGTAAGATCCCAGGAGTAACCCACCGGCTGAAGCCGGGGGCAAAGGGGAGCCGGCTGAAGTCCGGCTAAAAGATTCAGAAAAAGTCTTTCTTGATGGATTTGAAAGAGATGTGCCAATAGATCCAGACAAAATCTTTTCTCGCGGATCTAACAGAGTCGTGCAAGAATCCGCCGGCACAATTTAGCCTGCTTCAGCAGGCTCCCCTTTGCCCCCGGCTTCAGCCGGTGGGGTCAAGGGAATATCCAGTCCCGCAGCCGGCTTCAGCCGGACTTCTCGTCCCGGCTTTAGCCTTGGTTAGTTTGAATTTGAAAAGGTACCCATGGTTTCGGCCCAACCCGAAAGGATGCGATTGATGAACGACCGCGAACGCTTCAAGGCGATCATGCACTACCAGCCTTACGACCGGCTGCCGCTGGTCCATTTTGCACACTGGAACGAAACGCTCGAGCGCTGGGCGGCCGAGGGGCACCTGAGCGCGGAGGAAGTGCGCGGCTTCGGCCAGTTCGAAACCGACGCCGCCATCGCCCGCAAGCTCGGCTTCGATTTCGACTACTTCACCTGCATGTTCCCCGACATCTACCTGCGGCCGTTCTTTACGGAGGAGATCCTCGAAGAACTCCCCGGGGGCGGGCGCAAGGTGCGCAACATCGAAGGGGTCACCGTGCTGGTCCATCCCGGCGCCACCGGCATCCCCACCGAAGTCGAGCACCTGCTCAAGGGTCGTAAGGAATGGGAGGAGCACTACAAGCCGCGCCTGCAATTCGACCCCGAGCGGGTCAACGGCGCCATGATCTGGGTCGGCGACCGCTATGTCCGCTTCGACCAGGGCGGGCTGGAATACTTGAAACGCGACGACCGGACGCACCACCTGGGCCTGTATTGCGGCAGCTTGTTCGGCAACTTGCGCACCATTGTGGGCCTGGTCGGCGTCAGCCTGATGCTGGCCACGGACGAGGATCTCTATGACGAGATGATCGAGGTCAACGCCGAGATGACCTACCGCTGCGTGAAGATGGTGCTGGAGTCGGGCGCGCGCTTCGACTTCGCCCATTTCTGGGAGGACATCGCCTGCAAGAGCGGCCCGCTGGTCATCCCCTCGGTTTTTGACGACAAGGTCGGCCCGCACTACCGGCGGATCACCGACTTGTGCCATCAGCACGGGATCGACATCATCTCGCTCGACTGCGACGGCTGCATCGACGCGCTGGCGCCGATCTGGCTCAAGCACGGCGTCAACACGATGTTCCCGATCGAGGTGGGGACGTGGAAAGCCAGCATCGCCCCCTGGCGCGCGCAGTACGGGCGCGAGCTGCGCGGGGTGGGCGGCATGGACAAGAAGGTCTTCGCCTACGATTACGCGGCGATCGACGCCGAGGTCGAACGCCTGCGTCCGCTGGTCGAGTTGGGCGGCTTCATCCCCTGTCCCGATCACCGCATCGCGCCCGACGCCAAGTGGGAAAACGTGCAGTATTACTGCGAGCGGATGCTGGCGACGTTCACGAACCGCTAATGCGAAGCGCGAAGCGCGGAGCGCGGAATGCGGCGTGCGAAATGCGAAATACGGAATGCGGTCTCGAAGGTCCACTGGACCTTCTCACTTGGAACGCGCTGTGCGCAGCGCCGATTCCATTCAGACTGTTTGGCGCTGGCTCGTTTCAGGACCCCTAAGGGGTCCCCTGTGAGGTGCCGTAGGTTTCAACCTACGGACAGGGTGGACGATAATCGTCCGACCCTGAAGGGGTCGAACATTCCGGCGTAAATGATGAATCGGTTTCACCCATGAATGGCCGGAAAAAGATCGAGGCGGCGTTTTCGGCGGCGGGGACGAATCAAATCCCGGCGCTGACCAGTTATTGGGACATCACTATCCGCGACCACTGGGACGAGCTGACCGGTTGCCCATGGTGGTATCAATTTTCGCCGCAACTGGGCGATCAACTCGCCTGGCAGCGCGAAGCGATCCCGCGCCCGGGCCACGACTGGTTTTACCTGCCGTTTGGCGCCAGCCGGACCGCGCGCGCGCGCACCATCATCGAAGCCGGCCCCGAGGGCGCCGCGCTGATCGATCGCAAGACGCTCGCCGCGACCCGGCTGGAGCGGCCCGCGCCCGGCGGCCATTGGGTGGACCCGCCGCCGCCTCAGCCCGAGACGCTCGACGAGATCGACAAACTGGTGCCCGAGCCGCCCCCCTTCGATTTGGGCGAATTCCGGGCGGAGGGCCGCGGCGAACTGGCCGAGACGCTCCTGGCGGAATTCGGCGCCGAATACTACCCGATTTATAATACCAACTCGCCGGTCTGGGGCTGTTATAGTCTCTGGGATTGCGCCGGCTGGATGCGGCGGATCGCCACCCAGCCCGAGCTGGTCCGATTCGCCAGCGAGCGCTTCCTGGCCCAACGCCTGCGCCTCGTCCGCGAAGTTGCCGCGTTGGGAGCCGCCGCCATCTGGATCGACGAGTGCATGATGGACCAGATCAGCCCGGCGCAATTCGCGGCGCTGAACGTGCCGATCCTGGGCCGGCTGATGGACGCAATCCGCGCCGCCGGGATGAAGAGCATCTATTATTTCTGCGGCAACCCCGAGGGCAAATGGGACCAGATCCTCGACATTGGCGCCGACGCGCTGGCCTTCGAGGAAGGGAAGAAAGGCTTCGAGCTCGACATCGTGCGCGTGGCGAAGATCGTGCGCGGCCGCCGCGCGCTGCTGGGCAACCTGGATGCGCTGGGTATCTTGCAGGACGGCTCGGAGCGCGATTTACGCCGCGAAATCGCGCGCCAGATGAGGGCCGGTCAATTGAGCGGCGGGCGCTTCATCATGTGCCTGGGCAGCCCGGTGACCCCGGCCACGCCGATCGCCCGCGTGCGCCGATACTGCGAACTGGTGCATGAACTGGGGGGCGATTGATGATCCATCATCCTTATGATAAGGGTTCTTTGAAGTTTAGTCCCAATCGTCCTCGTGCTCGTTCTCGTCCTCGGAGTGGTGAATTTCGATCGATGACGATGACGAGCACGAACGTATGGTGAATGCCGTGCGTTCTGCCCGATCCCCTTCGGGGATCGGGAAAAAAGGCCAGATGGCATACTTGATCCGCTTGGGAGATTGGGCTGCGCACATTCGTTAGAAAAATTTGAATACGAGGTAATCCCATGCCCGAAACGATGACTTCCCGCCAGCGCATGCTGGCCGCGATCAACAACCAGAAGCCCGACCGCGTCCCCGTGGCCCCCGACATCTCCTACATGGTCCCCACGCGCCTGACCGGCAAGGGCTTCTACAGCGTTTTCATCGACAGCGAGCCGCCGCTCTGGCGCGCGTACATCGACGCGGTCAAATACTACGGCATGGACGGCTGGTTCACCTACGGCTGGCTCGGATACCAGACCCGCGACGTGACGCGCAGCGAAAAATGGATCCTCTGGACCGACGCGCGCCGCGTGCAGGAGGTCACCTGGCACACCCCCGCCGGCGACTTGACCGAGGAATTCCTGTACGTGCCCGACATGCCGCCGACGTACATCAAGAAGATGATCGTCGACCTGGACCGCGACTGGCCGCGCTTCAAATACATCCTGGGCGAGATCGAGAGTTGCGACCTCAGCGGCATCGAGGTGATGCGCCAGGAACTGGGCGAACTGGGCGTCTTCGGCTGCTGCCTGGCCACCCCCGGTTTCCATATCTGGAACAACTGGTTCCAGGGCAATGTCAACGCGCTGTGCCAGGTCCTGATCACCCGGCCCGAAATTTTTGACGAGCTATTGGAGTTGCACGACCGGCGCCTGATGGAGGAGCTGGAGTGGCTGCTGCGCTGCAACCCCGACCTGATCCTGACCGGCGGCTCGGGCGGGCTGCAACTGGCCTCGCCCGATCTGTGGATGAAATACGCCCTGCCCAATTTGAAGAAACAGTGCCGCGTCTGCAAGGAGCGCGGCGTGCCGACGATGGTCCATTCTTGCGGCCGGCAGAAATTCATGATCGAGGTCTGCGCGCGCGAAACCGACCTCAATTGCCTTAACCCGCTCGAGATTCCGCCGATGGGCGACTGCACGCTGGCCGAGGCCAAAGCCATGGTGTGCGGCAGCAACCTGACCTTGATGGGCAACCTGCACACGACCGAGGTGATGCTGCGCGGCACGGTCGAACAGGTCAAGGCCGCCGCGCGCCAGGCGATCGACGACGCCGGCGCGGGCGGCGGGTTTATCCTCTCCACCGGCGACCAGTGCGGCCGCGACACGCCGGACGAAAATATTTTTGCGATGGTCGAGGTGGCGAAAACGTACGGCCGCTACGATTAGAGCGATTCCAGAAAGTTTCCTCCTGATTTTTCGTGCTCGTCAGCGTCATCGATGACGAGCACGAACCGCTTTAAGATTTTCAGCGATCTTGAGGCCGGTGGCACAAGTTTTAATGCCGCACGAGGGTAAACAGCTTTTGCTCTTCCATCTCGGCGGAGCGGTGCGAGAGAGCCTCCAGTTCACCGAACGGGCGCTTTTCAATTTCCTTCATGTAATGGGAATTCGGCCAAAAGTCCAATACCTGGCCTCCGGACTTCGCTTGGATGCTTACATGCATGGTGGCGGTGGTCAATTCCTCCGCCAGCCGGATATCAAGACGTCCAATGCTGTTGCCGGTCGCTACCGTCAAGCCATCCGCCAGGCAGGTATAGGGCGTCGCCAACGGCAGATGACAGATAATATTGAGCGAGTGGTCGCCCCACTGCGCTCCGAGCTCACGCCGGGCTGCTCGGCCGATTCGCCAACCCATGACGTTCCACGGCCCCACGTGTCCGTGATAACGCACGATCTCCTTCCACCAGTCCCGAGGTTCCTCGCCCTGGTTCCAGGCGTTGCGCCCCGGCGTCGAGCGTGCCGGCCCGCCGGAGGCGGCGTGGGACGGGGCCGGCCGGGACTCGTCAGATTCCTCATGAGCCGGCGCGTTGCCAAGCAGGGCGCAGGCAAACAGGACGCCCAATGTCCATCTGAATTTCCAATCCGACATGGACAACCATCCTTTCAGTCATGTGTATTGGCGCGCTGCACGGAATGATTCACGGATGAGGCACGCTTTCAGACCGCAATTGACAGCGCACGATGTCTCCCTCGCTGACCGTTCCGTTTGTCGGGTCATAGATGATGTTGTTCTTGGTGTCCTCCCCTCGGTTCATATCGGGACCGCAGCCGCTCATTCGCCACGGCCCCCACTGGTCAATAAACGATTGCGCAATGGGGGCGGGCGGGGCACCGGGCAGGCTAAGATGATAGCGCAGGTTAATATAATCGTAATATTCGATCTGGGGCAGAGGCCCGACCAGATGATCGGCGAAGGGGTCAGAGAGCAAAGAGGTGGAATAGGCGACCGGGGTCGTCAGGATGGGCAGCGCGAATTCGTTCAGATCCATGAAGGCCGCCCCCTGCGCGGGTTCTTCGACGGCGTCGGAATCCGTGATCCGGCCATGCAGCGGGTATGCATTTTGATCAATGCAATAGGACTCGACGGCCGTGGCCAGCGTCCGCAGGTCGGTTTTTTCGCGTGAAACCTTGGCTCGCACTTGCGCCTCCAGGAAATTGGGCACGGCGATGGCGGCAAGGATGGCGATAATAGCCACCACGATCAGCAACTCGATCAGGGTAAAGGCATTGTCCGGGGACCTAAGTTTCATGGAGGATTCCTCATTCATACGAAAATTAGAATAGTATGAATACCAGGTGACAATTATGCTGTCAATTAAAAAAACAAGTTCAAAGAATGTTCCGCATTCCACCCTTGCCGCTTTATTTTCCTCTGATTAAAATGGGCCTCCAGTCGAGCGAAGAAAATGCAGTTTAATTCTTAAACGTAAGGCGCCGATGAAACCCACCCCCATCCACAACCGCTGCCGGCCGGAAATGATCGACCCGACGCGGCGCGGCGACCCCGCGCCCCTGGTCGACATGGCCCCCGCGCAGTGGATCTGGCGGCTCAGCGGCCGCACCCCGGCGAGGAGAACGCGTTCTTCCTTTCATCTCCCCTTCCAGCCCCCATCCGTGTTAGGCTCTAAGTGTGTGAGGCCTTGAAATAAGGAGCCCATCCGTTGGTCAACGAAGGAATGTATGCCATGATCAGACGCGCGGCCCGTGTATCAAGAGTATTAGGGCTTATAACGATTCTGGTGCTGACCGCCTGCCGAACCGTCCCGCCGCCGCCCAAGGCCGGGACGCGGCAAAAGGAATTTTTCGCCGCCGTTCGCGGCCAGGACCTCAAGGCGCTGGAAGGCATGACGGATTACAACGTCAACGCCCCCGACCCGGGCAAAAACACGGCGCTGCACCTGGCCGCCAAGGAAGGGTCGCTCGAGCTGACCCGCTGGTTGCTGGCGAAGGATGCCAAGCCCAATGCCGGCGATGCGAAATGGCGCACGCCGCTGCACCTGGCGATCGAATACCATGCGCCGCTTAAATTGATCGAGGCGCTGCTGGAGGGCGGCGCCGACGTCCAAGCCAAGGACAAGGAGGGTGCGACCCCGCTGCACTACGCCGCGGCGCGCGGGCGGACAAAAGGGATCGTCAGCCTGTTGATCGACCGTGGCGCCAAGGTGGATGCCAAGGCCAATGACGGGATGGAACCGCTGCATTTCGCCGTGCTTTATAACAGCACGCCGGAAATCGTCAAGGAACTGCTCGACCACGGCGCGAACCCCAACGCCAAAGACAAGGCCGGCACCGCGCCGCTGTATTACGCGCTCGGCGACAATCCATCGGGGATCAACCCCGAGATCATCCGCCTGCTCGTGCATCACGGCGGCGATGTTTACCTGCGCGCCAAAGACGGCCTGACGCCGATGGCCCGCGGCTCGGAACCCGACAGATTCGAAACGCACGCCGATTACCTCGCCATCAACGAGCTGTTCATGCGCGCGGAAGCCGAGTCGCCTGCCGCCCCCGCGAGCTCGTCCCGGCATACGTGGGATAGCCCGTAGCGCGGAATTGCCCTTAAGGTGCTTCTGAGAAATTCTCTCTTTCGTGCTCGTGCTCGTCATCGTAATCGTAATCGATGGGAATTCACCATCCCGAGGAGGACGCGGACGAGCATGAGGACGATTGGGATAGAATTTTTAAGAACTTTTCGCCCCGGCGCTCAGACCATCCGGCTTGGGGAGGCTTCGGCGCTGAGCTTAGCGTCCTTGGCCTCGACGGCGCGGGCCAGGGACTCTTTATAGGCGATCATTTTCGCACGCAGGCCGGCGTCGGCCGTGGCGAGGATCTGCACGGAGAGCAGCGCGGCGTTCTTCGCGCCGCCGATCGCCACCGTCGCCACCGGTACGCCGGCGGGCATCTGAACGATGGAGAGCAGCGAGTCAAGCCCCTGCAGCGCGGGCGACTGGATCGGCACGCCGACAACCGGCAGCGGCGTCGAGGCGGCGAGGACGCCGGCCAGGTGCGCCGCGCCGCCGGCGCCGGCGATCACGACCCGCAGCCCGCGCCCGTCCGCCGCGCGGGCGTACTGCATCGCCGCGTCGGGCGTGCGATGCGCCGAGAGCACGCGCACCTCGTGGGCCACGCCGAATTCCTTGAGCGTTTCGGCCGCCGCGCGCATCACCGGCCAATCCGAGTCGCTCCCCATCACGATGCCGACCATGACCGTTTGCTGATCCATAGGCCATCACCCCGCCTTAAATTTGTCGCGCGCTGACGGCACGCTGTCGCTCAATAAATCATAAACGGGGAAAAACAGCAATCCGGATAACCGCGGAGCGCGCTGAAGAGCAGAGAAACGCGGAGCGCCCTGGGAGCTTAAACCTTCCGCGTTCTCTGCTGCTCTGCGCTCTCTGCGGTTAAAGATTCCCTCTGAATTCTCTTTTCAGAATCGGGCACGATTAGCCGGCGCGGACGGCGCCAATTCAAATTTGAGCGCTTGCAGAAGCGGAGCTGGCGGATTGGGCAGGATGAAAAAATAAGGGCTGGTGGATACGAGGCCGTTCAAAGCCAAGCCACGGCTTCGCGCCGCCTCCAGGACCGCTTGGCGCTGGGCCACGTTGCCGAACAAGGCCGTCGGTCGGCCGGTCAGCCGCGCCTGCTCGACGGCGAGCGGATAAAACGTCTGGCGCTCGGCGGTGATGGCGGTGGCCCGCGCGAGGATCTCCTCCTTGGCGGCAAACATCAGCACGTACTGCTGCATGAAATCCAGGCAGTAAACATCGCGGATGCCGCGCGCGAGCAAGGCGTCCCGGGCCGCCAGGGCGTCGCTTTGCTGCACCTGAACCAGCAAGCGGTCATACTGGTTGAGCGGCATGCGCCAATCGGCCAGGTTCCGCGCGCCCACGACCCCCAAGAGCGCGATCGGCGCCAGAACCAGCCAGCGCGGCGCGCGTCCGGCCCTCCAGGCTTGAGAGAAATAATCGCCGATCATAATGAGCAGCAGGCCCGTCAGCGGCAGCAAAAACCGCGCGCCATTGTAATAGCGGTTGAGCGGCAGCGTATAGGCGCACGCGGCCAGCACGGCCAGCACGGCCGCCTGGGACGGCCCGTAAACCCGCCGCCTCAGTGCGCCATGCAGGGCCAGCACCACCCCAACAATCAGCAGCAGGTACCAGAGGCCGCCGCTCAGGCTGGCCCAGAAGGTCACCGGCATCGGAAAGCTCAGGAAGTATGCGCCGGTCAGGTGCTGGCCGATTTTTTCGGGCAGGTGGCTCAGGTTCGTGAGGACATCGCGGTCGTTCATCGGCGCCAGCCAGGTCGGCGGCCGGCGCGTCAGCCACCATCCATAGAGACACAGCGGCAAACCGGCGCCCAAGGCGAACCAACCGGCCAAGGCGGCGCGCCGGCCTTTGGCGCCCGCCAGCGCCAAAGCCAGAAACGGCATCATCGGCAAGGCCCAAACCGGCTGAGCCAGCGCGGTCAGGACGGCCAGCAGGCCCAGGACCCCAAAAAAGACGCGTTCGCGCCGCGCGGTCGGCACGTGTGAGCGCATGGCGCCGACCAGCCAGAGGATGGTGTTAAAAAAGAGAAACGCGGTCAGGTAACCGCCGCGCGCCTTCATCGACCAGCCGGCCCAGGCGGGACAGGCGATCATCAGGAGCAGACAAACCCAGGCGGCGCGGCGGCCCGAAAAGCGGCGGATCGCCAAGCCGAGCACCCAGACGCCGAGCACCCACAGCACGAGCATGGAGGCTTTGAGCGCCAGGGGTCCGTATCCCAGAACGCGATAACCCGCGGCCACCAACCCGGCTTCGAGCGTGGCGAGTCCGTATCCCTGGCCCCAGAAAAACGCGGGGAATTCCCCCTGGCGGAGCCAGCGCAAGGCCATCAGTCCGATCACGCATTCATCGCTATCGGGGTAGAGATAACCGCCCAGCAATTGCGGCAGCCGGCTAAACGCGGCCAGCGCGCCGAGCGTCACAAGGCTGGTCAGGGGAAAATTGAATTTGCGCATCGCCGGGGTGCATTCCAGCCAAAATGGGAATGGTCGATCTTGGCCAAAAGGGGGGGCGTTTGCAAACGCAATTCGCGCAAGGCTTGCTCTTTGCCCAGGGATCGTGTAGAAAAACATCAAACAGTCATTTGCCGGCGGCAGGGACTTTTTGGGCAAACGATCTGGCGGATGGAAAGAGCCGAATGCGGATTATTGGCATTCACGACGGACACAACGCGGCGGCCTGCCTGCTTGAGGACGGGGCGATCCGGGCGGCGATCCAGGAGGAGCGCCTGAGCCGGATCAAAAACCACGACGTCTTCCCGGCGCGCGCGGTCCAGTGGCTCCTTGAGACCGCCGGCTGCGGCTGGGCGGGGATCGACGCCGTGGCGCTGGGCGGGTTTCACCAGCCGGTCCACCGCGACCGCGAGCGGCTGATCCGCGACGTGCGCGAGGCGGGCAGCCTGCGCCCCGACCGTCTGCTCAAACGCTGCGCCCGCCAAACGCCGCTGCTCGGGCTCTGGCGCAAGCGGCGCCAGCTCGGGCGCGAGGCCGAAGCCGCCGCCGCCGGGGTCGATCTGGCCAAGCTGGTCGCCATCGAGCATCACCGCTGCCACGCCGAGGCCGCCTATTGGGGCTGTCCGTTCCGCAACGAGCCGGTGCTGGTGCTGACGGCCGACGGCGCGGGCGACGACTTGTGCGCCACGGTCAACATCGCCGGCGAGAACGGCAAGATCACCCGGCTGGCCTCGATTCACGAATCGCATTCGCCGGCCCTGGTTTACCTGACGGTGACCACGCT
>Ga0182027_10009752_pt1 | contig 13745 bp, 10 predicted proteins | sample 712E1DmetaG_FD_121300 | JGI IMG/M metagenome (GOLD analysis project Ga0182027, IMG submission 121300) | Permafrost microbial communities from Stordalen Mire, Sweden - 712E1D metaG (Illumina Assembly) | ecosystem: Environmental > Terrestrial > Soil > Wetlands > Permafrost | place: Sweden...
CGGCGAATATTTTCAAAAGCAAATGATCCCGCGGATCCCAGCGCGCGGTGAGGCCGAAGTCAAACCGTTCCGCCGCCAGCTTCCGGCGCAAACGGGTTATTTCCAACAGCGGCCAGCGCCAAAACTGGTATTTGTGTTTGAAGGCCGTCCACGGCGCGGTGAACGCGACAACTTTCACGCCCGGCCAGAGACGAGGCTGCAAATCAAGCGCGAAGGGCTTGGCCAGCAGTGTCACCTCAAAGTGTTCCGCCGCGGCGCGCAAAAATGGCGTGGCGATGACGAGGTCGCCCAGCCCCCACAGTTCGATGATGAGTAATTTTAGTTTCAAGGCCGGCGCGGTGAAGGCCATTCAGGGACCCGTTCCTTTATCGCTGAAAAGCCGGGCGGGCGGGCGGCAGGATTTTTGCCGGATGAACCATCGGCTGTTGTGCTTGAACCGTTTGCGGCGCAGGCCGGCACACACCGCCATTGAGAGCGATGCTCAATCCGAGCGCGCCGACCAACGGCAACAAGTCAATATGCAGCCCCGCCCCAGACACCGTCATAAACAGCACGATTCGCGTGAGGAAATTTGCCAGCAGAAAACAGTTGGCCGGCTGGAGGCCGGCGTCGCCATACCGGAAATTGCAATACAACACCCGCGTCCCGGCGGCAAGAAACCAGACGGTGACGATCATGCCCCAGATGCCGAAAGTGATGAGGACGGAAAGCCAGCCATTATGGTAATCACCCGAAAGCGCGAGCGCTCCCTGGCTGGCGTCCACGTTTTCGTGAAAGGCGGTATCGCCCATGAAGGCAAAGTCATCCTTGGAAAAGCCGTACCCCTTGCCCACCAACAGGTATTGGGGCACTTGGGGCCACAAAGCCTTCCACATTGCATAACGCCATTCCAAAGTCTCGTCGGCCGCTTGTTTGGCTACCGGATCCACCGGCAATGGCAAAAAGGACAATTCTCTTTGAAAGGTAAAAGGGAGTTTCGGGACCAAAGGAATCATCACGACCATGGCCAACACCCCGACAAGCGCAAAGATCGGCAACAACCCGGTCCGATGCAATCCTTCCAGATAGAACTGAATCAAAAATGTCAATCCAATAAGAATAACCCCTATGCGAAAACCGCCAAAAAAACCAAGCAAAAAAAATGCAATAAACGCGATCAAACGCCATGACTTTCCGGAAACGAAAACACCTCGGATTCCGTATCTGGCCAGCATATAGCTAACGCCGGCGAAAGACGCTGCAGTTGCACCGCTCAAACGTGTAACTCCCAACTCCACCCCGGCGGCCATGGAATAAGGCGGGAAAAACCAGAAAATAAAATTAAAAGCTGATGGCAATACGGAGAACAAGTTCCCGATTATGGCCGTAGTCCCGCCCAGGAAGAATAATGCCACTGCCAGCCCCGCGCGATGGGGTGGAATCCGCTGTGCCGTCAGGGCAAAATAGGCGGCAATGGCTCCAAAGGTGTAAACATATTTCCTGCCGCCATAAACCTCGCTGTTGAATGCCCGCCATCCAAATCCCCCCGTCAACTTGGCGGTAGCGATCACCACGACAACCAGGCAGATCAACGGCCATGTTATTTGTGGCACCTTGATAAAATGCATCTCTTTGCTCAACGCCCGCTGTAACAGCGACATGCCCAAACTCAGCGCGGTCGTTGCCAGCCACAAAGGGGGGTGTCCCGGCAGGAAAAAAATAATGGCTGCCCCGTTCCAGGCCGCCAGCAGCAACCAATAATGACAGCCAAGCAACAGCGGGAAAGCCAATACCAGCGCCACAATGCCCACATACGCAAGCGCCGAATAATCCATCGGGTCCGTCAGCAGATAGCCTATAAACAACGCCAGCGGCGCGCATATCGCATAGACGATGAGCGACTTCAAAATGGACGGAGCATTATTCATTCAAAAACTTACGGCACGCCGCCCGCAACCACGGCTGCAAAGCGGCCATGCAACTTAACCGAACCCCCAAAACTTCGGCAACTGAATTGTTGCGGCCATGCCCACACCTCTTGCTTCTCCTCTCGTATTTCCCGCTCAACTTTCAACCCTTCCGCCTCTGGCGAGACCTCGCTACGCGGGCAACCCTCAACTCCTTGATTCCAGCACCTCGTGGTATATTTCCAAATGCTGCCGTGCGATGCTTTCCGGATGGAACCGTTGGCGCATGACGGCGGCGGCCTCCACGGGCCGAGGATGTCCCTGCTCAATCCAGCGGGCAATTGCGTCAGTCAACCCCGCCCAATCGTCCTTCTCAAACAATTCCGCACCGGGCACACCCCCGGCCAGTTCCACAATCCCTCCCACTTGCGCGCCGAAAAATTTCAGGTTCCGCGCCAGGGCCTCACACACGGCGGCGGGGGCGGCGTCTTCCAGGGGGAAATGGACCGAACCCGCAACCGAATCGAAACCCGCGGCCAGTTCGCTTTCCGGAAGGGTTCCCAGATAACGCGCATAACTTTTCGCTTCCATGGGTTTGATTTTTTCCAAAAAGGCCGCGGCATACGGCTCGGAGGGAAGGACGCCGATAAAATGGAACGCAAACTTCAGCCCCCGGCGATGCAACGCCTCCGCCACATCCAATAATTCCAGTTGTCGTTTTCTCGGGCTGATGACGCCGGCGTTGAGCAGCACGCAGGGGCGGGGAGCCGCGTCGGGCGGCGGCTCAAAAAAGGCGCGCCGCAAGGCGGGATATACCACCCAGGTCTTTCGCGCACGGGAACGCACCAAAGCTTCCGAATAAAGGGAATTGCCAATGACCCCGCCTGCCCGCGATAATATGAAGTTTTCGAGCCGGGCGGTGAGCCAGAGATAGGAACCGAAACTCGGTGGGAACAAACGCGCCTGTTCGGACATGACGCCCGCCATCGTCACCACATTGGGAAATCCCGAAAACACGGCGCTGATGCCGCAATCGCGTTCGGTCCCAATGCCATGCACAATGTCGGGCTGCAATTCCTTGAGTTTGCGGCGCACCGCGCGGATGCACCCCTGGTAGCCGGTGCGCAACCAGCCGATCTTGGGCACATGCAGGCCGTGAAACCAGATGTTGGGCGCCAATTTTTCCGGCGCGGCCACGGGGCGTTGCGTGCAGGAAATAACGTGCATTTCAACACCCGGTTTCGATGCGAAACCTTGAAACAGGGATGTGGAACCCGGAGCAAAACAAGGGGCCGTTTTCGCATAATCTCGACGGTCTTCTCGAAAGTCGGTGCAGAGGAAGGCGATCTTCATTTTACGGCAGAGTTATCAGATTACATCGCCGCAGGCAATCGAATCCATCGCTCTGCGTTCGGCCGGCCTCTCCTTGGGTAACACCCACTGTTGAGCCCGAATTCCGAAATTGGAAACAGACCCGATGGCGCGTTCCGGGGAGTACATGCCTCCGGCGTGTGGTTTTCGGCGTCGCGCCGAAAACATCGTCAGGCAAACTTTTCCCCGCTGGAAATCCCCGAAATGGTGTGTGGCCAGTTTGGGCGCGACGCCCGAACTCGCACGCGGGACGCGTACACTCCCCATTCCTGTTTCGGTTTTCGGGTTGAGTCACGAAGTGCCCGACATTCCCACCAACAATGGTAGGGCAACCGTTGGCACCTACTCTTCCCTCACACCCCTTTCAACCCTGCAAGAAACTGAGATGCGCACTCTCCCCATTCACGCCTTTACTTTCCGTTCCAAATCCCTCAGTTTTGCGCCCACGATGAACCTGTTCCTCCGCCTCAGGCGATGGCTGGCTAGATTGATTTTGCGCGGGCGGTTGCTGGATTGGTGGGCGATACGGCGTGGCCGGCAATGGGACGCGGCTTACCGCGCGGAACTGGCAAAAACGCTGAGCGCGCCAATCGCGCCAATCGCCATCCCGATGTTCCCCGTGTCTAACCCGCTCCGTCAAATACTCCTTATCGCCGACTGCATGTGGGAGCAAAACGACCTCGTGCCTGAACTGGCGCGAATTGCCGATACCCGCCTGCTCGATTTGCGACCTGCCTTGAAAACCAAGTCCACCGGCACTGAGGGACGCATGGTGGTTGTCGAAACCATTCGGCAGTTTGCGGAGGCCAATCGCGCGTTGTCACCCGATGTCATTTTGTTTTACCTCCGCTCGGAGTTGCTCTCCGATGAAGCTTTTGAGCTGTTGCGCCAGCAGTGGAAATGCCCTTTGTTCGGCATGAATCTGGATGACAAAGCAGAGTTTTTTCCCTATGGCATCTTCTCCTCCACCAATGAAAATTACCAGCATTGGGCAAAAAAGTTCGATTTGAACATCACCAATTGTCTGCCTGCCACCGACTGGTATCGGCAGCGCGGTTTGCCCTGCATTTATTCGCCACAGGGTGTGCATCTTACCCCGGAACTGACCCTGCCCACTTCGGCAAATTTCAAATACCGATTCAGCTTTCTCGGCTCAATCAAGCCGGAGCGGAAATTCGTTGTCAACCAACTGCTGGCCTTGGGAATTCCTATTCAAACGTTCGGCAGCGGCTGGCCGGGCAGCCGGTGGGCAGACAATCCCAATGCGGTTTTTCGCAGCAGTCAGATCAATCTCGGCATCGGCTTTGCCACGCCGTCCCTCACCCTTACGACGGTGAAAGGCCGTGACTTCGAATGTCCCGGGGTTGGGGCTTGTTATCTGACAACCTACAACTGGGAACTGCCCCAGCACTATGAACTGGGCAAGGAAATCCTTTGCTACCGCTCCTTTGAAGAGTTGGTTGAAATGTACTCCTGGTATCACAACCGCCCGGAGGATTGTCTGAAAATAGCCCAGGCGGCCTGGCGCCGTTGTTCGAACGAACACACGTGGGAAAAACGGTTCCGCAAAATTTTCCGACAAACCGGCCTGAAGTGCCAACCGGCCGGTCCGCCGTTTGAACCACGATGAACCATCTTGACTATTACAAATTCCAGGCCCGGGCGCGCGGCGTGCGCTCGCTCGACGATGTCCGGCGCCTCGCTGGCGAAAAATCACATCTCTACGACCTCATCGTAAGTCCCTGGCTGCCGAAGGACGCCTCTCTGCCCGTCGCGGAAGTTGCCTGCGGCCACGGCAGTTTTCTGCACTGGCTCAAGAGCCGCGGCTATACCAACGTCACGGGCATTGATTCCAGCCCGGAACAAATTGCATTCGCCCGTCAGGTTGGAGTGCCCGTGGAGCAAGACGATATGAGCCGCTGGCTGGCACGCCAGCCCAAAAACCACTTTGCCGCCATCATCGCCATTGACCTCGTCGAGCATCTGTCCAAGGACGATTTCATGGAACTGCTGAAGGCCTCGTATGCCGCGCTGTCGCCCGGCGGCGGCTTGATTCTGCGTCTGCCCAATGGCGATTCGCCTTTGGTGGGCATGAATTTATTCAATGACATCACGCACGTATGGACTTACACGCCCAACGCCCTGCATTCGTTGTCACAAATGCAGGGGTTCTCCGGGGCGCAGTTTGCGGACGAAGGCCTGGAGGCCATTCGTGATCATCGCTGGCTGAAAGTGCCGCTGGCGAAAATTGGCCGATTTCTATTGCGGGCAACCGTTCGCGCCGTCACCCGGGAAAACATCCGATTTTGGAGCCCACACCTGTGGGCACGATTGGAGAAATAATCCTTTCAATCTTTTTAAGACGCCAACAACCGGCCAAACAAATTCTCGTAAGCGTCAATCACCCGGTTCCAATCGTAGTTTGCCTTGCACGCCGATTGCCCTTCCCGCCCCAGCCGATGGCGAAGTATAGGATCACTTAAAAACCGTTGAATTGCCTGGGTGGTTTTTCTGCCGGAAGGGACCACCCAGCCTCCCGGAAATTCGGCGACACAACCCGCAGCCGTGGAGATAAATGGAACGCCTGATGCCATGGCGTCGAGAATGGCCAGCGGCTGCGTTTCCTGTTTGGCGGACAAGATAAAAACATCGGCGGTACGGTAGGCGGCGTTGATCATTTCCTTGGTCACTTTTTCCAAAAGCACCACCTTTGCCTGTGGATAGCGGGCCCGGTTCGACTCATAGAGCCGGTTCATCTCCTGCGAGTAATCATTGAACTCACTGCCAATGAAAACCAGGGTGGCCTCCGGATGATTGACGGGCATGAAATCACGGATGGTAGCCAACTGGTTCTTGCGATCACAGTAATTGGCAACGTTGAGCAACAGATATTTTGAATCAACGTGATAAGCCTGGCGAAAATCCGTTCGGGCGTTCTGCAAGTCCTCCCAGTGGACACCGTTGGGAATGATGGAGTAATTTCGGCAGCCCGTCGCGTGAGCCATCCGGTGATCAAAAAAACGGCCCCGATCGCGGCGCTGACTCAAAAAAACGACCTGATGGAATTTGCGCATGAGCAATGGCATCTTCAACACCAATGGCCAACCGCCCATCCAGTACCCCAGACCCCACGGAAATTTGCGATGGCTTTTCCAGATGTGGGCGGCAAAGCCGTGGCTGACGAGCACCTTCTTCGCCTTGATCTCCCCCAAACACGGCACGGCCAGATGCGTACACCACGCGTCCCAGGTCTCGAAAACCGCCAAATCGCCGGAAAAACTTCTCAAGAATTTCTGATACGCGTCGGTCTCGCCTCGGATGCCAATGCGCCAATTGCTATAGCCGGTAATTTTGAACTGTTCCACGCGGGGGTTGGCATCCGGCGCGTTGGGCTTTCGTTCCGGATGGAATTCCGTGGCCACGGTCACGGCATGCCCCCGACGTGCCAGGCCCTGCGCCAGAACCGCTGAAGCCTCCGCAACGCCGTCGGCGTTCGGCGGATAGGTGAAAGTGGTGATGAGGATTTTCAAATTGAGCGATGTTTACGGTGTCAATGGATTGCTCCGTGATGGAAAAATCCGGTCACGCATACGAATTACAGGATATTCCATCAGTTCCGACATGGCAATCCCCAGGACAATTGCTCCTACAAAATAGGAGGCTGCATATAACCACCAATTCTCAAATCCACCAAAGAAATGCTTCACTATGGCCCCACCCCAGACTGCCAGCGGCCAATGCCAAAGATAAATGGAATAGGAACGTGATCCAATATAAGCAATCCCAGAAAAAAAACGGTGTTCAAATATTTTTCCAGTCAACGCTGCAAGAAGGATCATGCCAAAGCCAAAATAAATAAGCGTCAGTCCGGCGGTGTAAATGAAAAACGTGCTTTCCACCGGGAAAAGAAAAGCGGGGGATATTGCTGCCAAACCCAAAACATACAACAGCCATTTGAAAGGCTGAAGCCGAGATAGGAAGTTGGGATAGTAGTGGTAAAAGTAGGAAAGCATCACTCCGAAGAACAACCCGTCGAGGCGCAAATGGGTGTAGGATTGGTGCGTTCTAAAATTGTATGGCTCGCAAATGGAAACAACCAGCCGCATAACAAGACAAAGCAAGGCCAATCCAATATAAATCCAAGGGATTAATCTGAACTTGTCAGGCTGTGCTGTATTCCTGCGATAAAGAAAGATCAGCAATAAAGGAAGCAATAAATAGAAATGCTCCTCGACAGCCAGAGCCCATGTATGCTGCCAATAACCCGAAAAGTAATTCTGCACAAACAAGCCTTCCACAATCAAAACTCTCATCCCCGGTCGTCCAGTCTGATAAAAAATCACGCCGCAGGTAATGGCCAGTAAAAAATAAAATGACGGACAGATTTTTAGGCCGCGCCGGAGGAAAAAGTTATAAAAGGAGATTTTACCGGATTTTTTGTGTTCCCTGAACAGCAAGCCGGAAACAAGAAAACCACTCAACACAAAAAACAAATCAACACCCGTCCATCCCCCTCGATACCAGGTGTCCAGAAGGCCACGGATGAAACCTTGGGTCTGGCATCCGCTCAAATCCAGGTGACGTCCCAAAACCAGGAAGATAGCCAAGGCCCTCAATGAGTCAATTGCCGGGGATCGTTGCATGCGATTTACAGATGACTTGCCAGGGCTATGCAACATTCACGGCTTGGTCGCAAAGGCAACGGTCGTGCCGGAAATTCGGGATGGCTTGAAGGAGCTTTGCAGCAGATAGCGCACGACGCCGGGATCCTGATGGCGGCAATCGTGCCAGGCGATGATCCCACCGCCGCGCAGCATTCGCCAGCCTTTCTCGGAGTCGTTTTTCACGTAATCGAAATTGTGCGCGCCATCCACAAAGACAAAATCCATTTTCCCGGCGAACGGGGATTCGTCGAACTTGGCCGAGTCGCATTTTAAAAACTGGATGCGCGGACGCAACTGCGCGGGCACGAGCGAGCCTTTGCCTGTTTCCACGGCGATGGCCGCGTCTTCCGGGTCCGTCGAAAATGTTGTATTCAACCGCTCGTCGGGCAGGTCGAGCGTGTAAATGTCGCTGCCGGTCGGCAGGTTCAAGGCCAGTTGGGTGATGGAAATGCCCTTGAAGGTGCCGAATTCAAAAATCTGTTTTGAACCGGCACGTTTGAGCAGGAGGATCAAGGCGGTGAATTCCAAAAGGGAAACGGAGGCGTGCGTTTTGGGGAACATCAGCATCTTGATTTCCCACGAATCACCGGCAGCGGGAAGCAGGTCGTTGACATCCACGGTGGGCAGCTGCAACAGGTCGCAGGATTTGTCCACTACGTCATCTGAAACCGAAAGCGCCGTGCCAAAGATATGAGACAAGCGGCGCGGGTTGGTCGCCGCGATTTTCAATACACGGAAGCCTAACCGACCGGCCTTTTGCAGCGAATTCATTGGTGAGACAGAATAGGAGAATCGATCTGATGGCAAAAGCCCATATTCATTATTCATATATGAAAATCAGACAATCTGAACAAACTCAGTCCATATTGACTGGGGAAAACCATCCCCAGTTTGATGGCAAACATTTCCTGCGGTGTTTATACCTTCTCCAGTTTGCCTGCAGTTTTTTGACAATTGGGCTGCAACTCACGACATAATCCTTGAATGATTTCTCCTGCGCGGAAGAGTGCGATGCTTTTCCTTCCGCATTCCAAGCCGTGGCATAATCAGACTGCTGTGGCCATTTGGCAAACACCGGCTTTCGTTCGACCCGCCTGGCAGAGACAAAAAGCAGAGTCGGCTCACAAGTAAGCAATTCCACGCGCTGCCTGATGTCTGCAGGCTTCCGCACGGAATACCATTGGTCGCGGTAAACAAACAACAGACGCTCAACCGAGTAACCGTTTTCATCAGACAGCGCGCTATAAAAGATTTCAGGGCTGAACTGGTAAAAGCCGTGGCCACAAAAGGCATTGGCTGGAGTGATGGTGAGGAAGCGTCCGCCGACCTTGACCATCTCCATGCAATTTTTAAGAGGCTGGGGCAGGTTGAATACGTGTTCCAATGCACCCCCGTCAAAAACGCAATCATACTTTTCAACCAACTCCCGGCCAATCGGCTCATTCAAATTGTGCAGCACATTGGCCCCCTCGAATGTGGAAGCATCCATCACGTCCATGGATTGTGCGCCCAAACCACGGAAAAGGTCATCGGCGTAAATTTTTTCCTGAAACGAAATCCCCAGCGACATAATCAATGCGCGGTAGGCTTCGTCATCCATATAAACGGCTTGGTGTCCCAAGGTAAGCAGGTGTCCGAGATTCACACCGCGCCTCACCTCACTGCGCAAAAATCTTGCCGAATAGATGTCAATTCCCATGTGTGGCCGCAGGTTAATATTTTACGTTTCTGATTTCAAAACAGTTCGGTTTAAAAAGGATTTTGCCCAAGTCGGCAGGCGTCCGGTCAGTTCAACCCGCAAAGGCGCATTGAGTCCATACCGCAGAAATGCCCAGGCCGTCCACAGGCCGAAAATTCCGCCGCTGATTCCCAGCCGCATAACCGTTGGCATATTGCATGTGAGCCACCAGGTCAAAACACCCGCTGGAACCAGCCAGAGTGCCAGAACCAGCGCCGGCTGGTGCCAGCCCGCCAGTTCCCGCCAGCCCAGCCCGAAATACTTTCGCGTGCGATACAATCCATACGGCAGGCTTAATAACGAGGTGCAAACAATGGAAGCCACGAGCATCGCGGTGATGCCGCCGAATCGGTAGAAGGCAATGGTCAGCCCCACGAACGCCAGCCCTTCGATAAAAAAAATGTAGCGCATGAAGTGGAGCTTTTTGGTCTGGCCGACCAGTCCCGTGTGCATGTGCATGGCCACGCAAACCACCAGCCACACCGCCAGCAGCAGGTCGTTGACGGGCGGCCAGCCGATCTTGCCGTGAGTCCAGACCGTGACAAACGTGCTGTTGCACAGGGCGAACAGGCCGCCGGCGGCCACGGCCGCAGCGAGGGAGAAAACCACGAGCTGTTTGAACCGCTCCGCCAGCCGTGGCTTTTCCCCGCGCACCATCATCTCCGCCAGCGCCGGCGCAGAGTAGTCGAAGAAGCGGAAGAGCACCTGCGTCAGCAATTGATAAGCGCGGGTGCCAATATTCCACACCGCCGCCGTTTCCAGCCCCAGCAGCCGCGTGAGCAGGATGGTCTGGCTGGCATTGATCAACTGTGAGCCTAGGGAATAAATGAAAATATCGTTGCCGAAGGCGAACAGCTCGCGGAACCGTTCCCGGGTGGCCACGCCCCATTCGCGCCCGCGCGGCAGCAACCCCAGCCACAGGCAGGCCGCCGCGTTGACGGCGATGCTGCCCAGCGCCATCAACGCCTGCCCGATGAGGAAGCTGTAGATGCCCAGCCCGCCCACGAAGCCCGCCCACATGGCGGCCAGATTCAGGAAAAAAAACACCGACGCTCCGTGGTTGGAGACATCCAGCCGCTGGTGGGCAAACAGCAGGTGGCTGAAAATCCGCGCCGCAAAGGTCAGCCCCAGCAAGGCGGACTGACCGATCATGAGCCAGACAAATTCCCGGCGCAGTTCCAACGGCACGCGCAACAGCAAGCCGGCCAGCGCCGAAAGCGCCGTTCCCGCCAGCAGGACGAGCGCGCCCTGCACCAGCCCCACCAGCGCGCCGGTCTTGATGACGCCGCCATACGCGCCGGTTTGCCGGTCGTCCTTGTGGTCAATCAGGATGCGCGACACCGAGCCGGCCATGCCGAGGTCAATCAAGGCGATGTAACCGCTGAGCTGCGAGACGAGCGCCCACAGGCCGAACTCCGCCTTGCCGAGGTAATGCAGCGCCAGCGGTACCGATGCCAGCGTGTAAAAAATATTCACTCCCAGCGCCACATAGCCGGACAACAGGGAACGAGTGAATTTTTTCAGCCGGGACATTTTATTGCCTGTGCGCGGTCATTTGAACCGTGATGTTGCGCCGTCGTTCAATCTTTGAATTGCGAGGCAAAATACTAAAACTGTCAACGCTCAAACCATGCCCAATCGCAAAAATACTTGAGTTGCCTTCATGCCCTGTTTCTACTCAAATCACTCATGCATTGCATCATCGGTTCCGGTCACAGGACGGATTGAGCCAAACACAGGACGGTTTGACGGATGCGGGTTTTCCGGTTCATTGCAATTTGACCAAATACCAATCAAGCGCGCCACGGGACGCGCGAAGATTGAGCGGCATTGTCTGAATGACCTGCGCATTCATCCGCTTCAACCAGTCATTCAGCGGGCATTTGAAAAATTGCTCCAATACCTCCTCCTTTACCAGAATGTATTCAATGCCCCGTTGTTTCAATTCCACTGCCGTGTCGCCGGGACAAATTTGCTCGATGCGGCGCGAGCCAAATGGCCGCCAAAGGGAGGTTTCCGGGTCATCGAACGTGACCATTCCCAAAACTTTCAGGTTCGGCGGCAGCAGGGCGCGAGCGGGCGCAAAACCGTCGTTCCGGCCGCGATAAACGGAATAAACCTCCCGCAGACGCGCCAGCCCGCGTGAATCCGGCTGGCGCGCCGAAAGTTTTTCCGCCAGGGTCAGCGCCGGAAACAAGGGCCGGGGCGGGGAAACCACCAGCAATCCCGCCGCCATGATGAAAACGGCAAACGCCGAAATCCTCCACCAGCGCCGGGTCACCACCCATTCGTGTCCGGCGCACACCAGCACCGGCGGCAACAGGAAGGCATAATAGGCGATAACCAGACGGCTGGAGTCGCCCATGTGGGATTGGGTCAGCAGGGCAACCAGCGAAACAATGGGTGCGAGCCGCACGCACGTCTGCCACCTCCCGCCACGGTCCCCTGGCCCGGGGTCACCCGGATGGTTTCGCCCCGTGAACATCGCCGCCACCATGCTGGCCAGCAGCAAAACGCAAACGCCAAAGCCGAGTCCCGCGTTTTCCTCGATTTGCATTTCAGGCAGTTGCTCCGGCCACGGGATGGTTTGTCGCAGCCGCTCGCCCAGCCCCGCTGGCATCGCCCGGTCCGCGAATTGATTCCATCGGCCGGCCAGCGGGAAAACCGGCGGCACAAAATTTTCCATGGCCAGCAGCACCGTATTTGCCCCCGCCATAAATACCGGGTCCTTTTTCAGTCCGCTGGTTTCCAGCACCAGGCCGGACCAGTCGCCGCAATATTTGAAGTTCAGAACCAGGGTGGGCAGCACCGAAGCCAGCAGCGCCCAGGCGCCGACGGCCAGAACCATCAACGTCCGGCGGCGCATCCAGCCCAGCGCCGGGAGGATGGCCACCGCCCAGGGCAGCAGCAGCGGGAGGTTGTTCGTCTTGGCGCTGGTCATCAGCGCCGCTGCCAGCAGCGACGTGAAAAAATCACGCGGCAGCCGGGAACGGTTTGCCCGCAGCGCAAAGTCCACCGCCACCAGCGCAAACGTCGCGCCAAAAAGGTCGTTGCCAATGCTCCCCGCCTGCAACAAATAGCCGTAGCCGGTCGGCACAATCCACATCCAAGGCCACGCCACCCGCCGCCGCACACCGAGCTGCGTGAACACACTGAACACCAGTCCTGGCAGCAGCAGAAACGAAATGAAGTTGATGAGGAACAACCACCGTTCGGTTCCCAGCAGGGCAATGACCGGCGCGGAAACCCATTCGATGCCGCAGGAACGCGTGTTGATGCGCGGAAAAATGGTGTGAATCCAGTGCCATTGGCCCGCCGCCAGCCAATGCAGCACGCGCGGGATGCGATAGGCCAGCGCGTCGTAATTGGTCGGCGCATACAACGCGCCGCTCAGAAAAGCCATTGCCGCCAAAATCAGAAAGGCGAGCGGGAATGGCCGGCGAAAACGGCGCTTCAATTTTCTCCAGGAAATGCGCGGGATAATTCGTCCCGAAGTTTGTTTCCACCAAGCCCCGAACGCAACGAATCCAATCAGGAGCGCGACCATGTAACCGACGGCGTTCAATTGATGCAACGCAGACAGCGTCCAGCCAACGCAATTGAGATACGCACAAATCCAAACCCAGATCAAAATGGCCGTTGGCATGATGGTTTGATTTTAGCCGGCTCCGGAAAGGATTGGCATCAGGAATTATCGGGTTCGATTCATGACCGGGGCAAAAAATTATATTTGAAAATGCACCAAAAGGCGTGAACTCCGTCTTGCCAGCCGATTTTTTTGCCTTCCGCATAGGTGCGCCCGTAATAGGAAATCGCCACTTCGTAGATGCGCACCTTCAACCGGGCCATTTTGGACACCACTTCCGGCTCAAAACCAAAACGGTCTTCCTCAATTGTGATCTTTTGAATGATTTCGCGCCGGAAAACCTTGTAGCAGGCTTCCATGTCCGTCAGGTTGAGATTGGTGGCCATGTTGGAAAAAGTGGTCAAAAGGTTGTTGCCCACCGAGTGCCAGTAATACAACACGCGATGCGCCCCGGCGCCCAGAAACCGCGACCCAAACACCACATCCGCCTTGCCGGACAA
>Ga0182027_10009753_pt1 | contig 13745 bp, 11 predicted proteins | sample 712E1DmetaG_FD_121300 | JGI IMG/M metagenome (GOLD analysis project Ga0182027, IMG submission 121300) | Permafrost microbial communities from Stordalen Mire, Sweden - 712E1D metaG (Illumina Assembly) | ecosystem: Environmental > Terrestrial > Soil > Wetlands > Permafrost | place: Sweden...
AAGAAGCGTGAGGTGCTCCGGCTCACCAGCGAGACTGAGGTCCATCAGGTTACCGACCAGCACCTGGAACTGGATAAGCTCTATCACATGCACAACACGCGCGTCCGGAACGATCGGGAAGGTTGGAGCGGGGCGCTGTATCCGCCCTACATGCACGAAGTCAATACCAGCAGCCTGGTCTCGATACCAAAGCATTTTGCGGAGCGGATCGGGGTGCCCGGTCCGGGCGGCGGAGAAACCCCGAACCCGGGCGGAGGCGTGGCTGTGTTGGGCGGAACGCAGGGCGCCCCCGTTTCTCCGTCTGTCGGGGCGGACACGGGCGCCTCCGCGCTTGGCGGCGATGGCAGGATGGCGGCGGCGAGTGGTCCAGGAGGCAAGGAAAGGTGAAAAAGTACCTCGGCTTTGCGCTTGTCTTCCTGTTGGCGGGGTGTTCCGGAAAGGTCGCGGAGATGATGAGTTCCGCCCCTCCCTCGGCGGTTTACGTGCTGATCGATATCTCCGCCAGCACCGATTCGGACCGGGTGCGGTCGCAGGTGCGGAAGGATTTCGATACGATTCTTGCGGCGTGGAAGACCAAGGGAGGCGTGTTGCGCGGGGATGTGATCGGCGGCAATTCGCTGAACGAATCGACAGTTCCGATACGGGTCACGATCCCGGCCTTCAATGTGCTTACTTCCGAAGAGCAATACCACGAGAAGAAGGTCGTGGGGCCCGCGCTCGAACAGGCTCACAAGCAACTGGAGCAGGCCCTGCTCACAAAGGCATCGCAGAAATCCGCAATTCTGGATGCCATTGGCGTAGCCGCGAAGGTGCTAAATGGAGAAGAACTCCGCCAATCCGGACACCGGGCGCTGGTGGTCTTCAGCGACATGGTGGAAGAGTCGGATCTATACAACTTTCAGAGCGACTCGCTATCCGACAGCCGGATCGAGGCGATTCTGAAGGCGGAGAGGGAATCCGGCCGGATCCCGAACTTGAATGGCGTGAGGGTCTGGAAGGCAGGAGCAGCGTCCGGCGATCTGAAGGAAGCCAAGTCGCGGCAGTTGGAGAAGTTCTGGCTCCAGTACTTCCAAGCCGCTGGTGCGGACGTCGCGAAAGAACGGTATGCGCCTATCCTCCTGGACTTTGGTTTGAGCTGGTAGAGGCCCGAGTTCGGGAACCACTACCAGGGGCTCAAGCTGTGAAAACGGCCGTACCCCGCGGACCGCTTTGCGCCGAGGCCGCGGTCTTCCAGAACCTGGCGGAGCAGTTTATCGAGAAACGGTTTCCACGACTCGTTCGGGGAGACGATGGCGAAGGCGAACTTGCCGGTGATGGTGAGGAAGTGGTTCGGCACCGGGTCGTCGAAATCCGTGGGTGCGGCGCCGCCAGAGCCGGTGTAGTACGCAGGGTGATGAGCGGTCACCACGTCGATGGCGAGGCCGCTACCGGCTTCGGGTACCCACCAGGCATCCAGTACGCCGGCGAAACCCAGGCTTTCGGGGCTGCCAAAGAGGAAGTTGGCACGTTTCTTCCAGGCTTCAGCGGCTTCCGGTGCGAGCATTGCAGCGCGCAAAGCTCCCTTCAGTCCGGATCCCGGGACGACTGGCACGCCATAGGTATGATGGATGCGACAGCCGATTTCGGTAACGGACTCGATGCCTAAGCCGAGGGCCAGGCGGCCGCGCACCTTACCTTCGAGGCGGACGGCAAGCGGCGCTGCCTGCACAGCGGCTCTCCACCTCTGATAGGCAAGCTTATAGACGGAACTTCCGGAGGAGATCTGGGCTACGGCCTTGAGCGGTTCGAGATAGCTTTCACGAGCGCCCGCCAACTTGACGGGTATGAACTTGTCGAGCAGCAGCCCTTTGTGTGCGCCCGGCAGTGTGCTGGCCGTGAACGGAATGCGCAATCGCGGGTTCATACTGCTCCTTTGAGCAGCGCCTGAGAGAGCCGCTTGTGCCAGAATGCGATCCGCAACGCCACCTGCGAGTAGAAGCGGTACTGTGCATTGCCCGTATTCGGGCCTACGATCAAGTCGAGAAGCCCGCCGCCTGCGGGCAGACCGAGACCTACGAATTGCTCCTGAATGTGCTGGTAAACATCGCTGTGGGGATGCCCGCCTTTAGCGCGGAGGAAGGCGAGCGTTTGAGCCAGACCAGCGGTGCGCAGCATAGTCGGGAGTTTCTGGCAGAACGCGCGATACTCGGCGGTATCGGCGGTGGACTGTGCCTTGACTAGTTGAATCGCCCTTTCGGAGATTCGCCGTTCCAGATCCATGTCGTATACTCCTTCAGGCGCGCGCTGGGACCAGTCGGACCAAGCCGAGTCCCGTGGATGCCTTGCCTCCAAACTGCAGGTCGCTGCGGATGCCTATTCGGTCGAGCACATCGGTATCGGTCAGCCTGGCGTTGCCGCGCGGCGCATCGGCCTGAACGATGCCGCAAAGAATGGACTCGGCGGGCAAAGCCTCCTGATACCAAAGCATGTGTTCGCGGACGACCCCGGACGCATCGTCGATTGCGATGTGGGCGGAAACCTCGGTTGCAAACTCGGAGAAAAAGTCGAAACTTTTGTCGTCGAGGATGGCGAAGCGTTTCTTCATCTCAGCGCGCCAGCCGGTGTCTTCGGCGCTGGCGGAGGGAAAGAGTCGGAGTGCGATCCAGTCGCACCACTCGAGCGCACTCTTGTCCGGGGCGTCTCCGGGATCGAGATCCAGATCTTCGAGCACCAACCGGCGCCGATTGCCGAAGAGAACTAGAGGGTCGGAGGATGAGACCCGCGCCTGACTGTCGGCGAGCGCGGGGACGTTGGGGATCGCGGCAGCCTGACCGGCCTGGGCCAGGCGCGCCAGGCGTCTTAGGATGAAGGGGCAGGTCGCCCATACGAACGTCGCTCCGAGGCAGCGGACGGGGAGCAAGAGAAGGTGCGCGTCGGAGATGCGTAGAGCACCGGCGGTCATGTCTTCCCCGTCCTTCGACTTCGTCCCGAAAAGGAGGTCGCAGAGCGGGTCTTTGGCCAGAGCATCGCGCAGGCATCCCTTGATGGAACTGCCTGGCAGCAAGGGCAGGTTGGTGGCGCGCTCGCGCTGGATCGGCAAGTCGATGGCGCCGACACCTTGTCCGGAGCCGGCGTGAAGCGGTGTCAATCCGTGGATAAAGAGCAGTCTTTGAGCCATTCAGCAGTCTCCCAGGAGGACGATTCCGAAGCCGTCGCGGCGGTCCTGTTCGCGGTCACAGATCGAACGCATCCAGAGTTTCGCGGGATTTCCATCGATTACGCGGAAAAAGAAGACGGAACCCGCTGGAACCAGAAAGCGTGTTGCCTTGGGCCCCCGAGCTTTCAGGTCCCATCCCGATGCCGGTTGGAATCGAGCCAAGGCGGCGGCGACGAGTTCCAGTTTCAGATCCGGCACACCTGGAGGGCGGAGGCCTCCGCACCACGCCGGCCTCCACCCGAGGTCGAAGGCACCTGGTGTGACGAGAATTGCGCGAACGATCTCTCCCTTTTTTCCTTGGATGGCGGGCGCAGCGGGCCACGCCACTTCAGCGGCCGGGAGTTCGCGCCAGAGAGCCAGACGGCGCTCGCCGCCCAGCGGGGCAGCGGCAGGCCAGCATGCATCTTCCGGGCACTCGATGCGAGACATCAGACCCACCGGGAAAGCATCCAGGCGCTCGCCCACCGGCTCGCCGCTTTTCGGCTTCTCCTTCCGCCAGGCGAATTCGAGGCCGCTGGTGGCAAAAAGCATGTGCTTGCGGGCCGCCAGGGAATCGGGATCGATGGCGACGTGCGTGCGGCGCTGCTCGGGCAGCGGTTCGAACCCGGCCTCGCGAAAGGCAGCCGTAACGGTGCCGGTCTTGTTGGTGAGCCATTTCTGAAAAAACGAGGAGCGCCAAAAACGGGGAGCTTCGTCCAGCGCCTTCTCCGGGCGGGCGCCGAATAATGGCTGCACACCTTCGGGAAGATCGCATCCGCCCGGCGCGGCGTGGGCGGCGGGCCGGAGGGGAACGTATTCTATGCGTTTCTCTGAGCCGTAGGGGACCGCATCGGCGGGCGCGCAAAAGAGGGGCTCCCACTTGCCGTCGTTGAGGATGGCCGCGAATGGGCCGGTCTGTTGGATCTTGAGCAACGAACCGATAATCTCGGCGTCCGAGAAGTCGAGGTTGGCGCCGGAGCGGGTGCGGATGGCGCCGGCGATAGTGATGGGCAGCGGAAAGGGCATCGTCGCCGCGGGAAGTCCATCGGTGAACGGGCGTCCATCGCGAAAGATCAAGGGGTCGAGGGGTTCAATGAGTAGAGTGCGCGTGGTCATGCTTCAGCCTCCCTCTTGGCGCGCGCGAACGGGCGGGCCACCAGCAATAACTCCATGAGGCGGCTCAGGGCTGCCCGGTATGGCCGGGGACCCGAATCCGCGACGGCGCGCTGAGCGGTCGCGTTGAGGCGCCGGAGGAACTCGGGTTTGGCCTGCTTCTTCTCCGCCATTGCGCAAGCCAGAGGAAAGAGCACTTCGTCGAGGTGTTCGAAGTCGCGCCGTCCGGAGGTGTGGAGCAGGTCGCGGAGGGCGTAGGCGAAGCTGGGCGATAGGGCGCGAGCGCTGTAGAGACCGATGGCGGATTGGATTTCAGTGGCGAGCGTATTCCAGTGATCGCAGAAGGTGATCGGCGAGCCGGAGCGGGCAGCCACCAGGATCGCCAGGGCATCCTTACCCGGCATTTTCTTGGCGGTCCGTTCCGCGGATTTAGCGAGGCGCCGTACCTCGCTCAGGGGCTCCAGTGCGTGGACGACCGCAATCCCTGCGCTCAAGGTCGGAGGCTTCGCCAGGCCTTCCATGGCCTTCCCGAAGCACTCCCGAAAACCGAGCGCTCCTTCGAGAGCTTCATGTAGAGGCAGCATCGCCATCAGGTCGTCGCCGCCCGCGAAGACCAGATTCCAACCATCGTGCTGACTTGCTAGTTCCTGAGCGCTCTTGGCAAATCGGGAGAGACGGACGGAAAGATCGCGATGGTGATCCTTTCCAGTCAGCGTCGAGATGGTTTCGCCCATGCTGTCGCCGTCGCCAAGGAGGAACGCATAGTAAGGAGGAGCGGGCAGTGGGAACCCGGCCTCCTTGACGATTTGCTCGACTTCCGAGCGATGGGGCTCGGCCAACTGCTCGGGGCCCCGCGAATCGTGCTGGAAAAGATAGGAATAGGTGAAGGGAATGTCGTCTTCGTGATCCTCCAGGTACTTCTTGTAGCGACCGAGCGCTTCCGGGCAGGTGCGTGAGAGCCGGGTGACATAGGGACCGGCAGCAACGTCGATAGTCGAGTCGAAGCGATCCTTGGGACCCGCGAAACGCTTGACAATACCCACGCCATCCAACTGTTCATTTTCCCGGATGAAGAACTGGCCCGGGCGGAGGCCATTCTTGCGGATGACGGTTTCCCGAATGCCGTCCAATGACGACTTGGGGAGACCGGCCCTGCCATCGTGTGGGATGAAATCGCGAAGCGCTTTGCGCGCCGCCGCCCACTCTTCCACGTGTTCGCGGCACTGCCGGTACGTGGATTCGTCAAAGGGAGCCCATGCGGCATAGAACTCGATGAAGGGCTCCAACTGGGTTTCGGCACGGTCTTGGTCGAGACCGTTGAGAAGCAGGGCGGCTCGAGACTGGCCAAAAGCCTGCCGCCCTATATCGAGCAGACGCCGGGTAGCGGCGGCGTGAAGTCGGCCCGCGACCGCGCGCAGTTGCCCTTCGTCTTGTGCTTCGACGATGGCAACTATCTTGTTGGCAACTGCATAAGGACTAGCGGGACTCAGATCGGTTTCCAGATCGGGTGAAAACGGAAAAACGAGCTCTGCGCCGGAATCGCGCAATGCCGATGCGACCGCCTTGCTGATCTCGCTGAGCAGCCAACTTCCAGTGCGGAGATCTCGGGTGCGGCGGGCGGCGGCGATGAAATCCTGCACGGGCCCAATGGAGATGGAGAGCATGTAGCTCATATGTCGAATTTCTCCACCTTCCACTTGCTTTCCACGTGTTCCATGAATTCCCTTAACACGTCGCGGGCTCCAGCCGTAACCGTGTGCTCAGTCTTGTCCTTCTCACGGAGGACTAAGCGGCTAGGCTGGGGTGCATTGAGAAGAAGAGCGGCCGGCACCGAATGAGTGGGCGAGATGGCGATGGGTTTGAGGATCAGGGGGCTGGCCATTCGCTCGAAGACGGCATAGTCGCTGGCCGGCAGAAGCCTCGTATCTTCGGGGTCACCCACGCTACGGCCCTTCTGGGGGAAGTGGAAAATGATAGGGCCGCCGAAACGTCCGCGGGGAAAGTCGCCGGCTGGGTTGACGGGGGCGGTGTGGTCAGGTGAAGACCGGGTCAGTCTGCGGATTGCGTCCGGCTCGGGCCACCGACTGCGTCCGAACTTGTGGGTCCGTTCTTGACGGAAGTCGCGGAGCGCGTCAATTGCCTCTTCCCATGCCCGCTGGTGGGGGAAAGGCTGGGCGCTCATGGCGAGCCGCCCGCCTTTGAGTTGCGGCCAGGGGATCCGGGCGGGCGTTCCCGGCAGATCGGCCGGGTTTGAGAAGATCGCCCCAGCCGGATACTCACCACAGAAGAGAGCGCCGAGGCCCCGGCGCGTGCGGGAGCCCACGCCAGAGAAGGTGATCCAGTAGCGTAGGGCGGCGTCAAGCTCGTCGGCGAGGCCGGAAGGGCAGCGAAACTTCAGTTGAAACGAGCCACCTCTATAAATGGGGCGGGAGCCGTGATGCTGGTCGTTGCTCTGGGCGGGGAAGAGGGCGTAGCGCGGATTCTCCTTGTCAGACGGGGTCTCGATCCCGAGCTGGGCATTGAGGATCTCAATCTGAATGGGGGATCTGTGGTCGGTTGACCCCCAAATCCGCGCTTCTTCGTCGCGCAAGGCAGCTACGGTAGCACAACAGGCGCCGCGCGAGGCGCGCCACCAAAAGCGGAGCAAGCCTCTGCACTGGCTGGCGCGCACCGGAGTGATTCGGTCGGAGAGACCGGCCTCGACCCCTCCGCCGTAAGTTGCTGTGGTGATCTTGAAGTCAAGCGTGAAACTCCTAGCGGCAGAGGGTGGCGCGTTTGGCGCCTCGGCGAACTCGGCGGGAATCGTGCGCATCATTGGCACCATCCGATGAATAGTCGTGTCGGAGTAACTGGCCTAAACCCCGTACGCTTCAGCATTGTTGAGAGTAACCACTCTCAATCGCTGGTGTCAAGGGGTGGGCAAGACCAGTTTGACAAGAGGACGAGGGCCTGCCACATGCAGTGGAGGCCGAGGCGTAGAGTCAAACCAGCCGCCAGGCGCTGCGCCTGCGCCGCCAGCGGAAGTCGGATGGAGAACGGGACGATGCCGTTGACATCGCGGGTGGTTGAGCGCAGGATTGACTAGAGCTGCCCGCGCTGCGTTTGAAGTGAAGTCGACTGGTCGCCGCGGAGCTTGGCAGCCATTTTGTATGAGCGAAACCCTCGCACCTTGCGTAGCCGTAGTTGGTCCGGCGAATTCCGGGAAGACCACCTTTCTCCACTTATTGGACCGCGCCTTGCAGCAGCATCCTTCCCGGGTATTGGCGTATGTCGTCAAAGGCAGCCCTGATGGGAGCGGCCGCTACCAGTTCTACAATCCGAAGCTGCGGGAAGAACTTAAGTCTCAGGTGAAAGGAGCATGGGGCGGCGATCCCACGATCGAGCAGATCAGCAGTTGGATCCTTACCACCCGGTGTCACGTAGATCTTGCGCTCGTGGATTTCGGTGGCAAGCACACTCCGGACAACCGTCGGATGCTGAGCCAGTGCACGCATTATATCGTCGTCGCGCGATCATTCGACGATCCAGAGGAGGAAGCCGGGAACGGCATGGCCTCCTGGCAGCGGGCTTGCGAAGAAGCCGGACTTCAGCCACTGGCGCTGATTTCCTCCGTGTGGCAGTGGGGAGAGGTAGGAATTTGCATGGAGGCGGAGACCCTGATCGGAACGTTGCGAGCGGACGCTCAACGGCCTGAGAACACTATCAACCAACCCCTGATCGACGCAGTACGGGATCGTTTGCTGGCTCTGCGGCTTCCGGGCCGGGAACCGGGGTACGTGGACCTGAATATCGGCAGATGGAACCCGAGCGCGGTGGATGCGGACTTGCAGTCGCTGGTGCCGCGGCTACAGCACCTGGCGCGGTCACAGGCACCAGTGCGATTGGGGGGAGTTGCGCCCGTGTTCGCTTACCTTCGAGCCATGCACATCGCTCTGGATGAGGATCCCGATACCGAACTAGAGGTTTTTGATCCCAAGTTGGGATTTGTACCGATCCCTCGCAGGAGATCGTTGGGCGATAGATTTCCGTCGGTTCTACAATTCGAGGTCGATGGTCCGACGGCACGTTGCGAGGTTACGATTGCAACGATTGACCGGATGCTACCTTTCACAGCCGCGAAGCACCTGGCGTTCGCGCCGATGCCGCCAGTCGATGCGTTGGGCAAACGGGTGACGATGGCTGGCCCACTTCCGATTTGGCTTCAGGCTGCGTTTTCTCGGTGGCTGCGGGAGTGCACGGACGAGATCGCAATCTGGGATGCGGGCTCCGGTGTGAGCGTTATAGTTCACACGGCCAATATCGGGGCGGCCGGCGGTGCGGCATAGTCCGAAACCAGGCGCTGACTACTCGATGAGGTCGCCAGGATGGACGGCCGGGTCGTGTGAAACCGCGACGACATAGCGCTGGAGTTTAGGGTCCCAGCAGGCCACGAAGCCGAAACGGTGCCCGACAGCGTGTGCCAAGGCCATGGCGACTGGCATGCTGGCCGGCCCGTCAAAACATATGCCACGGCCTCCAGAAAGGGGCAGTCTCCCGAGAGCAAGCAGAGCATCGGGCACGATACGATCATTCGTGGCTGGTTCGGCAAAGTCGATCCGGACGGTCACGATGCCGTCGCGAGAACCGACGATTTCACAACTGTATGTCGATGGCATGGCTTCGGACCGTCAACACTACTGTAACGCGAACCTAGGCTCCGTGTAGCGGATGTGATGCTTCTGCTTAAGCTAATTGCCGCGCAGTAGATCAGCATCTGGATTGAGGTGCCGCTCCGGAGCGGAACTAGATGCTCGCCGACTTGGCCTTCGGAGCCTTACGGCTTGCGGTGCCACAAGTCCCCGCGGCACCGCTGGTGTTTGAGACGCCGTTCGGACAAACACGAGTAAGGCTAACAAATGACGCAACGTCCAAGCAACGCTGCCAACAGCTTGCTCGATGTCCCAGCCAGCCCGAGTCAGGCTTACATGGCTACTGCACGATGAGAGCCTAAATGAATGATGTGTTTGCAGTTACGCAACCCAACCAGTGGCAGAAGCTCAACGCACTCGTGCTGGACAGCGTCTCGTCGCCGATTACCAACCGGGTTTGCAACCTGGGGTTGGACGAGTTCATCGCCTGGTACTGCCAGGAGCCACGGCCCGGATTCAACAAGGCGGCAGTCCGCGCCTGGCGCGTGACGTTGGGGGCAAGCGGCCTCGGCGCGGCCTCGATAAATGTGCGCCTCACCGCCGTCCGGAAACTGGCAGTCGGCATCGCCCGCGTGAAGAGCGCCAAGTCGATGAGTGCGAACCGGGAACTGGCTGTCGCTGAAGCAGGTGCAGGCGTTGCTCAACGCGCCGGATATCACGATCATGAAGGGGCTTCGTGACCGAGCCATCATCGCCGCGCTCCTCGGCTGCGGGCTGAGGCGGTCCGAAGTGGCGGCCCTCACGATGGGCCATATTCAGCAGCGCGATGGCCGGTGGTGCATTGTGGACCTGCTGGGGAAGCACGGCCGCGTGCGGACTGTGCCGATGCCGGCCTGGGTCGAGGTGGCAATCGATGCGTGGACCGGGCCCGCCAGCGTGACGGACGGGCACGTGTTCCGGCCCGTCAATCGCGCCGACCGAGTGCGGGGCGACGTGCTTTCCGCGATGGTGGTCTGGCAGGTGCTCCGGCCGTGCGCCGCCGCAGTCGGCGTCCCTGGCATCGTGCCGCACGACTGCCGTCGCACGGCTGCGAAGCTCTGCCGGGCCGCCGGCGGCGAGTTGGAGCGGATCCAGTTGCTCCTGGGCCACGCTTCCGTCCAGACGACCGCGCGGTACCTGGGCACCATGCAGGATCTGGTTCACGCGCCCAACGATGGGATCAAGCTGAGGGTGCTGGTGTAGCACTCGGCCCGAGTTGAATCGCGGTGCCAGCCACGGCCGCGCACCGCCTCCATGCCGCCCGCAGGCCAAGAGTTCATCCCGGCTCACGCCGAGAACGGCCACCCTTTGGCGCCCCGAAGTCCCGTGTCGCGCCGTTTGGCTCCAGGCTGGCGTTGTGGCCGCCGCCATCCTCGGGCTTGCCACAGCGCGCCCTGCAGCCTATCCCAGTGCCTACCCAGAAGAACCTGCCAACGATGATCGGAGGGACGACTGCGGCGCTGGCGCCGATGAGGTAGCAGCCTGATCCCCTCCCTTCCCTTCTAACCAGCAGCTTGCGGCACAGCGGGTGCAGGAGCTGGGGCCGTCCCCTTTGTTGCCCGCTTCTTCGCCGGTTTCCGAGCGGCGGCCTTCGCCTGTTGCGCCTTGGCCGATTTCACCGCTGCCCACCGCTTCCGTGTGGCGTCAGCAATCGCTCTTCTGCCGGCTTCCGAGAGTTTCCGCTTGGGCTTGGCGGCTTCATGGGGCGCTGGCTCAGTCGGCTTCTTGGCTGCTGCCCATCGCTTGCGTTGCGCCTCCGCAATTGCCTTCCTGCCGGCGGCGCTCATCTTCCGGCGCTTGCGCTCTGGCGCTTCAGGTTCTGCAACTGCAGATCCAGCAGAGGCGCCGGATAGGACGGCCCGGAGTTCAGCAATCCTGGTGTCGATGTGCCACTTCTGCTCCTCGAATCCAAGGATGGCGGCGGTGATGATCTCGGGTGTAAGTGTTGTCGGCATGTCAGCCCTTCGCACTACCCACGGTAACGCATTCTGCCAGTTAGGAGTGGGAACCAGCGTCTAGGCAGTTGCTTCTGGAGCTTCGCAATGACGGCGGGGATTGAAAGTTCATGCTGGTGCCGTAGCCCTCGGGCCGGGCTGGATCGCCCCTGATGCCCGCCAGAGTGCGCCCGATGCGGGTCGCCGCCGTGCCGTCCCCCGCAGGGGAAGGACTGGTCCTGGCTCACACGACGGAAGGGTCTCCCCTATAAAGCAGACGCCCGTGGTCCCGAAACGGGAAGCTGCCAACGCTTGAATTCGAGGGTATTTCCACTTCCGTCCCGCTCATCGGTGGAGTACCCTGGCAAACAGGAGCGGTGGTGATGAGTATGCCAGTGGGACTCGATGCCCGGCTTGCGGAGAGGATTGTGGGCACTGCCATGTGCTGGCTCCGTCCTACTCCCGGCAACAAGATCCTCTGCACGAAGGCCGAGCTGCGAGAGGCGATCCTGGCGGCTGTAGATGAGGCGCTCGAGATCGGGTTTCTCGCCGGCCAGAAAGAGCAGTGCGCCGAAATCACTTGTCCCGGCAGCCCGGATCGGCCCGCCTGGATGGATATCCGGATTGATGATCCGGACGACCTGGCCAGGAGCCACATCCGTTTCCAGCCAGTAGTTCTGAGGTCCCTGCTCGGTGCCGGCTACCGCCTCCTTGGCGATCTGCGTTGGGTGTCCAGCCGCGAACTCATGAGCCTGCACTACGTCGGCTTCAAATGGGCCCGCCAGATCCGAACTGTGGTTCGGAGATTCGAGACAGACGCGCCGGTGGCTCCCCGCCATTGAAGGGGATCTCGATCCCAGCGGTTGCCGGAGAGATAACCCGGCATCACCGCCAGGCGGCGGCCCGGCGGAAGCTTGGGCAGAGACGCAGCGATGGCGCAATGTCCGACTGTGAGACCGCTCTTTGAAGCGCGAAAACTTCGGCTTCGCCGTCCATACCGGCGGCGCTTGGCGTGGGCACCCGGCTGCGCAAAGTAATATCATGAGCTTTCGGTCCAATTCTCAAATGGAAGCAGCGACCGCAGCCAGCCTATGGCCAAGCTCGAAGATCTCACCCGCGGTGCCGCCGTCAAGGGAATCCTGCCCGATTGCCTCGTTACGGTGATTGACGTCAAGTGGTACGGCTCGGCGGCAGCCGAGCTCACCTACAAAGACCCCGCCGGGAAGCCCAGCGTCGTGCTCCTCTACCGGGATCGCGAGCCCACCCTCGAAGTGATCGAAACCGGTCGCCCGTGGAGCTTCGACGGCGACGGGAAGCTGTTCCGCCTGGTCTCCGAGGCGCACCGGATCAACCTGGCCCATCTATTCGATCCGCTGCTCGCCATCCACACCTCGATGGTCGACCCGTTGCCGCACCAGATCACTGCCGTCTACGGTGAGATGCTGCCGCGGCAACCGCTTCGCTTCCTACTGGCGGACGACCCCGGCGCCGGCAAGACGATTATGGCCGGCCTGCTCATCAAGGAACTGCTGATCCGCGGCGACCTGCACCGCTGCATGATCGTTTGCCCCGGCAATCTAGCCGAGCAGTGGCAGGACGAACTCTACCAACGATTCCAGCTTCCCTTCGAGATCCTGACGAACGACAAGCTCGAATCGGCCCGCACCGGCAACTGGTTTGCCGAGAATCCCATGGCGATCTGCCGCCTGGACAAGCTGAGCCGCAACGAGGACGTGCAGGCGAAGCTCGCCAACACAGACTGGGACCTTGTGGTTTGCGACGAAGCCCACAAGATGTCTGCCACCTATTTTGGCAACGAGGTCAAGTACACCAAACGCTACCGCCTCGGCCAACTTCTCGGCCAGCTGACGCGGCATCTGCTGCTCATGACCGCGACGCCGCATAACGGCAAGCCGGAAGATTTCCAACTGTTTCTCGCACTGCTGGACAGCGACCGTTTTGAAGGCCGGGCGCGCGACGGCGTCCACACCGTCGATGCCTCTGACCTGATGCGCCGGCTGGTGAAGGAGCAATTGCTCAAGTTCGACGGAACTCCGCTGTTCCCCGAGCGCCGGGCATACACCGTCGGCTACAAGCTGTCCGATGCGGAAGCATCCTTGTATAAAAGCGTCACCGACTACGTCCGCGAGGAATTCAACCGGGCCGATGCGCTGGAGAACGAAGGCCGCAAAGGAACGGTCGGGTTCGCGCTGACCATCCTGCAACGGCGGCTGGCGTCTTCGCCCGAGGCGATCCTGCAATCCCTCCGGCGCCGCCGGGAACGGCTGGAACGGCGTCTGCGCGAAGAGCAGATTCTCAAACGAGGGGCGGCCCTGCAGGACGACGACCAGCGGTTGCCCAGTCTCACCGAAGAGGACATCGACGATCTGGACGACGCGCCCGACGCCGAGGTCGAGGAGGCCGAAGAGACCGTCGTCGATCAGGCCACGGCGGCGCGCACCATCGCCGAACTCCAAGCCGAGATCGAGATCCTGAGGAACCTGGAAGCACTGGCTCTGAAGGTCCGCCGCAGCGGAACGGACAAGAAGTGGGAGGAGCTGTCGTCCCTCCTCCAGAACCACGCCGAGATGTTCGATGCGCATGGCCACCGCCGGAAGATGGTCATCTTCACCGAGCACCGCGACACACTGAACTACCTGGCCGAGCGGCTGCGCGCGCTCCTCGGCGCTCCCGAGGCGCTCGTCACCGTTCACGGCGGGATGGGCCGCGAGGAGCGCACCAAGGCACAGGAGGCGTTCAAGCAAGACAAGGACGTTCTCATTCTGCTGGCTACCGACGCCGCCGGCGAGGGCATCAACTTACAGCGCGCGCACCTGATGGTCAACTATGACCTGC
>Ga0182027_10009754_pt1 | contig 13742 bp, 8 predicted proteins | sample 712E1DmetaG_FD_121300 | JGI IMG/M metagenome (GOLD analysis project Ga0182027, IMG submission 121300) | Permafrost microbial communities from Stordalen Mire, Sweden - 712E1D metaG (Illumina Assembly) | ecosystem: Environmental > Terrestrial > Soil > Wetlands > Permafrost | place: Sweden...
CATCCCGGTGGTCACGGTGGTGTGGAACTTCAACGGCCTCTCGGCGCAGGAGATGGCCAACCGCATCGTGACCAACAGCGAGCGGGGCATGACCACCACGGTCAACGACATCGAGCACATCGATTCGCAATCGCTCAACGGCCTGGCCATCATCAAGATTTTCTTCCATCCGCAAGTCAACATCGCCAGCGCCGTAGCCGAAGTCACCGCCATCAGCCAGGTGCAGTTACGCAGCCTGCCGCCGGGGTCGCTGCCGCCGTTCATCATTCAGTACAACGCCTCCAGCGTGCCCATTCTGATGCTGGGCCTCTCCGGTCAGGGGCTCAACGAGCAGCAGCTCTCCGATCTGGGTACGAACACGATCCGCACCCAGCTGGCAACCATCGAAGGAGCTCAGACGCCTTTTCCCTACGGCGGCAAGCAGCGCCAGATTCAGGTGGACCTGGACCTGCAGGCCCTGCAGGCCAAGGGGCTGTCACCGGTCGACGTTGTCAACGCTGTCTCCGCGCAGAATCTGATCGCGCCCTCGGGGACGATGAAGATCGACCGCTTCGAGTACGCCGTCGAAACCAACTCCGCTCCGAAGATCGTCGATGAACTGAACAACCTGCCCATCAAAGCGGTGAACGGCGCAGTCATCTACATCCGCGACGTGGCCCACGTGCGCGACGGCAATCCGCCACAATCCAACATCTTGCGCGTGGATGGTCAGCGTTCCATCATGATGGCCATCATGAAGACCGGCTCGGCCTCCACGCTGGACATCATCAAGAGCGTGTACGAAAAGCTGGAGAGCCCGCAACTGAAGGGGAGCATTCCGCCGCAGATGCATATCAAAGCCCTCTCCGACCAGTCGATCTTCGTCCGCGGCGCTATCAATGGCGTGGTCCGCGAGGCTATCATCGCCGCCTGCCTCACCGCCATCATGATTCTGATCTTCCTGGGCAGTTTCCGCTCCACGATCATCATTGCCGTTTCCATTCCGCTCTCCATCCTCTGTTCGCTTAGCGTGCTCTCCATGCTGCACGAGACCATCAACATCATGACCCTGGGAGGCATGGCGCTGGCCGTCGGCATCCTGGTGGACGATGCCACGGTGGCCATCGAAAATATCAACCGCTATCTCGAGTCAGGCAAAGAGCTGGAACAATCCATTCTCGACGGCTCGGCGCAGATTGCCGTCCCGGCCCTGGTCTCCACCCTGGCCATCTGCATCGTCTTCGTGCCTATGTTCTTTCTCGGTGGTGTGGCGCGCTACCTCTTCGTCCCCATGGCCGAAGCGGTAGTCTTCGCCATGCTGGCCAGCTATTTCCTTTCACGTACATTAGTCCCCACCATGGCCAAGTACCTGCTCAAGGAGCATGACGACGCCGAGGCCGCCAAAAAACGTTCCAGCCGCAACCCCTTCATCCGCTTTCAACAGGGCTTCGAGTCCGGCTTTGAGCGCTTTCGCCACGGCTACCTGCGCCTGCTGACCCTGTGCGTGGACCACTCCGTGGTCTTTCTCGCCCTCTTCCTCTTGTTCGCCATAGGCTCGGTGGGGCTGCTGGCGCCCTTTCTCGGCCAGGACTTCTTCCCCTCGGTGGACTCCGGGCAGTTCAAGATTCACGTGCGCGCCCGCACCGGCACGCGCATCGAAGAGACGGCCGCTCTTTGCGATCGTGTCGATTCGACCATCCGCGAGCAGATTCCAGCCAAAGAGGTCGTTTCCATCGTCGATAACATCGGCCTGCCTTACTCAGGACTGAATCTCTCCTACTCCACCTCGGCGCCCATCGGCCCGGCCGACGCCGACATTCAGGTGCAGTTGACCAAGGATCATCATCCCACCGCCGCCTATGTCGAACGCCTGCGCGCCAAGCTGGCCCTCCAGTATCCCGGCGTCACCTTCTATGTGCTGCCGGTGGACATTGTCACCCAGATTCTCAACTTCGGACTTTCGGCGCCCATCGACATCCAGATTGTCGGCCCCGACCTCTATGGCAATCGCGCCCTCGCCGAACGCATGATCAACGAGGTCCGCTACGTCCCCGGCGCGGCCGACGCGCGCATTCAGCAGCCCTTCAACTACCCCATGATGATGGTGGACGTGGACCGCACCCGAGCCCAGCAGATCGGTCTGACGCAGAAAGACGTGGCCACAAGCCTGCTGGTGGCTCTCAGCGGCAGCTTCCAGACCACCCCCAGCTTCTATCTCGACCCCAAAAGTGGAGTTACCTACAACGTTGCTATCCAGGCCCCGCAATACAAGATTGACACGATGGCCGCGCTGCAGAGCCTGCCCGTCAATGGCCCAGGCGCTGCGCAACAGGCCATCAGCTACGCCGCCAAAACGCCCGGCGTCCAGCAAACCGAGCAGGTGCTGGGCAACCTGGCTTCCATCACCCCCGGCGCCGAACTAGGCACAGTCAGCCACTACAACGTGCAGCCGGTCATCGATATCTATGCCAACGTGGATGGAACCGACCTGGGCAGTGTGACGCGCAAGATAGAAAATATCATCGACAAACACCGCGCTGAGCTGCCGCGCGGTTCGCAATTCATCCTGCGCGGTCAGAGCGAAACCATGAAATCGTCCTACATCGGGCTGCTGGGTGGGCTGGTGTTCTCCATCCTGCTGGTCTACCTGCTGATCGTGGTCAACTTCCAGTCCTGGCTCGATCCTTTCATTATCATCGCCGCACTGCCCGCAGCCCTGGCCGGTATTGTCTGGTTTCTGTTTATCACCAACACCCGGCTCAGTGTTCCGGCGCTTACCGGCGCCATCATGTGCATGGGCGTGGCCACGGCCAACTCCATTCTGGTGGTGAGTTTTGCACGCGAGCGGTTAGAAGCCCTGGTGGGCGATGCGCGCAGGGCCGCGCTGGACTCCGGCTATGTCCGCCTGCGCCCAGTGCTGATGACCGCCCTGGCCATGATTATCGGCATGGTGCCGATGGCGCTGGGCCTGGGCGACGGCGGCGAGCAAAACGCCCCGCTGGGCCGCGCCGTGATTGGTGGCCTGCTGCTGGCTACCGTAGCCACGCTCTTTTTTGTTCCTGCATTTTTCTCCGTCGTTCACGGCCGGCTGGAACGCCGCCGCAAGGCGTCGCACGGCGATCAACCGGGCCGAACATTCTACGAATTTGACGAGATACCGGAGTAGTTATTTATGACCAACGAACCCAATCCGAAGCCCCAACCGGCTCAGCATCACGAGGCCGCGCCGGAGCAAAAGCCCATCTCGCCGCGCCTGGTTCTGCTGGGCGTTGCTGTGCTGCTCATCGTGGCCGCGTTGTTTGCGGGCATCGGCATCCTAAGCCGCAGGTCCGCCGCCACCGTGCTTGCCCAGCGCACCCAAGAGCTGGCAGCTCCTACGGTGATCGCCGCAACGCCCAGGCAGGGAGCGCCGGTGGACAACTTTGTCCTCCCCGGCAACGTGACTGCCTACACGGACTCGCCTATCTACGCGCGCACCTCCGGATATCTCACGCACTGGTACTTCGACATCGGCAGCCGGGTGAAGAAGGGCGCGCTTCTGGCTGAGATCGCCACCCCCGAGGTAGACCAGCAACTGGCCCAGTCTCAAGCCGAGCTGGCAACCGCCCAGGCCAACGCCAACAACGCCCGCATCCAGGCCGAGCGCTATTCCGGGCTGGTCAAGACCGACGCCGTCTCCCGCCAGGACACCGATACCTTTGTGAACCAGGCCGCGGCCACAGCGGCATCCGTCCGTTCGGCACAGGCCAACGTGCAGCGGCTGCGCGAGTTGCAATCCTTCGAGAACGTCTACGCGCCCTTCGATGGAGTGGTCACCGCGCGCACCATCGACACCGGCCAGTTGATCGACACCGGCGCGGGTAAGGAGCTCTTTCGCCTCCAGGCCATCGAGACTCTGCGCGTCTACGCCAACCTGCCGCAAATCTACTCGCAGAACGTGAAGCGCGGCTCGAAGATCGATCTGACCTTTGCCGAGCATGCCGGCAAAATCTACCAAGGCACGCTGGTGCGCACCTCCGACGCCATCGATCCGGCCAGCCGCACCCTGCTGGTGGAGATCGATGTGGACAACCGCGCCGGCGAGTTGCTGCCCGGCTCGATGGCAGAGGTCCATTTCAAGACGCCGGTTGCCGGACCCACCTTCATCTTGCCCGCCGCGGCGCTCATCTTCCGCAAAGAAGGGTTGCGCGTGGGCGTGGTGGTCAACGGCAACGTAGCGCATCTGGTCCCCGTGGTCATCGGCGAGGACGATGGGGCCAACGTGCAGATCGTTACCGGGCTCAGCGCCGGCGACCGCGTGATCCAGGATCCGCCCGACTCGCTCATCGAGGGCGAAAAGGTTTTCGTGGAAAGCCCCGGCAGCCACTCCGATGCGGGAGGCAAGTGACCATGCGAGTGTTTTTGCTCGATCTCGCCCAGCGGCTTAGGCGCCGCGCAGCGCCTGCTGCTGCCATGCTCGCTCTGGCCTTGCTGGCCGGTTGCAAGCCGGTTGGACCCAACTACAACCGCCCCGGCTATCAAGCGCCCCCGGCCTACAAGGAGGCCGGAGCATCGACAGTGATCGTCCCGCCTCCGAATCCAGCTGGCGGCCGCTGGCAGCCGGCTACGCCCTCCGACGGCATGTTGCGCGGCAAGTGGTGGGAGATCTATCAGGACCCGCAGCTTAGCCAACTTGAAGAACGCATTGCGACTGACAATCAGAGTCTGCGCCAGGCACTGGAAACCTATCTGGCCGCGCGCGACCAGGTCAGTGCTGCTAGGTCCGCCCTTTTTCCACGGCTCTCCGCCGGTCCTTCCGTAGCGCGCGACAATATATCGTCAAACGGGCCTTCCTATGCGCCCGGCAAGCCCACCGGCTACAACGACTTTTTGCTCACCGGCGAGGCCAGTTGGGAGCCGGATTTCTGGGGCCGCATCCGCCGCACCGTCGAGGCGGCCCGCGAAAACGCCCAGGCCAGCGCAGCGGACAGCGCGAATATCGACCTCAGTCTCCACGCAGAGATGGCCACTGATTACTTCCAACTGCGCGGCCTGGATGCGCAAATCAAGTTGCTGAATGCCACCGTCACCGATCTGGAGCGGCAGCTCGACCTGGCCCAGCGACGGCTGGAGGGCGGAGTGGCTACCGAGGCGGACGTGGCGCAGGCCCGGACGCAACTCGAAACCGTGCGTGCACAACTGGTGGACGTGGGCGTGGCGCGAGCCCAGTTCGAGCACGCTATCTGCACCATTGCCAACGTGAAGCTCGCTGACTTCAGCATTCCATTTTCGCCGCTCGATCAGCTGCTGCCCAAGGTTCCGCTAGGCGTGCCTTCGCAACTGCTGGAGCGCCGTCCGGACATTGCTGCCGCCGAGCGCCGCGCCGCCGCCGCAAATGCCCAGATCGGCATCGCCGTCAGCGCATTCTATCCGACCATCAACCTAGTCGGATCGGGCGGCTTTGAAAGCATGAACGCCGGCACATGGATTCAAGGTCCGAGCGCGCTGTGGACTTTAGGGGCACAGGCAACGGAACTCCTCTTCGACGCCGGCCAGCGCCACGCCCTCGCCGATCAGGCCCGCCACACCTACGAAGCCCAGGCCGCGGGTTACAGGAGCGTTATTTTCCTGGCCTTCAACGACGTGGAAGACCAGCTCTCCGGCCTGAGAATTCTAGAGCAGGAGTCGGGCGTGGAACAGAAAGCCGTGGAATCGGCGCAACACTCCTTCGATATCTCCAACCAGCGCTACAAGGGCGGCGTCACCAGTTACCTTGAAGTGCTTACGGCCGAGGCCACGCTGCTCCAGAACCAGCGGACTGCCATCGACATTGAGACGCGGCAATTTGTGGCCAGCGTGGGTCTGGTCCGCGCGCTTGGCGGCGGGTGGGATGCAAGTCAGTTGCCGAAATAACAGTGATCAGAGATCAGGGATCGGCGCCCCTGTGCGAATTAGCGCTTTCCCATCACTGCGAGAGGAAAAAGGCGATTTGTTGTGTGACAGCTTGCGGAGCCAACCGCAACGCCATATGACTCTGGCCTTGCAGTGTTGCAACTTGAACGTGCGGCAATATTCGAGCGAGCGCCGCGATAGAATCCTTGAACGGGTGATGCGCGCTCTCGCTTCCCACCAGCAGCAGCGTTGGGCTGGCGATCCTGGAGTAGCCGTCGACGTTCCTTCCCAAACCGTCCATCTCTTCCAATTCGCGCGGCCAGGTGGGAACCAACGCCGTCAGCTTAGGCCAGATTGAAGAGCGCCGCATGGCCGCGATCTGCGCCGGTGGCAGGCCCACGAATTCCTTCATCCCAATTTCAAGAGCCTCTTCGAGGTGCTCGGCATTCACTGCGCGGCAATAGTCATCGAGCGCCTTACCCGCAATAGGCCCACCCACAGACAGAGGAGGTTCGTATAGCACCATCTTCGCCACAGGAGCCCGCATCGCGCCGCCGAGCGCGCATGTGGCTCCAAAGGAATGAGCAACCAGGCTCGTGCCGGTTCCGGCAACTTCGAGCACAGTGGCGATGTCATCGTACTCATGCTCGATCGAATAGACCGCGCTTCCATCGCTGCTCAGGCCGTGCCCGCGCCGATCCATCAAGATACAAGTGAATTGGCTGGCAAGCGACTTCGCCACCTGAAACCAATCGCCATGGGTTGAGAGACTGCCGTGAACAAACACGATCGCGGGGCCGCTTCCAAAACGAACAAACCCGATTCGAGTCCCGTCCTTCGATCTCACTTCCTCTTCAACGGCTACGACTGGCATCTCTTCTGGAGCTTCAACAATCATGACTTTCCTTCCAATTTTCCGATGAACGTCTGCATAACTCCGCGTGAATTGTCCGTCGCCGTTCCGATTCGCTACCGCGTTCCAATGACCGCATCCTGCCGCAAGTGACTGAAGGCCGCTGGAGGCACGTCGGTCAGCGGCAGCGCCGGGCCTTCCCAGAGCAGGCGGGGTGATCCTTGGCTGGCAGAGTGCAGCCCTTCCAGATAAAAGACATGCTTGCCTGCGCGCAGGCCCAGCGAGCCGCGATCATAGCGCATTGCGTTGCCCGGCGCGCCGCAAACTTGTGCGAAGGGCGAGCCCGTCTTCGCTACTTCCATTCCGTCAATTACCAGCCGAGCGCCATCGCGCGCCAGCAGGTGAAAGGTGTATCCGCCGTCGGCGGGAATGTCGATGAGACCGTCCCAGACGGCAGCGTAACGGGTAAAGCCCTGGGGGTCCGCATGCAGGTTGAGCGATTCGCCGCTGAAAACCGCGCGCTCCGCTTTCAGGTCCGGAAGTTCGGTCCATTCTCCGGGGAAGATCCTCCAGGCGAGACCGGGCAGAGTGGGGCCGGCTTCCGGTGAAGCGTCGTGCCAGCGGGCCACGGCCACCACTCCCTGCGCGGCCCAGTCCTGGCGGCCTTCCCTGTCCTCGACGTGGAGCAGAACCCGGAATCGGCCTGCGCCGTCTTTTCCATCGAGCTCAGTGCCCTCGGCATCGGGGAATCGGTGGCGCACGCGGCGTCCGGTAGCCTGTGTCCCGTCGCCAAAGAGCCAGGTATAGTGCGCGCCGGGCGAGGGCTGCGCGATGAAGGTGATTGTCTGCCCCGGCGAAAATAGCGGCGGGTCTGCCGAAAACGCCGCAACCGGGCCGTGCGGACCGACGAAGTGAGCAGGTTCCGCGCCATCGGAGACCACCAGCGGCAGGTCGGCATTGGCGGCCGCGCGAGTCTGCCCATACTTCACATTGTCGAAGACTATCTCTGTGACTTTGCCGGTGAGGGTGGAACCGGCCAGTGGCGGCTGGTCGAGGGCCCAGATATTTCGGAAGGTGAACCCATGCAAAGACGGCTGCTCCTGCTCCACCTGCACCAGCGAGTACCAGTTGTCGAGAAACAAATTCTCAAAAGTGTAGTTGGAGTGGTCGCCCTTGGCGCCCTCCGCGCCCCAAAGTCCAAACAGTCCAAACGTCTGCCCACATGCGCCGATGCCGCCGTGAAGAATGTCGGAGTCGCGCAGGGTAAAGTTGCGCGAGTTGAAGCTTTTTCGCGGCCAGCCGGTACGGACGACATTGGATATGCTGGTGGACAGAACGCTGTGTTCAATGACGATGTTCTGCACGTCGTGGCCAGGACGCACCATATCCTCGTCGCTGTAGCCGTCCCAGTTGCCCTGCAAGACAAAGACATCGTCGGAGGCGCGCAGAAAGGAGTTGCGGACCGTGGCGTCGCCGCCGCCCAGCCAATCCATGCCGTCCTGGTTGGCATTGCCGGGGTTGCCACCGATGACGCGCAGATCGTCATAAACAAATCCGCTCGAATCCTTCATCTGGATCGACCAGGTCCGCGAGCGGACGATGCAGGTCAGCCCGTCGATCTCCACCTTGCTGGCCTCGAGCGCGCCAATGCAGTGCCAGTCGGGCTTCTGCATCCAGCCTTCGTCGCTGTTGGGGTCCTGGGATCCCTCGTAGACGATGGTTCCGCGGCCCAGCACCTTCACGTCATGCACCTTCCACAGGTTCAGACTGCCGAAGATGTAGGCGCCCGGAACGAAGTAGAGTGTTTCGCCGCTCTTTGGGTTCAGGCTCTCGCGGTGAATCCCAGCCGTCAGAATGCGGACGTTGGAGCCAGCGGGCGGCGGAGGGGGCGGCGTGCCGTCAAAGAGAAAAAGCATCCGTGCGTGGTTCAGAAAGTCTCCGGGCCGGGAGATGGAGAGCTTGGCCGGCCCCCGGATCCGGAAGCGGATGGTCTGGCCCTGCCGGATTGGCCTGAGTCCCAGCCGCCAGGGCTGAATGTCCACGCCGCGATCCCAAAAGCCCTGCTCGGCGGCGGTGATGACCACATCCACGGGGCCGGTTACGTCGAAGCTGACATATTCGTAACTCGCCGCGGCGTGAGCCACATCCACCGTCTGGCCGTTTACGGTGACGGTAAAGGCCGTCGAACGCATCTCAGCGGGGACCGGCGCGGCCTGCACGCGGGAGGCAGCATGAGCGGCAAGTGGAAACGCAAGAACGGCCAAGAACAGCGCGCGAAAACCCAGCAAGAAGATGGACTCCGGAGAGAGTGAGAACGAAACCACTCTAGCACCGGGACCATGCTAGCCGAACCGCAGTCTGGAATTGTACCGGCTGGCTATCCGTTCAACTGCTCTTGCAGCTTGTTGACGGTGCGGTGCAGATCCTTGTCGGTGCGGCGCTGCTCGTCGATCTTGGCGATCGAGTGCATCACCGTAGTGTGGTGCTTGTTGCCGAACTGGCGGCCGATCTCCGGCAGGCTGGCCTCGGTCATCTGCTTGGCCAGGTACATGGCAATCTGCCGCGGCACCACTACATTGCGCGAGTTGTTCTTCTGCTTCAGGTCGCTGACCTTCATGCCGAACTGCTCGGCAACGGCGCGCTGGATGGCCTCGATGGTGATCTTGCGCACCTGCATGTCGATGAACTGCTTGAGGCACTGCTGGGTTGAGGCCAGCGTGATCTCCATGCGGTTGAGCTGGCACCAGGCGATGAGGCGCACCAGCGCGCCCTCCAGCTCGCGCACGTTGGTGCGGACGTTGGTGGCCACGAAGAGCGCCACGTCGGTGGGCAACTGCACCTGCTCGCTTTCGGCCTTCTTTTGCAGGATGGCGACTTTGGTTTCAAGATCCGGCGGCTGAATGTCGGCGATGAGGCCCCACTCGAAGCGCGAGCGCAGCCGGTCCTCGATCTCCGCAAGTTCCTTGGGCGGACGGTCGGAGGCGATCACAATCTGCTTCATGCTCTCGTGCAGCGCGTTGAAGGTGTGGAAGAACTCCTCCTGGGTGCGCTCCTTCTGGGCGATGAACTGAATGTCGTCGACCAGCAGCACATCCACGGTGCGGAAGCGGTCGCGGAAGCTGGTCATGCGGTCGTTGCGCAGCGAGGTAATCATCTCGTTGGTGAACTTTTCCGCCGAAACGTAGCAGATGCTGCACGAAGGCTGGCGGCGCTTCACCTCATGGCCGATGGCGTGCATCAGGTGGGTCTTGCCCATTCCGACTCCGCCATACAGGAACAATGGGTTATAGGCCCGGGAGGGCCGCTCGGCCACGGCCAGCGAGGCGGCGCGGGCAAACTGGTTGCCGTTGCCGATGACAAAGGCGTCGAAGGTGTAGCGCGGGTTAAGCTGGGCCGCTGTGGACCAATCGAAACGCGCCTGCTCCGGAGTGCGCGCCGGCGTGGTGGGCGGCGCGGTAGGCGCATGGGCTGAAACCGGAGCAAAACCTCCATCCTTGCGCTGCGGCGGAATGGAGGGGTCCTCCTCGGCGGTCACGAAACAGACGTCGTCGAACTCCAGCGCCTGCTGCTCGATGGCTTCCTGAATCAGGTCGCCATACCTGTCCCCCAGGTGCTGGAACTCCGGCGAAGGCACGCGCACATACAGCGTACGGCCCGCGATGTGGCTAAACCGCGTAGGCTTGAACCAGGTCTCGAAAGACTGGCGGATGACCTTCATTTCAAGGGCTGAGAGAATCTGTAGCCAGGGGTTGTGAACCGGAGCCGGAGAGGTTGCGAATGCCATAGTGCTATTCCTTGCCTGCGTCGCCATTGTACTGCCGGTACAGTTCATCCGCGGTGTTTTGACAACAGCTCCATCTTGGCGAAAAGCCTGGGGCTTTTCGTCCAACTGCCGCTCGCAATCTGCATGATTGCCGTTGATCTGTCCCTGAATTATACCTCGGGGCAGGGGGATCAAAAACTGTTCCGTGGGACGCTGAAAAACTTAGTTGAACGGTCCCGATAGTAGCACAAATCGGAATCATTGCAATCCCCTGTTCACATAACTTTTTTTACGCATGGATGAGTTGCACCATCTGTGGTGAAACTCGCCGTCAAAGTTACCAGCGTCACCGCCGGAAGCGAGTCGCACGGCGCTTCTGTACCGCCGGCGCTCTCTTTTTTAGCGCGCCTCCATCTCGGCTTCTAAGGGCACGGCTTTCTCCTCGGGAGCGCTTGCCGCTGGATTCCTGACGCAACCTGCGATACACTTAAGTCTTGCCGTCAAGGCGCAGATTCTGAACAGGAAACAGGAGCGCATTTTCATGCCCAAGCGCACATTTCAACCCAATCGCCGCCACCGCGTGAAGACGCACGGGTTCCGCGCGCGCATGAAGACCAAGGCCGGCGCCGCCGTGCTGAGCCGCCGCCGTGCCGTCGGCCGCAAACGTGTCTCCGTCAGCGCCGGCTTCCGCGACTGACGCCTGCCCGCCGATCTTTCGAGCCGGAGTGCGTTAGATCCATCACGTTTCCGGCCGAAACGCCTTCCGGCCTGCCATGAACACCCCTCCCAAGCCTGACCGGCGCCAGTCCCCCAATCTGTCATTGGCGGGGATGCGCCTCAAGAAGCACGCCGACTATCAGCGCGCCTATGCGGCCAGCCGCAAGCGGCAATCCGCGTCCATGAGTTGGTTTCTGGCCCCGCAACAGTCCGCATATGCAGGCGCAGAGCACCCCGACAGCCCGCGCGTCGGGCTGACCGCAGGCAAGGTGCTGGGCAAGGCGCATGAGCGCAACCGCATCAAGCGCCGCATGAGAGAGGCCCTGCGCCGCCACGTAGACCTGCTTCCCCAGGGCTGCGATCTGATTCTTCATCCGCGCCGCGCCGTCCTGACCATCGAGTTTGCGAAACTTGAGGCGGAGATTGTGCGTATCCTTCAGCAGGCAATGGCCGAGGCTGCGCGGATAGCGCCTGATCACGCTACGCGGCCTGCCGGGGCCAAGCCGACCTTATGACGCGCCTGCTGCTCGCCCTTATCGTCTTCTATCGCCGCTGGCTTTCGCCGGCCCTGCATTCGCTCAACCCCGGCGGCGGCTGCCGCTATCAGCCCACCTGCTCGGAGTATGCCGCGGTGGCTATCGCCACACACGGCCCGGTGCGCGGCCTGGGGCTGGCGCTGTGGAGGCTGCTGCGCTGCCACCCTTTCGCCCGCGGAGGCCTCGACCAAGTGCCGCCCAGACATCGTCCAACCGACTCCAACCGCGACACGCAAGCCATTTCCCCCCACGAACCGTTACCATAGAAGAAGCAGCGGCCTGACGGTCCGGCCCTCCTTCACGATAGGAAGTATCCTTTGCCCGAAATTCGCAATCCTAATCTTCAGACGCCGGGCTCCAGCGGCGGTGGCGGCGGCGATATGCGCTCCATGATGATCTTCACCGCGCTGGCGCTCGTCGCCCTCCTCGGCTACCAGTACTTTTTCCCGTCCAAGCCGCCTGCGCCCGCGCCTGCCGCGCAGTCCCAAATGCAAACACCTTCCCAAACCCCGGCGATGCAGCCGTCTGCGCCAGGCCAGCCCCCGTTGGCTCCCCTGTTGGCTTCAAGCCCCGTAAAGGCTCCCGCGCTCACCCCGGCGATTGCCGCTGCGGTTGTGGCGGAAACCACGGTCGAAAACGCAAAGTACAAGATCGTTTTCACCAACAAGGGCGCGCAGGTTGAGCATTGGTATCTGAAGGGATACAGCGACACCGCCGGCAAGCCGCTGGACATGGTCCAGCCCCAGGCCGCGGAGAAGTTTGGATTTCCGCTCTCGTTCTTTACCTATGAGCCGGCTCTTTCGACGCAGTTGAATCAGGCGCTCTATCAGGTCACGGCATCGGGCGCACAGCCCTCAGTTACCGGTTATGCGCAGGCCCCCGCCACCAACGCTCTCACCTTCCATTACGCCTTCAACGGCATGGACGTGGTCAAGACCTTCCGCTTTGACGCGAGCTATGTGATCACCGTGGAGGCTGAGGTCAAGCGCAACGGCGAGCCGGTTCGCGCGCTGGTTGCCTGGCCGGCCGGACTGGGCGACATGGAGGAGTTCCTCCCCTCGTCCTCGACCAGGGCTCAGTTGTTGACCTCCGCCAACTCGCAGTTCGCCTGGTCCCTCGACGGCAAGCAGGACTCGCAGTCGGTGGCCAAGGTGGGCAACAACGCCACGCTCAACGAGCCCTATACCTACGCGGCCATCACCGATCTTTACTTTGTCTCGGCCTTTCTACCCGACGCTCCCGAGCGCGCCACCATCGTCACGCTGCACAACACCATCGACCTGCCCAGCAACCTGAACGATGCCAACAGCTCGAAGAAGCCGGCACACGTGCTGGGCCTGGCCATGGGAGACACCAGCGGCACGACTCGCCTGCGCCTTTTTGCCGGCCCCAAGGCAATGGACGCGCTGGTTTCTACTCACGCCATCGGCGCTGACGGCAAGCCCACAGGCCAATCGCTCGAGCCGCTGATTCAATTTGGCTGGCTCACCGTAATCGCCAAGCCGCTCTACCTGGCCCTGCGATACCTCTACGAGCACGGCGTGGGCAACTGGGGTTGGGCCATCATCATCGTCACCGTCATCTTCAACCTGCTGATGCTGCCCACACGCTTCATGATGATGAAGTCGTCGCTGAAGATGATGCGCATCCAGCCCAAGGTGGAGGCCCTCAAGAAGCGCTACGCCCATCTCAAGATGAACGACCCCAAGCGGGCCGAGATGAACACCGAGATGATGGCCCTCTACAAGACCGAGGGCGTGAACATGTACGGCGGCTGCCTGCCCATGCTGGTCCAGATGCCGCTCTTCTTCGCATACTATCGCGTGCTGGCCAACGTCATCGAGCTGCGCCAGGCCCACTGGGGTTGGCTTACCGACCTCTCGGTGCCCGATCCGCTCTACATTCTGCCCGGCATCATCCTGGTGAGCATGTTCCTGGTCCAGTTCCTGACGCCCTCGCCGGGCATGGACCCCGCGCAGCGCCGCATGATGGCCATCATGATGCCGGTCATCTTCGGCTTCTC